>Ga0075467_10003028_pt1 | contig 13049 bp, 13 predicted proteins | sample DEB08_DNA_9_FD_75067 | JGI IMG/M metagenome (GOLD analysis project Ga0075467, IMG submission 75067) | Aqueous microbial communities from the Delaware River and Bay under freshwater to marine salinity gradient to study organic matter... | ecosystem: Environmental > Aquatic > Marine > Coastal ...
CGTCAATTGATTTAAAATAAGCTGCTGCAATTTCTTGTCTTTTTTCTTCATTAGCAATATCCTCTTGTTCTTTTAAATATTTTTGATAATTATCTTCTGCAATTTGATCGTTTTTAGTTTTATTGCTTTTTATTTCTTATAGTATGACTGGCAGTGGAATTTTGTTAATTTAGTCTTATTCACTACCAAAATTTGAAACTATTTATGTTTTGCCCATTTTGTTCTGTACAAGAAACTAAAGTAATCGATTCCCGTTTGGTGGCTGATGGCAGCCAAGTGAGACGCAGAAGAGAGTGCACAGTATGTAAAGAACGTTTTACGACATTTGAGATGGCAGAATTGGTGATGCCTCGGATAGTCAAACGTGATGGTTCTCGTGAACCTTTTCATGAAGAGAAGTTGCGGGCTGGTTTGCAGCGTGCGTTAGAAAAGCGCCCTGTCAGCACAGAACAAGTAGAGCAATGCATTAGTCGTCTGAAATCTTCGTTACGTGCCACAGGTGAGCGGGAAGTCAGTAGTGAATTTCTCGGTAATTTGATTATGGATGCATTGAAAGAACTAGATAAAGTTGCTTATGTGCGTTTTGCGTCTGTGTATCGTTCGTTTGAAGATATTCGAGAATTTGGAGAAGAGATTGCGCGGTTGGGTGACTAAATTCTGCTCAGGTGATTGTCTTTTTTTACTCTTTTTATTGATTGGTAACCCGTGACTCAATTTTCTAAAACAGATCATCAAATGATGGCCCGTGCTATTCAATTAGCTAAACGCGGCGAATATACCACTGCTCCTAATCCTAATGTGGGTTGTGTCATCAGTGATGGCAAAGGTGTCATTCTGGGGGAAGGCTGGCATAAAAAGGCGGGAACGCCCCATGCAGAAGTACATGCTCTAGAACAAGTGGCTATTTCTTTAAAAGGCGCCCCAGCCAAAGGTGCTACTGCCTATGTGACGCTTGAGCCTTGCAACCATTATGGTAGAACGCCACCTTGCACAGATGCATTAGTCCGGGCAGGTGTTACTAGGGTTATAGCGGCTATGGTTGATCCTAATCCACTGGTATCTGGAAAAGGTTTAATCAAGCTACAAGACGCGGGGATCAAAACTGAGCATGGTCTGTTACAAGCTGGAGCTGAACAACTTAACCGTGGTTTTATAAAACGTATGCGTACTGGTAAACCTTGGGTAACAGTTAAACTGGCGGCAAGTTTAGATGGTAAAACAGCTTTAGCAAACGGTTTAAGTCAATGGATAACTGGTTCACTGGCAAGGCAGGATGTGCAAAGGCATCGTGCCAAGAGCTGTGCTATTTTATCGGGTTCTGGCACAGTAATAGCTGATAACCCTATGTTAAATGTGCGTTATTCTGAACTACACTTAGCTGATGATGTGTTAGCGCAAGGAGACTTACGTCAACCTTTGCGGGTCCTATTGGATGGGCGTAATCAGTTGCCACCATCGTTAAGTTGCCTACAACCTATTGAAAACAATCTTGCGGGTAACATTTTGCTTGTTAACGGCAAACTCAATGAACACCCATTTGAACAACATGTGAGTCAATGGCAAGCGCCTTTTAACGGCAATAAGTTAGACTTAGAGAAGGTCGTTGCCAAGTTAGGTGAGATGCAGCTAAATAACATATGGGTTGAAGCGGGCGCGAAACTTGCGGGTGCGTTACTGCAAAATAAACTGATTGATGAATTGATTTTATATCAAGCGCCCAAACTAATAGGGGGCACAGGACAAAACCTGTTTGATACTATGACAATTGAAGTAATGGATGAGGTGGTAGGCCTCAATTGGGCTGATATTCGGCAAGTGGGTGATGATATAAAAATGACTGCAATTTTTAAACATTAAACCATTGTGATTGTCATTACCGTATTATCCTGACCATGAATCACGTTATTGAGAGATTGATGTTAAGTGACAAGGCAGCCAATTATTCAAGTGATGATGATAAAAAAGTTATTAGTATGGCGTTTTTAGCAGAAAACGGCTATTTGAAGTAAAGTAGGGTTGCCCAGATATGTTGGCCTCAAGAACGAGAGTGATGCCCTCAATAAAATTTAAAAGAAGACAATAAACTATGCCATTAAATAACAGTAAAGAAATAATCGAAGATATCCGCCAAGGTAAAATGGTTATCTTAATGGACGATGAAGATAGGGAAAACGAAGGCGACCTCATTATGGCCGCTGAGCATGTTACCCCCGAAGCGATTAATTTTATGGTGACTCATGCTCGTGGATTAGTTTGCTTACCCATGACTGCACAGCGCTGCCAATCCCTTAATTTACCCTTAATGGTAGATGATAATAGCGCCCAGTTTTCAACTAATTTTACTGTGTCAATTGAAGCTGCAGAAGGTGTTACTACAGGGATTTCTGCTTCAGACAGAGCCAAAACTATTTTGGCAGCGGTAGCAAAAAACGCGCAACCCAGCAACATTGTGCAGCCGGGGCATATTTTTCCTTTAATTGGTAAAGAGGGAGGGGTATTAAACCGTGCAGGGCATACTGAAGCGGGTATAGACTTGGCACGATTAGCCGGTTGTGAACCTGCATCGGTTATTGTTGAAATACTCAACGAAGACGGTAGCATGGCCAGACGCCCAGAGCTGGAGGTCTTCGCAGCCAAACATGATATGAAAATTGGCACTATTGCCGATTTAATCGAATATCGAAATTTGAATGAAACCACAATTCAACAAGTTGCTAAGTGTAAACTTCCTACTGAATACGGTGAATTTGACTTAATTACCTTCAAAGATGTGATTGATAACCAAGTACATTTTGCTATGTGTAAAGGTGAGATTAACAGCGACGTACCTGCTTTAGTGAGAGTTCACTTACTCAATAGCTTCAGTGATTTATTAGGTTCTCAGCGGGCTATTTCACGAAGCATGGGTTTGCCGCAAGCTATTAAATATATTGCTGATCATGGTGGTGTTTTAGTTTTGCTAGGCAAAGATGAAGACTTACTGACTCAGGTGAAACAGTTTGAAGCCGAAGATAATGGCGAGAAACCTGCTAATGCTCCATGGACGGGTTCATCTAGAACGGTTGGCATTGGAAGTCAAATCTTAGCCAGCTTAGGTGTTAAAAAAATGCGTTTGATGAGCAAACCCAAAAAGTACCATGCCTTGTCTGGCTATGGTTTGGAAGTGATTGAATACGTAGAAATCTAAGACTTAAATTTCACAATATTTCCCAGTACGGATGTGCTAAACTGCGCGCCGATTTTTCCAGTAAGGTTTATAGATGAATATTATTGAAGGTAACATTCGCGCAACAGGCAAAAAGTTTGCTCTTGTAGTCTCTCGTTTCAACGGATTTGTTGTTGAGAGCCTTGTTGATGGTGCTCTAGATGCCCTTGAGCGGCATGGTGAAGTAAACGAACAAGATATTACTTTAGTGCGTGTGCCGGGTGCTTACGAGCTACCTATTGCAGCAAAAAAACTTGCTGAACAAAACAAGTATGATGCCATTATTGCTTTGGGCGCAGTTATACGTGGTGGTACACCTCACTTTGAGTTTGTCGCTGGCGAATGTAATAAGGGTTTAGCACAAGTCTCTTATGATCATGGTATTCCTGTTTCTTTTGGCGTAATCACTACTGATAGCATCGAACAAGCTATCGAACGTTCTGGCACTAAAGCCGGCAACAAAGGCGCAGAAGCTGCAATTAGTGCTCTAGAAATGGTAAATGTATTAGCCAACATTGAAGAGGCTAAATAGTTGAAACCTAAAGCTCGCCGTCTAGCCAGAGAATTTGCAGTACAAGCGGTTTATTCTTGGCAAATGAGCAAAAACCCTGTTGAACAAATAGAGCTTAGTATCGTCACCAGTAACGATATGAAAAAAGTCGATACTGAGTACTTTTTGGAATTATTACGAGCAGTGGTAAAAGACTGTGCAGAATTAGACAAAAAGATGAAACCTTACCTTGGGCGCCTGCCTGAGGAGCTAGATCCAGTAGAAAAAGCGATTCTTAGAATTGCCACCTACGAACTTGTTGCTAGAATTGATGTCCCTTATAAGGTTGTTATCAATGAAGCCATTGAGTTAGCTAAATCTTTTGGTGCAGAAGAAAGCCATAAATTCGTTAATGGTGTGCTTGATAAAGCGGTTAAAACTCTGCGAAAAGATGAGTTGTCCTAACCCTTTCAAATAGGTTGAGGTCAACTTTTTCTCATCTCCTTTAACTAAAATTAGTATTAATGAAAGAATTTAATGTGATTGAATACTTTTTCAAAGCAAAAAGTGTTCTGCGTAAAGACGTAATAATTGGTATTGGTGATGATGGCGCTGTTACTCATATCCCCCAAGGACAAGCATTAGTCACTACCACCGATACTTTGATTAGTGGCGTGCATTTCTTAGCCGATACGCCTGCCCACGCGATAGCGCAAAAAGCCATGGCCGTAAATTTAAGCGATTTGGCCGCCATGGGTGCAGAACCCGCTTGGATAAGTTTATCTTTGAGTATGCCAACAGTTGATGAAAATTGGTTGCAGGCTTTTTCTAATGGCTTGCAAGAACACGCTGAATATTACTCCGTGCAACTCATTGGCGGGGATACAGTTAAGGGGCCTCTAGCGATAACCATCACGGCGCAAGGATTTGTGCCTTTTAACCAAGCACTAACAAGAAGTCAGGCTAAACCAGGTGATTCAGTATATGTTACTGGTACATTGGGTGATGCAGGCTTAGGTTTACATATAGCCCAAAAAAAGTGTGTTGTGACAAATCAATCTAACCAAGAGTTTCTGCTTAATCGTTTGAATTACCCCACTCCACGGTTATTGGTTGGCACTAGTCTTAGGCGTATTGCCAGTGCTTGTATTGATATATCCGACGGTTTGGTGGCTGACATCAAACATATTCTCAAGGCGTCTCAGTGTGGTGCAACAATACATGTTGATAAGTTACCCTTGTCACAAGCCTTAAAAGAATCTGTTAATTATAGTGATGCAGTGGGTTATGCCTTAAGTGCAGGCGATGATTACGAGTTATTATTCACTGTGAGTGAAGAACAAAAAGGCCACTTAGAGACAACCTTAGCTAATGCTAATGTTCATGCTACCTATATCGGTCAATTGAATGGCTCTGCAGGTAAATTAGAGTTACGCCAAGCTGATAAGCCTTATGAATATAGCAGCAAAGGTTATGAACACTTCTAATTCCTCAATTGGGATTAATGAATACAACTCAAGAGAGACATAACAGTGGATAATCAAGTACGCAGCCGTGTTAGTTTAACTAACCCCGTACACTTTTTGGCACTAGGGTTCGGTAGTGGTTTGGCTTCAAAAATGCCTGGCACAATTGGGACATTGGCCGCTTTGCCTGTGGTTGTGCTGTTATCTTATTACGCCAATTTTTCTATTTACTTGCTCGTAACAATATTAGTCTGTGTGGCTGGTATCTGGATCTGTGGAAAAACCGCGGAAGACATGGGCGTACATGACGATCCTTCTATTGTTTGGGATGAAGTCGCAGGTATGTTGATCACTATGCTCGCAGTTCCTTTGAGTTGGCAAACATTGCTGGTTGGTTTCGTACTATTTCGTTTCTTTGACATTCTTAAACCTTGGCCAATCAGTTACTTAGATAAATACGTACATGGCGGCTTTGGCATTATGATCGACGATGTGTTGGCAGGTTTGTTTGCTTTGGGTATTCTACATTTTGGTTTATATTTAATTTAGTTCCTTATTTCTATTAACTGTTTCCTATCCTGTTTCCCCTTTATTCACTGAGCAAACTGCTCTTCCATTAAATTACCACCTGAATAATACTTGACATGATACGTCTAGAAAAATTTAATCAATACATAAGCAAGTTTCATGGATTGACTAAGAATACTTAACAGATCAGTCATCATACTGGCCCGAGTAATTAAATCATCTTTGGTAGCCCCGCCACAGCATTTTCCACATTTAAAGTTTTAGCAAAAAACGCTTGTTTAGGGAAAAATGGCAAAGATCCTAGTAAGCGTCAGCGCTTGTTTTATGTTACGAAATATCTGTATTAGAAATACTAAACATAGGTTCAATAATTAATTATTAAAATCATCGATACGAGCCAATATACCTGGTGTATCTAAGCCCAGCTCTGCATACATTTCTTGCTGTGTGCCTTGCATAATAAATTCATCAGGTAGCCCCAGCTGCAACAATTTACTGGTGTGTTTAGAAGACATTAAATATTCTGCTACAGCACTGCCAGCACCGCCAATAATCGCGCCATCTTCAATACTCACAAATAAATGATGGTTTGTCGCGAGTTGGTCAATTATCTCAGTATCCAAAGGTTTAACAAAACGCATATCAATGACAGTTGCATTGATTTCTTCTGCTGCTCGTTGAGCATAGGGCAATAAAATACCAAAGTTAAGAATAGCGACCTTTTCACCGGCTATTATGGTGCGACTTTTACCTAGCTTAAGCGCTGTCATTTCTTGTTTAGGTGACACGCCAGTAGCTGCTCCTCTTGGGTATCTTACGGTGGCTGGCTTTTGCAATTTGTGACCTGTGTACAACATTTGACGACATTCGTCTTCATCGGCTGGCACCATGATCACCATATTGGGTATACAGCGTAAAAATGGAATATCAAATGCACCTTGATGAGTAGGGCCATCGGCACCCACTAAACCTGCTCGGTCTATAGCAAATAAAACCGGTAGGTTTTGTATTGCCACATCATGGATAAGCTGGTCGTAGGCACGTTGCAAGAAGGTTGAATAAATAGCTACTACTGCATTCAGTCCTTCTTTGGCTAGACCAGCAGCAAAGGTGACAGCGTGTTGCTCAGCAATCGCCACATCAAAATATTGTGATGGATATTGCTGGGAAAATTTGACCATCCCAGAACCCTCACGCATAGCCGGTGTGACGGCCATTAATTTAGGGTCTTGCGCTGCCATATCACATAACCAATCACCAAATATGGCTGAAAAAGTTGGATTGCTGGGGGCTGCTTTAGGTAGTGCTTGCTCTTTTGGGTTGAATTTGGGTACGGCATGAAATTTAATAGGGTCTTGTTCAGCTGATTCGTAACCTTTACCTTTTTTGGTCACCACATGTAATATTTGTGGACCTTTGATGTTACGCATATTACGAAGCGTATCCACTAGGCCATTCACATCGTGGCCGTCTATGGGTCCTATATACTTAAATCCCAATTCTTCAAAAATAGTACCGGGAACCACCATACCTTTTATATGTTCTTCAGCACGGCTGGCAAATTCTTTTATAGGGGGGACGCTGCTAAGTAATTTTTTACCCCCATCACGGATAGAGTTAAAAAAGTTACCTGTTAACAGTCTGGCTAAATGACTATTTAGTGCGCCAACATTTTCGGATATCGACATTTCATTATCATTTAACACCACTAATAAATCTTTACTAATATCACCGCCATGGTTTAACGCTTCAAAGGCCATACCCGCGGTCATAGCGCCGTCACCAATTACTGCCACAACTTTGCGGTCTAACGCTTCTTTTTCAGCTGCTACGGCCATGCCTAAAGCGGCACTGATAGAAGTAGAGGAATGTCCTACAGCAAATGTGTCATATTCACTTTCTGGCGGCCATGGGAAAGGGTGTAAGCCACCTTTTTTACGGATGGTTGGCATACGTTCACGGCGACCGGTTAAAATCTTGTGGGCATAGGCTTGATGGCCCACATCCCATAACAGGCGGTCAAAAGGGGTGTTGTATATATAGTGTAAAGCTACTGTCAGCTCTACTGTGCCTAATCCAGAGGCAAAATGTCCACTACTTTGGCTCACACTGGTTAACAAATATTGACGCAATTCAATACTCAGCTGCTGAAGTTTATCTTGTGATAACTCTCTTAACTGTTCTGGTGTATCAGCTTGAGCGAGAATAGGGTAGTGAGCAATATCTAGGGTCATTAATGATTATCAACTAATTATATTTCATTTTATCCAATCACACGTACATCTATGTTCAGTAAGTACGGTGGATAACAAAGTCGGTAAAAGATACCAACATCTTAGTATTGTAAGGCAAAGCGTGCAAAGCTTGAAGTGCTTGTTGATGAAGATCATCAAGATAAGCTTGTGCTTGCTCTAATCCTAACATAGCTGGGTAGGTACTTTTGTTTTGAGCCTGATCAGAACCTTGTGGTTTTCCAAGCACTGTTGAATCACCGACCACATCTAAAATATCGTCTTGAATTTGAAAGGCTAACCCTAATATTCTGGCAAAACGCATTAAATATTGCCGATTTTGTGGGGTAATATCTGCAGCCAATGTTATGGCCATCTCAACGCAAGCACACAATAGTGCACCAGTCTTTTTGCTGTGTAGGTCTTCTAACCTTTGTTGAGTGATATAATGATCAGTTGCTGCCAAGTCCATAGCTTGACCACCACACATGCCATTATAACCAGCTGCTTGACTAACAATTTTAACTAATTCAATACGTTTAATTGCCAGTTCACTTGAAAGTGGATAATCACACAATATTTCAAATGCTAGTGTTTGTAGAGCGTCACCAGCTAAAATGGCTGTAGCTTCATCAAATTTAATATGACAGGTTGGATGTCCCCGTCTGAGGTCATCATTATCCATGGCGGGTAAGTCGTCATGAATAAGTGAATAAGCATGAATGGCTTCTATCGCAGCCGCAGGACCATCGAGATCATTTTCCTGGACTGAGAGCATTTCACCAGTGGCATAGACTAAAAAAGGACGCATTCTCTTGCCACCTATGAGCAATGCGTATTCCATCGCATGTTTGAGCCTTTCTGAGTGTCCAGGCAGTACTTTGATGGTGTCAAGTAGAGTCGAATTAACTCTATCGCAACTAATTTTTTGAAAGGTGGAAAGATTCATTAATTATCAGGTTCAAATACATCTAAGGTTGGCTGACCATTTTCAGTGGTGAGAATTTGTACTTTTTGTTCCGCATCTTTTAATTTTTGTTGGCTGTGTCTGGCTAGTACAATACCACGCTCAAAACTTTGTAAAGCGTCTTCTAAAGGCAAATCGCCTCGCTCCATTTTGGAAACTAGTGTTTCTAGTTCCTGCATAGATTGTTCAAAGGTAAGTGATTCTGCTTTTTTCCGAGCCGTCATAATATTTTCAAACCGATTCCTGAAGTGGCACGCACCTTACCTGAGCAAAAAAATAGGGTCAAATACTTTTCTAAAACACATTAAAAGCCGAATAGTTACGCCTGCAATGTAAAAAAAGTTTGTCTTAAATTAATTTACATTAATGGTTACTGTAGAATTCTTCAGGATTGTCGATACTATATGATGTTTATCAGTTCTATTTGTTTAACATTTTTAGTTTACTGTGGATAACTAAGTCTGCCAATCAACTTCGCATTTGGCCTTTGTTGTTTAATATTTATAGCTTTATTTTTATTGGGAGCACAATGTGGATTTAGCAACCATAATCGGTATTCTTGGTGCCATTGCTTTTGTTGTAATGGCGATGACACAAGGTGGTGATATCGCAATGTTTGTCAATGTACCTTCAATATTCATTGTATTTGGAGGTAGTATATTTGTAGTTTTATCGCAATACACGCTGAGTCAGTTTTTTGGTGCTGGCAAAATAGCGGGTAAGGCGTTTATGTTCAAAATAGATCCCCCTGAATCACAAATAGAAAAAATTATTGAGATGGCAGTGGCTGCCCGAAAAGGTGGGTTTTTAGCTTTAGAAGAAGCTGAAATAGCAAACCCTTTTATGCAGAAGGGTGTTGATATGCTGGTGGATGGTCACGATGTCGAAGTTGTCAGAGCTACGTTAGGTAAAGATATTTCCATGACCTCAGAACGACATGATTTTGGGAAGTCTATTTTTAAAGGTTTAGGCGATGTTGCTCCAGCAATGGGCATGATAGGGACTTTGGTTGGTTTGGTAGCTATGTTATCAAACATGGATGATCCCAAGTCGATTGGTCCTGCAATGGCAGTTGCTCTTTTAACGACGTTGTACGGTGCGATGTTAGCAAACCTCATATGTTTACCTATTTCAGTGAAATTAGGTCATCGAGCTGATGAAGAAAAACTTAACCAAAGTCTAGTGTTAGATGGAATTATTGGCATTGCTGATGGACAAAATCCACGGGTTATTGAAGGTATTCTAAAAAGTTATTTAGCCGCTAGTAAACGTGACTCTGCAGAAGAGGCAGAGTAACTGATGGAAAACGAATGCCCTAAATGTCCCCCCGAAGGGCTTGCTCCTTGGATGGCAACTTTTGCTGATTTGATGGCGTTATTGATGTGTTTCTTTGTTCTATTGTTATCTTTTTCTGAAATGGACGTACTTAAATTTAAACAAATTGCAGGTTCGATGAAGTTCGCTTTCGGAGTTCAAAATAAAATTGAAGTAAAAGATATTCCAAAGGGAACCAGTGTTATTGCTATGGAGTTTCGCCCTGGTCGTCCTGATCCCACACCTATAGATACTATTCAACAACAAACTACTGAAATGACTCAACAGTTCCTCGAATTTCAAGCGGGTAATGAAGACACTGCAGGTGGTCGTCAAAAACAGCGGGGTGAACAACGAGGTGGAGCAGCACAACAAACTGCGTCTAAACAGCAGTCACTAAGCACTAGTCAAAAAGCTAGTCAAGAAGAAGTGGCAGAACGCATGCGTAAAGTTGCTCAAAAATTAGAAAAACAGATTGTTAATGGTGCGATAGAAGTGGAATTGTTAGGCCAGCAAATTACTATTCGTATTCGAGAAAATGGTTCGTTTTCCGCGGGCTCTGCGTTTTTACAACCACAATTTATACCTACTTTGCGCAAAATTGGCAGTTTGTTAGTCGACATTCCGGGGGGAGTTGAAGTGTCAGGGCATAGTGATAATCAACAAATTTCCAATGAACTTTATCGTTCTAACTGGGATTTGTCATCGCAACGTGCTGTGGCTGTGGCTGAAGAACTTAGGAAAGCTGATGGTTTTGATGAAAGCCGCATGTCAGTTGTTGGTAAAGCCGACACCGCACCCTTAGATGAAGGTAATGAAGAACAGAATCGCAGTCGAAATCGTCGTGTTGAAATTTCCATTAATCAGGGAAAGCCAAAGTACTCCGATCGAATATCTGTTTTAGAATAACCTGCCGGGTCGCAGGTTGATTATTAGTCTGTGGATAATGGGATGTCTTTGCTGACTTTAGAGTGGCGGGTGCCGACATTTTTCACGCCGATTCCTATGTCCGCGACTTATTTTGGCGTCATCGCTTTTTATTAACTTGCACCAGTGCATCCATCTTAATAACCCTGCTTTCTTTCATCTTGTCCTCTCGAATGCACTTCTGCACTATAACGAATAACGTAGCGCACTACTTTTGATCATATTTAGAAGAAAAATGTGAGTTTTTCCGAGACTTTCTTTATATGGTCTTTATTTGGTCATTATTCTTAGACATCATTTATTGGCAAACTGTTTGCATAGTCTTGTCATAGGGCACACATAATTTAATGAAGAATCAAATATTATGGCCAGAAAAAATAGGATCCCACGAAATACACTTAATGATCATAGCCATGAGTGGACACAGAAACGTCGTGAATATTTGACTGAACAAACAGGTGTTGCTTTACCTCACACCGGACACTTCTCCATAGAACCAAGTGCATTACCGGGTAACATTGAAAATTTTATTGGTGTTGTGCAAATGCCTGTGGGTATTGCAGGCCCAATGCTGGTTCACGGTGAGCATGCACAAGGTTATTTTCATGTTCCCTTGGCAACTACAGAGGGCACTTTAGTGGCAAGCTATAGTCGTGGTATGCGCTTGCTCAATGAATGTGGCGGTGTACATACAACAGTGGTCGAGCAATTTATGCAGAGAGCTCCCGCTTTTATTTTTACCAATGCCAGAGAAGCGCGGAATTTTGGTCAATGGATAGATGAACATTTCCTCGAAATTAAGCAACAAGCTGAAACAACAACGCGAATAGGTAAACTTGACCATATTATGCAATGGTCAGTGTCAAAAACACGTTATTTACGGTTCAACTACACAACGGGTGATGCAGCTGGGCAAAATATGGTGGGCAAAGCGACGTTAGCTGCCTGCGAATGGATAGTGCAAAAATACCCAGGTAATTGTGAATACTTATTATCTGGGAACATGGACACAGACAAAAAACACTCTCATTTGAACATGCTGCACTCTCGGGGCAAGCGTGTTATTGCAGAGGTGGTATTGAAAAAAGATATACTTAAAAAAATCATGAAGGTTGATACCAAAATGTTGGCCCGAGCAACAGTATTGGCCAATACTGGGGCCATGATGGCAGGTGCTGCGTACAATGGTCCCCATTCTGCGAATGGCATCGCGTCTTTGTTTATTGCCACAGGGCAAGATGAAGCCAATGTAGTTGAGTCCCATGCGGGTATGCTTTCCCATGAATTGTTAGATAACGGCGACTTTTATCTTTCGGTCACTCTACCTTCCTTAATTGTTGCTACCTACGGAGGTGGTACTGGTTTGCCTACACAAAAAGAGTGTTTAGGAATACTCGGTTGTTATGGTACTGGAAAAGCAAACAAGCTCGCAGAAATTGTTGCAGCCACAGTCTTAGCTGGGGACATTTCTTTAGCCTGTGCTGTAATTGGAGGGCACTGGGTGAGTAGTCATGATAAGTTGGGGAGGAATCGGGATTGATTTAGTTGTTTTTTTTATGCATTGACTGGCAATGATTCTGTATTTTTTTACTCAGCCTAAAGCGTGACTGCTGCTTACCGTATGACTTGATTCTTGTCTACAGTAAACAAATAAAAGCACAAAATATGCGGGAATCATCTTGAACATCTGAAAGATGGCTCATAGGGTGAAATACAAGGACGTATTTCATAAAAAGCCTATCAAGGTCAATGCTCATCATTCGTTTATTAGCCAGATGTATCAGGGTGAAACTGCATTATTTAGAAGCACAGCTTTCACCACTTTAACAGTTCGATAAACGTTGGAAGGAAAAATATCGCCACTTTTATTGAGAAGTCGAACATGGGTGGGGAGCATCAGAGGTGATACATTGATTAGGTC
>Ga0075467_10003030_pt1 | contig 13046 bp, 10 predicted proteins | sample DEB08_DNA_9_FD_75067 | JGI IMG/M metagenome (GOLD analysis project Ga0075467, IMG submission 75067) | Aqueous microbial communities from the Delaware River and Bay under freshwater to marine salinity gradient to study organic matter... | ecosystem: Environmental > Aquatic > Marine > Coastal ...
TGGTAGATAGCTTCAAAAAATGCATCAAATTTATAGCCTTTAGGGACAAAGAGTTTAGATACATTCCTGCATCCCAATCCATAATACCTAAAAACATCTTCTGAAAGATTTTTTAATTCGGCACTAGTCTCATCACCTGTTAAAACAGCAACAGAATTTCTATTGTTTCTTATAATTGAAGGCTTGTTTTTAAAATAGTATTCAAAATAGCGTGCCGTATTATTGCTTCCTGTTGCTATTACAGCATCAAAGTTTTTAAGCTTTTCTTCTGTAAATGTTATTTTTCCTTTAAATTGAGGTTCAACATGCTCTAAATATTTAGTTAAATAGGGTAGTAAATGTTTGTCGTTTGAAGATTGTTTAACCAACACAGAATGACCAGAAATAAGTACCGATAAAAAATCGTGAAACCCTACCAAAGGAATATTACCTGCCATAATGATAGCGACTTCTTTTGGGCTTATATTATTAATGGCATATGGCTCTAACCATGTATTAAGATTGCTGAAATTTAATGCGTCAGACCAAGACTTTAAAGCAAACTTAATATTCTCTTCAGTAAACCAGCCATTGTGCTCTTTAGCTAGTTTTAGCTGATATTTAAAGCCTTCAAAGAAAAAATCGTTATGTTCAACATTATCTGATTTTTGGATAACTTCATTAGAAAATTGCCTTAAAAAATCTCCTAATTTTACAAAAGCGTTAATTCTTTCTTGTAATTGCATGCTGAATTTGGTTATGAATGGTTTTGGCTTTATTTTCGCAACTGCAAATTTAAGGATTCTGTATAGAGTTCTTAAATTTTAAAAGATAAAAAATTATTATGGCAATTATAATAACAGATGAGTGTATAAATTGTGGTGCTTGTGAACCTGAGTGCCCAAATACAGCAATATATGAAGGAGCTGACGATTGGCGTTATAAAGACGGCACAAGTTTAGAAGGTAAAGTTGTATTAACTAATGGAGAAGAAGTTGATGCAGACGAGGCGCAAGAACCTGTGAGTGATGAGCTTTACTATATTGTGCCAGATAAATGTACGGAATGTAAAGGGTTTCATGATGAACCTCAATGTGCTGCGGTATGTCCTGTAGATTGCTGTGTGCCTGACGAAGATGTTGTAGAGACGGAAGAAGAGTTGTTAGCAAAACAACGTTTTATGCATCCAGAAGGATAAATAAAAAGACAATTAAAAAAATGAATCTGAAGCTCTTAGATAAGTTTTTTTTCAATACGTAATCTTTTTAAGAAATATAAAATCCCTAAAATTTTTTAAAGCCAATATTTACAGATTTGGTGCAAAGAATAAATAAAAAAAATAACAAATGAAGAAATTAACTAAAATGTTTTTAATACTAACTTTTGGAATGTTAGTATCATGTGGTAGTGACGATAGTTCTGATTCTAATACTTTTGAAACAGATATTATTGGTACTTGGGAATTAATCTCTTCAACGGCTAATGGCTTAGAATTTTTTGAAAGTACAGAATGCCAAACTCTACTTACCTTTACTGCCACTACTATAGTCTCAACAGAATTTTATGATTATGAAGACGGTAATGGATGTGTTCTAGATTACGTAAGTGATTCAGGTACTTATACATTGTCTGGAAATATACTTACAGGAACTATTGATGATGAAACAGCTACTTTTGAAATATTAGAATTAAATGCAACAACACTCAAAATTCAAGGAAATATAACTGAAGAAGGTCTTTCTATTATTTTTATTCAAACCTTTGTTAAAATTTAAAATTTTAAGCCCCTTTGTAGGGGCAGATTTAATACTTCTTGATTACATAAGTAAATGTTTGTGATTTTTAATTCTTTCTATTAAAGGTCTTCATTTCTTTTGAAGGCTCTAAAGTTTCTTCATTTTCCCAAATGGTTTTTTCAAATCGACTTAATCGTTTGTATGGTGCATTTTTCTTTTGTTTTATAGCCTCAAAACTCTTTAAGTTTAGTTTGCTATTTGCAGTAAATAAAAGTTCTACTTTATTACGGTTATCGCCTTCAATTTTAAAACTAAAACTCACTTTATTTCTAGCTTTGCTGTTTTCAATAAACTTAACATCTCTATTTACATAAAAGTAACTTCCAGTGGTGTGTTTTAAGTATTTTGGATGATATATATTGCTGCTGTCTTTTTCAAATAAAAGCTTTCCTGTACTTAAGTTTTCAATGTATTTAACACCTAAAACAAGTTTTAAGTTAACCTTCGTACCATGTCTGTTTTTATAGTATTTGTAATCTACTCGCGTTATAGCATACGTATCATCACTAATAAATAATTGACCGGTGTATTTTGCTTTTGATTTTTTTGGTTTGAAGTTAATGACATGAGTTAGTTCGTTATTATTATAGGCTAAATCTGTATAGGTGTATTCATATAAATCAAAACTTAATAGCTTGTTTAAAAAAGAGTTTTTATAAAATTGTGAACGGTTCAAAAAAGACCGTGTTTCTTCATTTAAAGAAGTAACCTCATATTCTTTTTTATTTTCTTCTTCTGAATTTTCATCTTTAAGAGACAGAGAATCTTCAATCTTAAAAAGGCCAGATTTTAATTTGTAGGTTTTAGTTGTATCAAGATATTTTAAAATAATATTTTGTGATTTTTCTTGTATTTGCTCTATTGAAAAATCGTTTTTAGAATCTAGTAACTGTGTCGCTTTGTTTACTACAATTTTACTGCTATCTTTATTTAATGCGTAAAATTCACCTTTAAAATCTTCAAACTGAACCATATTACTCTCACGAACTTTTTTTGATAAAGCTTTTAAATTATCATTGGCAGCTTCAAGGTTTTTTTTCTTTACATGCGATGCTTTTTCAATTTCAAACTCTAAGTTTTTAAAATCAATATAGTTTGTGGCTCTTCTGAAAATAGTGTATTTGTTAAGATTACTACTATAATGGATAGCTAGTTTGCTTTTTACCTTTGTAACAATAGAATCTGCGTTTGGCGCTTTATTACTAATATAAACTTCACCAAGTTGGTTTATGGCTTGTTCTAAATTGATTATGAAATTGAGATCTCTGATTTTTTGTATGCTAATGGTTTTGTTTTGATAGCCTAGACATGAAATAGCAATGCTTTCTAATTTTTTATCTTCTGTGCGAATAGTAAAATACCCTTCTTCATTAGAGATAACACCACTGTATTTACCAGTTCTAATTGATGCATATTGAACAGGGCTTCCAGTTTTACTATCAATAACTTTAACAGTTATGTTTTGAGCATAAATACTAAAACTGGTAAGACAAATTATAGTTAAGGCTATAATATATTTCATTATATATGGTTTATGCTAATCTAACGATTAAAGCTTAAAATTGTTACAAAAAATAATAATGGAAATGACTACATTTGCACTCGCAAAATTATATTATTATGAAAGCAGGTATCGTAGGATTACCAAACGTAGGGAAATCAACGTTGTTTAATTGTTTGTCAAACGCAAAAGCACAAAGTGCAAACTTTCCGTTTTGTACAATTGAGCCTAATATTGGTGTGGTAAATGTGCCAGATCCGCGTTTAGAAAAATTAGAATCTTTGGTAAATCCAGAGCGCGTCATGCCAGCTACTGTTGAGATTGTTGATATTGCGGGATTAGTTAAAGGAGCCAGTAAAGGTGAGGGTTTAGGAAATCAATTCTTAGCTAACATCCGTGAAACTGATGCGATTTTGCATGTATTGCGTTGTTTTGATAATGATAACATTATACATGTCGATGGTAATATAAATCCAATTCGCGATAAAGAAACCATCGATATGGAATTGCAGCTTAAAGATTTGGAAACTGCTGAAAAGAAGTTAGATAAAGTTAAACGTGCAGCAAAAACAGGAAATAAAGAGGCTCAAAAAGAAGAGGCTGTTTTACTAAAAATAAAATCGGGTTTAGAATCAGGAATTTCAGTAAGAGCTTTAGAGTTTAATGAAGATGATTATAACGAATTTGTAAAACCATCACAGTTTATTACAGATAAACCTGTTATGTATGTATGTAACGTAGATGAAGGTTCTGCGGTTTCAGGAAATGATTATGTAGAGAAAATAAAGGAAGCTGTTAAAGATGAAAATGCAGAGGTTTTGGTTTTAGCCGTAGGCACCGAAGCTGATATTAATGAATTAGATGATTACGAAGAACGTCAAATGTTCTTGCAAGATATTGGTTTAGATGAACCAGGTGCTGCTAAATTAATTCGTTCAGCATATAAATTACTAAATCAACAAACGTATTTTACAGCTGGGGTAAAAGAAGTTCGAGCTTGGACTGTGGATATAGGTGCAACGGGACCTCAAGCAGCTGGTGTAATACATACCGATTTTGAAAAAGGATTTATCCGTGCAGAAGTTATAGCATATGATGATTATGTAACTTTTGGTAGTGAAGCCAAAGTTAAAGAAGCTGGTAAAATGCGCGTGGAAGGAAAGAATTACATTGTTAAAGATGGCGATGTGATGCACTTCTTATTTAATGTTTAGATTTTTTTTTGATTAATATAATTAATCAAAGTTTGAGCAACTTAATTCTTATATTTTATTCCTGTGGAACTAAAAAGACTTATCTAAATTCGTTTTATGCAAGCGAATAAACAATTTTGTGTTGGTGCAGGAATTGGTGTTTTATGAATCGTACTTTTTTCATCAAAAGAGGTTGTGGTAAAACTAGCACACAACTATGAGTTTTACGCTAGAAGTGTTTTGCTTTTGCATATGCTGTTTTCTTTTTTATTCTATACAGTACTTCTTTTCTAGTAACGTCTTCTATAAAAACGATTAGTTATCTCAACTTTGCTATTGTGGCTGGTATTGGTCCAATTTGAACAATTATTTTGTCAGCAATTTTTATATATGAAAGACTTGTACTGTTGCAATTATTTGGTGATTTGATAGTTATCATTGAAATTCTATTTGTATCTTTAAAAAAGGCAACTAAAACTTAGAATAAGGTTCTCAACAAAATTTGTTTTTCATTGTTAATTACTTTGTAACCTAGCTGTTTTATTTTTTGAAAGGTTATACTATATTAGCATCCCCTCACTAAATTTTCTAATTATTAAATGGCACAAGAAACCAAATATACCGAAGATAATATACGTTCATTAGACTGGAAAGAGCATATTAGAATGCGTCCTGGAATGTATATTGGAAAACTGGGAGATGGGTCTTCGCCAGATGATGGTATTTATATTCTTCTTAAAGAAGTTCTAGACAACTCAATTGATGAGTATGTCATGGGCGCCGGAAAAACGATAGAAATCTCCATTCAAGGCACTAAGGTCACAGTTCGGGATTATGGACGAGGCATTCCATTAGGAAAAGTGGTAGATGTGGTTTCCAAAATGAATACTGGTGGAAAGTACGATTCTAAAGCATTTAAAAAATCTGTGGGATTAAACGGTGTTGGTACAAAAGCTGTAAATGCATTGTCATCGTTTTTTAGAGTTGAATCTACACGGGATAGTAAAAGTGCTTCCGCGGAATTTTCACAAGGTAATTTAACCAATAAAGACTTATTAGAAGATACTTCAAGACGAAAAGGAACCAAAGTATCTTTCGTTCCAGATGAGATTATTTTCAAAAACTATAAATATAGAAGTGAGTATGTTGTAAAAATGCTTAAAAACTATGTGTATCTAAACCCCGGTTTAACCATAGTTTTTAACGGCGAAAAGTATTATAGCGAGAATGGTTTAAAGGATTTACTAGCTGAAAAAATTTCCGAGACAGATTTATTGTATCCAATTATACACTTAAGAGGAGAGGATATTGAAGTAGCGCTAACACACAGTAAAACACAATACAGCGAAGAGTATAATAGTTTTGTGAATGGTCAAAATACGACGCAAGGAGGAACGCATCTTAATGCTTTTAGAGAATCATTAGTTAGAACTATTCGTGAGTTTTATGGAAAGAATTACGATGCTTCAGATGTTAGAAAATCTGTAGTTAGTGCCATTGCTATTAAGGTGATGGAACCCATTTTTGAAAGTCAGACAAAAACCAAGTTAGGATCTACAGACATGGGAGGTGATTTGCCAACAGTGAGAACCCATATTAATGATTTTTTAAAAACAAAACTAGATAACTATTTACATAAAAATCAAGATACAGCTGAAAAAATTCAACGCAAAATTTTGCAAGCTGAACGCGAGCGTAAAGAGTTGTCTGGAATTAGAAAATTAGCAAAAGATAGAGCGAAAAAAGCAAGCCTTCATAATAAGAAATTACGCGATTGCCGTGTACATTTTGGTGATATTAAAAACGAGCGTAATTTAGAGTCTACACTTTTTATAACAGAGGGAGATTCTGCATCCGGAAGTATTACAAAATCTCGTGATGTAAATACACAGGCGGTATTTAGTTTAAAAGGAAAGCCATTAAATTGCTACGGACTTAGCAAAAAGATTGTTTATGAAAACGAAGAATTTAATTTATTGCAAGCCGCGTTAAATATAGAACAATCTCTTGAAGACCTTCGGTATAACAATGTTGTAATTGCTACAGATGCTGATGTTGATGGGATGCATATTCGTTTGCTCCTCATTACATTTTTCTTGCAGTTTTTTCCTGAAGTAATAAAACAAGGGCATTTATATATTTTACAAACACCTTTATTTAGAGTTCGAAATAAAAAGGAAACCATTTATTGTTATTCTGAAGAAGAACGACGGAATGCTATTGAAAAACTTAAACCAAAACCAGAAATCACGAGATTTAAAGGGTTAGGGGAGATATCGCCAGATGAGTTTAAACATTTTATAGGAGATAATATTCGTTTAGACCCTATCATGTTAGATGATAACATGTCAATTGAAGAATTGTTATCTTTCTATATGGGAAAAAACACGCCAACTCGACAAGAATTTATTATTGATAATTTGAAGGTTGAATTGGATATTATTGAGGAAAGCTAAATTAAAAATAAAGCTATAATGTTATATATCAATAACAAAAAAGAAAGCAAAAAAAGGTCTTATGATTATTTACATATCCATGATGTTAAGGATAATGCAAAGGAGCTTAAAATATAGGGAAGAGCATAACTTAATGGACAACCAAAAAATTAGGAATTTTTAATGACAGAAGACCAAAACGACGATTTAGTAAACGAACATAATGAGCCCCAAGAAACCATTACCAGAGTTACTGGTATGTATAAAGATTGGTTTTTAGATTATGCATCGTATGTTATTTTGGAGCGTGCCGTACCAGCCATAGAAGACGGTTTTAAACCCGTGCAACGTCGTATTATGCATTCTATGAAAGATCTAGATGATGGGCGCTATAGTAAAGTAGCAAACATCGTTGGGCATACTATGCAATACCACCCGCATGGTGATGCTAGTATTGCTGATGCTATGGTGCAAATTGGTCAGAAAGACTTGTTAATTGATACCCAAGGAAACTGGGGAAATATTTTAACAGGAGATCGCGCGGCAGCATCTCGTTATATTGAAGCTCGTATTTCTAAGTTTGGATTAGATGTTGTTTTTAATCCTAAAATTACCGAATGGCAGTACAGTTATGACGGACGTAGAAAAGAACCCGTAAACTTACCAGTTATGTTTCCCTTACTTTTAGCTCAAGGAGGCGAAGGAATAGCTGTTGGATTATCAACTAAAATATTACCTCATAATTTTATTGAACTCATTGATGCTTCAATTAAGCATTTACAAGGAAAAAAATTCACAATTTTACCAGATTTCCCAACGGCAGGAATTGCCGATTTCTCAAATTATAATGATGGTAATAGAGGAGGGAAAGTACGTGTACGTGCTAAAATTTCACAATTAGATAAAAATACACTGGTTATAACCGAATTACCTTTTGGAACCACAACATCATCTTTGATAGATTCTATTTTAAAGGCTAATGATAAGGGAAAAATAAAGGTAAAAAAGATTGAAGATAATACGGCTGCTGAAGTTGAAATATTGGTGCATTTACCATCAGGGTTGTCACCAGATAAAACAATAGATGCATTATATGCATTCACAAGTTGTGAATCATCAATTTCACCTTTAGGTTGTGTTATTGAAGATAATAAGCCGCTGTTTGTTGGTGTTACAGAAATGCTGCGTCGTTCTACGGATAATACGGTTCAGCTTCTAAAACAAGAATTAGAAATAAAACTTGGTGAACTTGAAGAACAATGGCATTTTGCTTCTTTAGAGCGTATTTTTATTGAAAATAGGATTTATCGTGATATTGAAGAGGAAGAAACTTGGGAAGGTGTTATAAACGCTATTGATAAAGGACTAAAGCCTCATATTAAACATTTAAAGCGTGCTGTAACAACAGAAGATATTGCACGTTTAACAGAAATTCGAATCAAACGTATTTCAAAATTTGATATTGATAAAGCACAACAAAAAATAGACTCTTTAGAAGAACAAATTGCAGAAATAAAAAATCATTTAGAGCATTTAATCGATTATGCTATTGCATTTTTTAAGAGGCTTAAAAAAGAGTATGGTGAAGGGCGCGAACGTAAAACAGAAATAAGAACTTTTGATGATGTCGATGCAACTAAGGTTATTATACGCAATACAAAACTTTACGTAAATAGGGAAGAAGGTTTTATAGGAACGTCGTTACGTCGTGATGAATATGTTGGCGATTGTAGCGATATTGATGATATTATCGTGTTTACTAAAGAAGGTAAAATGATGGTTACCAAAGTAGATTCTAAAACTTTTATTGGTAAAGATATTATTCACGTAGCTGTATTCAAGAAAAAGGACAAGCGTACCATTTACAATATGATTTACCGTGATGGAAAAGGCGGGCCTTCATATATAAAGCGTTTTGCCGTTACTTCTATTACACGAGATAGAGAGTACGATTTAACGAATGGAAACAAAGGTTCTGTAAGTCTGTACTTCTCTGCAAACCCTAATGGGGAAGCTGAGGTTGTTACTATTAATTTACGACAAACAGGTAGTGTCAAAAAGTTGAAATGGGATATTGATTTTGCCGATATCCTAATAAAAGGTCGTGTTTCCAAAGGTAATTTAGTTACTAAATTTACAGTGAAGCGTGTAGAGTTAAAAGAAAAAGGAGTATCTACTTTAAAACCGCGAAAAATTTGGTTTGATGATACGGTTCAGCGATTAAATGTTGATGGCAGAGGAGAGCTTATAGGAGAGTTTAGAGGAGAAGATAAATTACTTATAATAAATCAGTCAGGTGTCCTTAAAACAGTAACTCCAGAAGTTACTATGCATTTTGATAACAATATGATTGTTATGGAAAAATGGGTTCCAAAAAAACCAATTTCTGCTATTTATTTTAATGGCGAAAAGGAAATGTATTATGTAAAGCGTTTTTTAATAGACCAAGAAGGAAGAGAAGAAACGTTTATTTCTGAACACCCAAATTCACAATTAGAAATTATTTCTACCGACTGGAAACCCATGGCAGAAATTGTTTTTGCAAAAGAACGAGGTAAAGAACGTAAAGATAATTTGGAAATTAACCTGGAAGAATTTATTACTATAAAAGGTATAAGTGCCTTAGGCAACCAATTAACTAAAGATAAAGTAAATCAGGTAAACCTTCTAGAACCTTTGCCATATGAAGCTCCAGAAGAAGTTCATGCTGATAATTTAGAAGTCGTTGATGAAAAAGAAATCTCAACTGAAACTAAAAGTAAATCTTCAAATACTAATTCAGATTCTAACAGTAATGATTTAGATTCTGATGATGAAGGACAAATAACATTATTTTAAAAAATTAATAGCCTGTCACGTCGAATAAGACCCAAACTAAAAATAATTTTTAAGTTCGTTTTAACTGCTTTTGTATTTTTTTAATAGCAGATTCAATAGACTTTTCAGGTTCAATTATGTTATAAGCTCCCCAAAATCTTGGATCTGAAAAACCTGAAGCTTTTTCACTTAAAATAGTGGTAGGACGAATTAATTTATCTCTTATTTTCGTAAGGTTAGTATCTTGAATTTCCAAATCTGTAATGGCCATTTCACTACTCAAAGTGTATGTGTTATTGAAAATTTTACCTTTCCAATTCACTTTAAAAGTTAGAGAAATATTACTGTAGGCATAATGCCATTTTCCGTTTGTCGTTCTATAATTCACACGGTATGTGGCCTCAGTGGGATATACATCTACTTTTCTAGGTTTTTTTCTAACATACATTCGACTTGCTAATTCTCTATTCGAAACATTTAAGCTATAAACAGCATTAGTTAAAGCTAAAGTTTCGGCATCAATGTAAAGTTTGTCGTAATAAAGGGGTATAATATGACCTTCTTGTTGTTTAAAGTTAACGACATAGATTTGTCTGTTATTTATACTTGTAGAGTTACCATAACTAAACTTGTATTTAGGCAAGTCTTCATCGTTAAAGATGTATTCTGGGTATTTAATAATATCAGTAAATAAATTACTAAATGGTCCGCCCTGCAGTTTTAGCGCTAAAGTATCTAGTTTGGAATAATCCGTACTCTTTCTTGCTTTTATTAATTCAATATGATCCCTTCTTGCATTATTATAGGGTTGTTTATGAATTTTAACAACTGCTTCAGAAAGAGAAGCATTTTTTCGTCGCTTTTTTATAGTTTCTCGATAAAAAGCAGTCATTAAAGTACTTTTGTTATTGTAAAGACTACTTTTCTTTTTAAGAGTTTCTTTAACTAATTCTCTAGCATTTTTCATTGTAGCTCTTATGCTAATTTCATTTAATTGAGTTATAGCGGGAGTAAGTTCTATTTCTTCATGATTCTTTATCGATGAGATTTTTAGTTCTCTTTTTTTATAGCCTAAGTGGGAGATTGTTATACTCCCTTCTAAAAAATCATTTGGTATTTTTAAAAGAAATTCACCATCGCTATTAGTAATAGTACTAATGTTGGATTTTTTAATAACAATGTCTGTAAAAACTAATGGCTTTTTGGTATCAGCATCAATTATCTTCCCAGTTATTTCTTTAAAAGATTTGAGGTCTTGTGCAATTAATAAGCTAGTACTCACTAAAAATAAAATGCATACTAGAGAAGTAATTAACTTTTTCATAATAAATGTTTTAACAGATGTTTAGTGCTATTAAGATATTGAAAATGTATCTATTAACCTATTAATCAATAGTTTTTCTAACTTATTTTTAAAAATCTGAAAACTTAAATAAAAACAACTACAGCAATAGGTTTTTTATGTTGAGTTTCGATAAAAAGAATATATAGTTGACATTAACGATTTTATTTTTTTGTTAACCTTTATATATTTACATTCGTTTTGCTAAAACAAAAATTAACCAATCAGTTGTGCGCTTTGAGCATTATAGTCATGTACTATTTTATTTGAATACTATCTGTTTGTTATAAAAATACTCAAGCTCTAAGTAATTCTTTTATGATCCCACAAATTCACATTCTATCTTAATAATAAGTTTCTATTATGCTATTGATAGTGTCATATTGATGCTTTAAAATAAAGAAAAGACAGCCTATTCCTATGAAGAGAAAATTACCAATCATTCTTATTTTTATAATTACTATTTCAGGTTATGGTCAGCAGCTTTATATGGAATACGGTTCTACTATTTCGTCATTTGATTATGAGAATTCTCAAGGACAACCATTAGATAACCTTTTGTCTAAATCTAAATCTTACTTTGGTATGGGGTATAGAAAGGTTATAAATAATCAAAAAACATTGTTTTTAGCCTTAGGGGCCTCATACAATAGTTATGGTGCCATTGGAAGTGAAAGTATTGTAGATAATTATTTTGAATGGGATGTTAGCTATTTAGGTATCAAAGCAGGATTAGATATTAAATTATTCCAGTTAAGAGATTTGTCGTTTTTTGCCAAAGGTTCCATAGCCTCAGAATTTTTAATTAGAGGTAATCAAACTATAAATAATGATGTGTTTAATTTAGTTGGAGAAGAAGAATTTAATAACAATATTTTGTTTTTTAGAGGAGGTATTGGCTTGCAATATCCAATTTCAAATAGTACAGCAATTTATGCTGGTTATTCTTATGGAAAATCTGTTTTAATAAGTAGCGGTGAAAATGCTGAGAAATTGAATTTAAGCGCGCATCAATTTGGTATAGGGTTTATTATAAACTTACCAAATTGTAATTGTGATTTTTAAATATAGAGACTATGAAAATTTATTTATTTATACTAGTTGTGCTCTTTGGGACAGGTGCAATCAGTGCTCAAGAGAAAATAACTTCATCTAGTAAATCAGAAACCCCTAGAATAATTCGGTCTAATTTAGGAATGAGTGGTTCTACTAATAATTTAGTCACTAAGAAGGGAACGTATTATGTAAGCCAAAGTATAGGACAAAGCAGTGTGATAGGTACTTCTTTTAAAAATGGTTATTATTTAAGACAAGGTTATCAACAACCTTTAAATAAAATAAAAGTAACACCATTAACTAAAAGGAATAATTTAAACGCTAAGATCTATCCTAATCCTTTTGACGAATCTGTTTCTGTTTCCTTTGATGAAGACATGCAAAATGAAATTTCTATTCAAGTTTTTGATGTTGCAGGAAAACTTGTTTTCGGTCAAAAATTTTCGCCAACAAAAAATATAGAGCTAATTCTTAACAATATTTCTAGCGGATCATATCTAATAAAAGTACAATCCCAAAATAAATTATTTAATGCCAAACTCATAAAAAAATAACATCTACTTATTATGAAACATATACTAACCATAGGATTATTTCTTTTTTTAATACTAAAGTCATTTGCCCAAACCGATGGCATAAGCTATCAAGCTGTAATTATTGCGCCAGATGTTTTAGAATTACCTGGTGTGGATTCAGAGGGAAACTATTTACCAAACGCTACCGTTCTTGTTAAGTTCACAATTTTTGATTCTGGAAATGCAGTTGAATTTGATGAGGTGCAAACAGCAACTACGGATGAATTTGGTAGAATTAACCTTATTATAGGCGCTGTTGAACATGATGAGTTTGAAGCTATTGAATGGGATGGTACAGGGAAAGATTTACAGGTAGAAATCGATTTTCAAAATGGTGATGGTTTTGCAGACA
>Ga0075467_10003033_pt1 | contig 13041 bp, 23 predicted proteins | sample DEB08_DNA_9_FD_75067 | JGI IMG/M metagenome (GOLD analysis project Ga0075467, IMG submission 75067) | Aqueous microbial communities from the Delaware River and Bay under freshwater to marine salinity gradient to study organic matter... | ecosystem: Environmental > Aquatic > Marine > Coastal ...
CCCCAAAACCCCAAAACCCCAAATATTTGAATATCTCGTTTTATTTCTTTCATATTGTGATTTAAATTTAAGTTACATTCATTCAAAATGGACAAACTTGAAGACAGCGACAGCTTTGATAACCTCGAACTGTCCACCGCTCCCCAGCTCAACTTTGACGAGCTCAAGAAGAAGTTGCTCAGCAACCCCACCGGAATCAACAAGAACAAGGAACTCATTTAGACTCTCTACCACTACTGCAAGGAGTCTCAGAAACACACCCGTATCATCAAGAACCTGTTTTGGCCCATCATTATGAGCCTCGTGCAGGACAACGACAACAATAAGATCAGCTTGATTGGACTCAAGGCCTTCAATCAGCTCCTCACCTACGAGGGCTCTCTCGAGCACATCATCCTCGTTGGAAAGGCCTCACGTCTGCAGACGGTGCCTTCCATTCAGAAGATTATTAAGTATTTCCAGCACAATCAGACCAACGAAGATGGCACAGAGCTTGACGAAAAGCAAAAGGCCGACCTCCAGAACGAGAATATCAAAATGCTTAGCGAGTTCATCGCCAAGCGACAAAACCCTACTCAAATCATGATCCAGAAAATGCTCAAGGCCAATTCGTTCTAGATCATGCAGGAGGCTTCTAAAGCCATTCGAAACCTCTCCCAGATGGAAGAAGTCATCCACGACCTCATGGAGAACGAGCACCTGATCAAAATTATCCTCGAGAAGTTTCTTGAGGCAGACCCCTTCACGCAGGAGAACATTCTTGAAACTGTGTCTTTTGCGTGCAACTTCGAGGTGTACCGCAAGAAGTTCGCCAACAACGAGAAAGTGATCGAAATGATGCTGAGTCAGATGTAGTCGATCAGCATGAAAGTTACATACTTTACTATTAAGATTTGCCGCCAACTTTCCCAGGACAAATCAAGCATTGAAAAGCTGCAGGGCACAAACTTGCGCCTCACGGAGAAGCTGATCATTGCTTTCAAATGGCTTGACAAAAAGATTGCCAACGAAAACATCGTGCTCAAGGCCAATAATGAAACTGAGACTATCTCCAAGGATGTGAATAGCAAGCAGGGCGACGATGGTGGCAAAATCAATACCCTGCTGAATATCGCCAGCGACAATGGGAGCTTGGCAGCCGAACAAAAGGGTGAGATTTACACCCTAGTATTCAGAGAAATCTCAAAGTGCTTCTAATACATCCTTAAGTATTATGAAACCCACAAAAAGCTCCTCGATGAAGCCCAGAATTCTGACCGTATAAAGAACCACAGTATTGAGACGGACATCATTGATACCATTGTGAAGCTGGGCAAGCAAACCAAGGACTCCCAGACAATGCTTAACGCAGCCAATTGTCTCGCCCATATCACGGAGGTGCTACATTGCAACCCAGAGGTTGCTTCTCCTGACGCTATCGATTTCATGATCGTGATGCTTTAGGACGCCAAAAACCTGAATCAATATCGATAAGGCTGCCGGTATTTTGCAAATCTAAGTTTCTACAAAGACTTCAGAGACCAGCTCGTTGAGAAGGATATCGGTCGTTTCCTTCTACAGACAATCGACGGCCAGCTTGATGAGGACACTATCAAGCATAGTGCTATTGCATTGGCCAACCTTTCCTCCCACAAAGACTTCATGAAGGCTTAGTCAAAGCAGTTTGGAGGAGAGAATGTGTAGATCAGTAAAGCCGAAAAGTGCAAGATTAAGCCTCTCATCCATCTGCTGGACTCAGCCCAAGAGCACAAAATCAACTTGATCCAGTCAGCATGTATCACGCTTTGCAATATGGCGTCCAAGCCACAGCTGCATCAGCATTTCATCCACGAACCTGAGATCTCGACCATTAAGAATTGTCTAGCCAATCCCATTGACAAGAACACTGGAAATGAGCTTGTTAGGTTTATGATAAAACTAGTATGTAATCTCACTAAGAATCCAGAAATCTTGGGTCATTTAAGCAAGAAAGGTTTCTTAGAGATTCTGTTTGACCTGCTCAACCACGAGAAAGAAAAGGAGATTTTCGGAAATGTCGTCACTGCTATCAGCTTCCTGTCAATCTAGAAGGAATGCTAGGAAAAGATAATTAAGGGCAAGATCCTGCCCAAGATTCTCGAGCCTCTCACTCAAATCCACGAGGTCGACCAAAAGATGATAATCATCGCCCTAACGTCGATGCTTTTTAACGGCATCGAGATCCAGAGGGAGTTTATCAAGCATGGTGGCCTTGGAAAGTTGCTTTTCTTCATGTAGCAAAAGGACAAAATCTTCCAACAACTGAGCTGCAAGTGTTTCTCCCTTTTGTCTGAGAATTAGCAAAACCTGCAGGAAATCCTTGACTAGGAGTGCCTTAACACTATTGTCATTTCTTGCCTTCGGACGAAGGATATTGACCTAGAGACTCTGAAGGAGATCACCAAAATCTTCATCAACCTGATTCTCTGGCGCAAGATCACCAAGGACACTTTTGAGACGACATGCTGTCTGTGTGATATCGGCCTCATGATTGACGACCAAGACATCAACATCCTGGCCATCTTCTGCCTTAACGCGCTCTCCGAGAACGACGAGTCTCATGAGTACATTAGAAATTCAGGTGTTAGCTTTTCAATGGAAACAATCGACAAAGCCCCTCAAAAGGAGAGTCTCGAAGAAAGTCCTTCAAAAATGGTTCCTGCCGAGAATAATGAGACTTTCAATTCTCAATCTATATTCAACAGGATTAACTTTTTGCTGGAGTACAACGAGCAGAAGCTGGAAAAGAGACAGGAACAGCTGGACAAACAGGCCCTTATTGTGACCTTGATTACTTCGTTCTACCTTAATTTGGCTAGAAACGAGGCAAATATTAAGTTCTTGCTGAACCTCAAGCTGTTTAAGAGACTGAACTCTCTTATGCAGAGCAACCTGTAGAACAACTCCATTGACAGCACTGCTTTGTGCTACACCAACACTATCTTCAGCAAGCTCCTCAAGAACCCCCAAAGTCTTGGCTATTGCGTCGAAGAAGAGGGCTATAAACTCTTTATAGAGATTCTCAAGGGCCAGCAGTTCAACAAGCATCTGTTCCTGGAAACCCTCGACTCGATCAAACTCTTCTTGAGCAAGCGTGAGTATCTAAAGAAGTTCAAAGCTATTCCCGACTGCTTCAAACTGGACCCTGATTACCAAGACCTCAACATCTCCTTCCTGTAGGTGCTGGCCATCCTTTCTTTCGAAAAGGAGAACCATTCTTAGCTCAAGAGTAAAGAATTCCTTTAAAAACTTGATGAAGGCAAGATCTTCCACATGATTTTTAACGAATTTGACAACCTTGTTGAGCAGAAGAAGAGAGAAAAGAGCAAGTCAAACACTCGAGGCAAGGATAACCGCAGTCACAGCCAATCTAGACAACGAAACCCTGGCGACGAACTTGAAGGCACCAACAAGAAGATTCGAGACACAAGCCAAGACACTTCTGGAATTAAAGGAATTGGAGGTGATTTTGAAGGTTCTGGAGCTGCAGGTGGCAATTTCCGTAAAAATAGGCGAAATAAGGTTAACCAAACCACTCGTCGCAACAGAGTGCGTGAAAATTAGGAGAAAAATCGTTCAGAGGAGTTGGCTCTCGCGGTATCGATCATTCTTGCTAATCTGTCGTGCGACGAGGACTTCCTCTACATTATGCTCGGCGTTAAAGACTGGAAACAAATCGAAGAACCAAACAATGCTGATAATCCCTTGGGCCTTGATCGCGGCAAATAACTCGCAATCAAGGAGCCCCCAAATGAAGAAGCAGTAGACGAGGAATAAGGCGGGGACAACGACTTCAAGGACATCTTTAACAACAATAAAGAGGACTCGAAGAAACTTTCCAGCTTCAAGAAGGACACCAAGAAAAGCAGCTATGGCAATTATGACGATGATCTCCTCAAGAACGTGCACGAGGTGGAGCGAGTTACCCGACTCTTCAACTTGCTTTCGCACGACAACATTTACATTTCTGAGCAGATCTCCATCCTATTGGCTAACGTCTCAAACTCTCCCTATTTCCGCCACATCTTCGTGACTGACAGGTGCATGAAGTCCCTTCTCAAAATCCTTAGGGACCAAAACAACGATCAAGTAGCTCGAGTTTCTCAGCTGGCATCGCTAATTGTAGTGCTTAACCTGACATCGATGAACGACATCGTAGTGGGCATGGAGAACATGAAGTTTATGCAGACCCTTTAAGACATAATCAAAGACGAGAAATTACCCTACGTGAACAAATCTATTGCACTTTTGGCCATCTCCAACATTCAAACTGTCAGCAAAAAGACAACCACGCAGATAAGCTCTTAGACCAAAGATTTTGCATTTTCAGTGCTTTTGAATTGGAAGCAGATCCGCGACGAGGAGAAAGAATGTATCGAGGTAGTTAAAAACCTAGTGTACGCATCTCTGATCTTGTTTTACAACCTAATCCTGAAGAAAATTGGATCGACGGAGACAATCAACTAGCTGATCAACGTGATCACAGACCATATCCTTGAGTTTGAAGACCACCAGATCATCAACGTTGTCCTCGAACTGATAACGCTCTTCACCCGCAAGAAGGAGACAAGTGATTACATCTTCCAGAAGTAGCAAATCCTAGACTACGTTTTCGACAAGCTGAAACAGTCTCACCAGGAGACCCTACGACTCTCATCGTTGGCGCTGAGTAGACTTGCAGCTAGATTGGACGAGCAAAACTGCCAGCTGTTCATCCATAATCTGAAGGAGTTTAAAGAGTTCAACATGGTTGTTGAGAACATTAACCAACAGCATCAAAGCATGCAGCAAGAGCACCAGATATTGCGGCAGACTGAGATCGAGAAGGAGAAGCTCAGGCTGTAGAACCATACGTAGTTTATCAACAAAATGAAGGACTTCGACACCAAGCAGAAGACCGCCAACGTTGAGACCAATAGCAAGACGCTCACCTAGCAGGCGGAGTAGTAAGTGGCCCAGTTTATAAGCAACAAGATGCGTAACACCAACATCGATTGCATTCTGAGATACTTCCTCAACTTTTTGGAAAACATCACATCCTTCAAGAAGATCAGAGACGAGCTTGATTGCTCAAAGATGTTCGAAAACATGATGTAATTGTACACTGATGAGATCATTGTCTACTCCAAGATTTCACTGATCAGCATTCTTTTCAACCTCAACTTCAATCTTGAAAAGCCCAAGTTGTTACAGAAAGAATTCCTAAAGCTGCTCTACAAGACATACAAAGAAGAGCTCAAGGAGGACAACAAAACCAAGCGCCAGATTGTGACCATTGTAGTATCCGCATCAGCTTTGGAGTCAAACCACAAAGCTATTATCAAGAGCAATTTCTACACTCAGTTCAAGCGAAACATCAATGACTTTTACGAGCAGCTGGTGGACTCAGACGAAGAAGTTGAGTTGTTTGGCCTCGTAAACATTATCCTTAACCAAAACTAAATGCATCTCATCTATCAAGACCTTAAGAAAATCCACAAAATTGCCTTGAAAAACAACAAGATTGAGTTCAAGACAAAAGTTGATCTGTTCCTTGAGTGCTCCAAGTTCTTGGCTAAACTTAGTGTTACTGAGGATGAATAGACTCAGGCGATCCAAGGTGGCATTGCCAATTAACCTGAGCAGCCAGAAGACGAAGAGGGCAAAAAGAATAACGGCGTCAAGCTGGCCGTGGAGCTCGAGAAAGACAAGACGGAGATGATGGACTGCTGCTTGAAGGCTTTGTTGTTCTCGCTGATTAAGATTATTGGGCTGCTAGATACCACCAACTTTAGCATGTTCAAGTACTTCTTGATGGCAATTCTCGACTGCAGCCAGAACCTCAAGCATCACCTGATCTATCTCATCAAGATCGAAAACCTCATTGAATTCTTGAAGCGTGTACTTACCCAAGACTTTGAGTTCCACATGACTGAGTTCGATGATCAGGTCCTCAACTTCTCTCTGAGAATCATCGTCTGCGAGATTTTCTTCAACCTGAAACAGGAGAAGCACTTCTTCAAGCTCGATAACATTGCGGAAGCCATCAACCTTGTGATAAAGTTCGCCCAAAAGGTGATCGTCATGAACATCGAGAAGAAGATGTTCTTGGTCACGAATACTCTGAGGCTGCTTTCACAAATGATCACGTAGATCCACTCTGTGCCTGGAGCATATGAACGCATCATCAAGACCAACTCTATCGAGTTCGTAAAAGATGCTCTCACGCTGTCCAAGGACCTATAGCCGTGCATCAACATTGACGCACTGTTCTGCCTCACGAACATGATGAACATCAAAGAGCTGGCGACTCACCCCTCTTTGTACTGCGCAGAGACGGTGAACAACTCAATGGTAATCTACTTCGCTTACAACCATCAGGTGGAACTCGACGAGTGCATCATTACCTTTTTGTATACGATCAGCAAGTACTCCTAGTATTAGGAGTTCATGAAGGACAAGAGCAAGGTGCTCTACCTCCTGATGGACCGTCAGTTCGAGCAGAAATACGACACAACAACAGACACAAGTCGCTAGAAGATCTTTTCGCTCTTCCACAACATGACCGAGAACGAAGAGATATGCCAGTAACTCAATGCGAAGCAGTTTATAAACCTAACAAACAAAATGCTTCAACAAACGCATGTAAAGAAGTACCAAGCTGACTTTATTCATGAGCTAGCCCTCAAATCAATCATCAATATGTGTAAACACACCACCGAAAACTTTGAAGGCGCCAACTTGAAAGAATTCCTCAGCAACATCTGCCAGATGTACCCCAAGTTCAAGAATCTCTCGAAACAGTATGCCCTAAGGCTAGTGACGATCCTCACCAAGCAGTGGTAGCAGCAGAAGATTTAAGACTTCTTGCAAGAGATCATTGAGATAATGTCTCAATTCATCGAAAGCTGCGAGTCAGTTATCGAGCTCAAATTAGTGATAATGAACCTGGAGAAGGTTGCGAGTTCCAAGTAGCTGATGAAGAGCCTCGCTGACTTGTCGGATAGTTGCAAGCTTCTGATCAAGAATATTCATCACTTTATCGCGAAGAACATCATGAAGAAGGATTATCACTCGTCTATCGAGTAGCTTTTCAGATTCTGCAAAAAGCTGAGCAAGCAGCATAAGGCTCAAGAGTTCCTGGTGAATGAGGCCATTCATGAGATTTGTTTGAGGTACATAAGTGAAAATCTAAACTTCACAAAAGTCCAGAGAGATGACGCATCTCTTAAGCAAATTCTCACTACGGTCTAAAACATAATGAAAATGATCAAAAACATCTTTGAAGGCAATATCACGGCGGAATAAAAGAAGAACATTTACGAAAAGGTGACTGCTCGAGAACAAATAATAACAGATTCAGACCAGCTGCTTACCAACTATAAAGACTCGGAAAAAAAGGATGAGCTGGCGATAATAATTGTTAACATCATTATATCCTACAACTCGATCTCCAACAAGCTTGAGCCAGAGAGAGTTAAGTCTTGGATTATGACTTTCTCGAACAGACTAATTGCCGCCTCTAAGAAAGACTTCCAGCACCAAGATCAAGCGAGATCCTGGTACATGGAGAAATACGTTCTAATCATTGAGCTGCTGGTCACCAAGAATCTGGAAAAGATCGACAAGGACATGACGATGCAACTTCTGGAGATTTACTTTATATAAGAAACAAAGTACTTCACCAACATCATCTGGTACAAACTGATCAAAATTCTGGCCCATTTGCAAAACATTTAAGAAATTACGCACAAAAACTACATTGAAAACATCATGTAGTTTATCTTGCTTGCATATGAGAAAGCGCAGGAAAACCTGTGCTTCTTTTACTTCATGAAGATTGTGCTTTTGATTGTAAAGAAGTCGGATAACAACGCCCTGGTCAAAAACTATAAGCAGTATACGCACATTCTCAACACTACCATTTAGTTCTTGAAGGCCAACTACACCCAGAAGAACGACCCCCTAGTGCTCGAGATTCTCTTATACATCATTGACATGGTCAACTTCTTGACAAAGTTCCATTTGCTCCATGATACACTCAATGACAACGACGTTATAAACTATCTCATTTAAATGCTCAGCATTCACGACAACGTATATATCATGAAGTCTCTTAGCTCCACTCTTCTTGAGTCCTCCAAGATTACCACGTTCTACCCTGACTTGCTCTGCGACAAGAGCTTGAACATCTTCCTTCTGAAGCTACTCAATTACACTGGTGATAATGACGCCCTCTCAAACATGTTTGACTGCCTGAGAAACATCATTCAGCAGACGAAAATCCCCATCAAGTACCTTCTGTCGACTTCAATTTTGAAGATTACGGAGGATAAGACTATCGATTGGACCAAGGTTCAGGAAGAGAATATTTACTGCATCCTCAAGGTCCTCAATTACAACATTAGATACCTTGATGACGACGAGGAACAAGACTCCAAGAATAGCGTGCCAATCAAATCTACCAGCGACAAGGTTCCAACACCCGAATTGCTTAGTGAGCTCCACAGCAAGAGTCTTAAGTATAGCATCATTGCCATCACGAATATCCTCGTTTAGAGCAAGAAAAACGATCTCATTTTCTTTAGGAAGCTTAACATTTTGTCAATTCTGCAGCACCATTGCAGATTTGAGATTGATCCACAGCTTAATCTGAGGTTCCTGTATATACTTAACAACTCCCTCAGCAAGACAAAGAAGCAGGAGTCAAACTCTCAGCAGCCAATCACAGATGCAAACTCTAAAAACTAAGGCACAGAGCAAAATGAGGAGGGAGTTAACATGAGCAGGGTGGAAGTAGAGCCCACAGGCATTTCCGGAGAGATTAACCAGAACAAGGAAATACAATATCAGGCCACTGTCAACCTAATCAACTTTTTGCTGGAGAACATCTTCAAGTTTAAAAGCATCATTTAGATTAAAGACCAGTCCTTCCACGTGGACATCCCCAAGTTCGTGCAGCAGCCCGGCACCTAACTGAGCACTCAAGAAGGTGGCGAAGTAGGTTCAAAGCCTGCAAAACGTGACAATCAGCAAAATAGCTACTTCTTTGAGGAAGAAAGTTATGATTTGAACAAAATTAGTGGCATTAGACTGTCTTTGTGCATGAGTCTCAGAATTCTATACAAGCTCTCCGTGTAAAAGAAAAAGGTGGCCTGTCAGGCAATTATCGAGAACAAGATGAGCCAAGATCTATTCTAGTTCTTCATCCCGTATGTTGAATATGGCAATAGAAGTGGGTTTAAGCAGATTAAGCAGGTGATTAAGCTGGTAAGGAACTGCTCAGAGTTCATCCAGCTGCACAACGCCATCCTCGAGCGAGAAAGTGTTACCAGCCTCATCAAGCTTGCCGAACAGGCAACTAACGATGACTTCGGGGACATCGACAGCCTTATTGCACAAGAAAAGCCTGAGGTTGTCTAAGAGCAAAACGCTACTTAAAGAAAGTTGATAATTCCCATTCTGAGGATTTTCATAAGTCTATGTTCTACTCCCTAGTTCCATTGGCATCTCAGCAAATATAACGCCCTGGATTTGCTAAACCTGATCAGGGAGAAAGAAGACGACCTCATTTCAGACGTGGCCAAAGAGGTCTGCGAAAAAGTAATTGAACATAGTCAAGAAGGAATTAATCTTTTTGCCAATAAAAAGAGCGAAAAGTCAGAAAACAAAACCGTTGGCTCCTTCAACCAGAGCAATTCTCAGCAGTTCCAAGAATATAATGTGGCCGCTGAAATTGCTGCGTTTACTCAGGACCAGAATATGCAAACTGTGAAGAACTCCGTCTTGCAGCTTGAAAAACTGCTCGTGCAGTAGAAGATTAAGCTCGACAAGTTCGGCAACCCAGAGCTCCAGACCCTCCTCGCCTTCCTTGCGCGAGCCCTCGTCGACCACGAGATTGGAGTCAAAAACGCCCAGGGCTAGGACAGCATGCCACTTTAGCTGAGGCGCATCGTGATAAAAAGCCTAATTGTGATTCTCAACTTTGTATACACCAAGAAGTTCCTTAAAGACGTGATTGCCGGATACTCTGGTGGTGAGGTCCTTGGCAAAGTGAAGAAAGGCCAGGTTACTTGTGTGATGGAGGATGTTGGCACCTTGAGGATGTGGAAGGAAACTTTCTTCCGCATGATGGACACTTGCAAACAGGCGTATACAGACTTGACTTCTCCGTCCCCATAGAGCAGTGATAATGGCCAGAAAGACCTTGCTGGATTTACAACCTTCCCTGACTTTAGAGACGTCAACGAAGAGCTGATGTTTCTGTTTTGCAGTTATGCTATGTCCCACAACATTTCTGCCAAACACATCTGTGATTATGTCCTTCCTTTCGGCTCAAAGATTCTAAATCATTGCATTTTCTCCCTAGTAAAAGGGCAGAAAAGCCTTGACACTTAAAATACTGAGTAAGAACTAATAGGCCTAACAAGCATAAGGAAGATAACTTCTCTGACACAAATTTTGACTTTTTAATCTGTGAATGCAGTATTGGAGAGCATAATTGTGGTGCTCCGTGACCAAGACAGGAATGTAGACATCCTCTCAAACTTCGAGGTGGCTGCTCTCCTTCAAGACATTGTGCACATTATCCGAATCTTCGAGCGCAAATCAACTTCTGATCCTTTAGTTAAGGAGCAGTTTGACTTGAAAATAAAAGCCATAAGCGCTAACATTGAGCTTGCTGTGAAACTTGTTTACTTTAGCCCAGTAAAGCTTGGTGAGGAATCAAGAAAACTGATTCACAGTCTGCTTGACTACCACCGCTATCGAAAGACAGGTATTTTCGCTGTTTACTGTGTGGCCCTGATGATCCAGGACAATCAGTCTTCGTGTGTGGACAACCTCATGCCCATTTTTAGCAATCACGAAATAATGAAAGAGCTGTAGTCCTGCATCAAGGATGTTGACGTCAAGTATTCCAAGCTCAAACCTAAAGCCAATATCAACGTGGACATGCTTGACAAATTTGAAAACCAGAAGAAGGTGGATATCAACTAGCATAAGGCGTAAATAAAATTAGAGAACGAATAGCTCCGTGAATTTGAAGAGGCCCTGAGTATGCGGAAAAGTTGCCTTTAGATCCTGGTAATTGTCATTGAATTCCTAAGCAACTCTGTTATCAAAAATGGACACGTTGTCATCGAAAATGCTAAAACATCTATTGTAAGCTCTCCCGCCAAGGGCAGTATCAAAAGCCACCACCAGGTGAGCATCACCAAAATTACAGCAGAGCAGCATCAGGAGTTGAACGACTTGATTTACCACAAGTTTGAATTGCTTGATCTCATTTACCTCCAGATCATAATGAGGATTCCTGACTCGAGCTAAAAAGAGTAACAATAGCTGACGTATATTCCCTCCGTTGAGGAAATCAAGCTTGGAGCTCGTGCCTTTGCATCCATGCCCTTCAATGTCTTCGAGAAGAAAAACCCTGTCATCAGCACTGATGCCAAGCTTACAAACACAGTATTATCTGTCAATGGCTACTTCTCAGCGCTGGCAAAGATCATCAATGAAGCATACAGTGAATATTCTGAGTCAAAGATTATCGATGAGGTTGGTAAAGAGCAAAAGACCCACCAGAAGCAATCCACCTACTTTGCACTTTACAGTCTGCTCGAGTTCATCAGCTAGGTCCACATTAACAAGGAAGAACAAGCACCTAGACAAGACCCCAAAAAGAAGAGCGTGATGTCACCCTAGGGGGACAAAGGCAAACTAGATCAAATAACTTTCAGCCAAATAATGAGATGCCTCGTAAAGTCAGGCCTGCTTAATAAGATTGTATTGCTGCCTATGCAGGTGGACATCAATTCCGCCTAGGAGGAGAGCATTATCAGGCTGTGTCTGAAGCTGCTGATCAGCATAATCTTCAAAGGCTAGAACAGCTAAGCTTCCTTCGCGGCCTAGCACAAACTTACTTAAGGCATCGTTCCTGCCAACTTTGAAAGTGTTTTCCGACAGCAGGGGATTGAGGACAAAAACGAGATGCTCAAAATGATGGGCTAGTTCTAGACAATGATCTAAAAAGTGCACAACTTTGAAATTGCTTAAATCCACCAGGAAAGTTACGTGATGTACCTTCATCTTCTAAGTCAGATTACAGTAAACTGTCAAACTAATGGCGACCAAATCAGCACTTTTGAGGACACAGACCAGTTCTTGGGCAAGAACATTGACGAGTACCTCAATATGTGCCTGAAAGAAGACTTACGCAAGAAGATTCTTAACCAGCCTGAGAGTGGACAGAAGAACATGATCTTCTAGTTCTTCTTTGTTAACTACTTGCTTTCTGTGAGCCAAGTTGACGTTGTGAACTATCACTTCCAAGAACAAGGTAGCACAAGACCAATCTCTCAGAAGATTTTCATCATTCTTATCAAGATGCTCGAAGCTCTGTCGGATAAAGAGCTCAACAAGCGCCTCGATTTGGTAGTCCTGAACAAGGTTAAGACGTTCCAAATGGCCAACGCTGCAAGCAGACCATCTGAGAATCAGTAGGAATCAACTGACCAAAATGTGATTAAGGACTCTGCAAGCATTACCATTATAAAGATGATCCTTTTCAACTTAGACAAACTCATGCTAACAGTCAAAGATCTGATGGCCAAAGAGTCAAACAAACAGTCGGTGACCTTCGACGAGGACCAGCTGGAGTTGCTTGTGAAACTACTCACCGCCAACGAGCAAAATGGAGAAATCGTCACGAAGATTTACGAGGTGCTCCACCATTGCGTGGAGTTCAGTGAGCATTCAAGTGTTGCAAGGCCAAACATCACCGTTTTAGACATGTCTAAAAACCTGCTCCAGATCTGCATCAAACACTCAAGCATTTATCAATGCGAGTCAGCATTCAAGTTCCTGCGAAGCCTAGTGATGGCCTCTGAGAAGTACCAGAACAAGCAGGACATCGAGTATTCTCTAACAAAGATCATGCCCTCGACCTTGAAGCAGAAGCCTACAAACTGAAACCCGCCAAATTTGTTAACATAACATACACTCATAAATTGATCAAACTTGAGTAGGAGACAAATATTTATTTCG
>Ga0075467_10003034_pt1 | contig 13041 bp, 32 predicted proteins | sample DEB08_DNA_9_FD_75067 | JGI IMG/M metagenome (GOLD analysis project Ga0075467, IMG submission 75067) | Aqueous microbial communities from the Delaware River and Bay under freshwater to marine salinity gradient to study organic matter... | ecosystem: Environmental > Aquatic > Marine > Coastal ...
ATCTTTTATCTGCTTTTTGCCATCCTCACGGACAGCTTTCTCTTGAACTTTCTTTTGCCACTTATTAAGGTGCTTGTTCCAGAACCTTGTCTTTACAGACCCTTTGCGTTTTGATGAACTTGACATGACTGATAATATTACTGTTCGGTATTATTTGAGTATTTTGTGGCTTTTATTTGAGTTTTATTACTGATCGGGAATGTTAAATTGGAAAGGAAAATAAAAAGGTACTCCCGACTGGATTCGAACCAGTGATGTATCTTACGTCCTCCGTTATGAGCGGAGCGCCTTCGGCCACTCGGCGCACAGGAGCATTTTTTTATTTTACAACGAAGACCATATAACAACAACGATAAACGCTGCAATAAGAATCATCTGCATTATTAAGCTTGCTGTTTCTCCATTCATATTTTTAATTTGTGACCCAAGCAGGAGCTTCCCTGCGTGTGTAATTTAATAAATCTTTTTTGTCGTTTAAGTAATATGTTTTGTATGCTCTGACAGGATCAACACAACGGTATTCTTCTGGCATGGCTTGGGCAAAGGAAGTTAAGCCAGAACTGGCGAATGTAATTTCGTTAACTCTCCGCTTGCACCATAGAATAACTGCTAAAGATTTGTGTGTTTTGCTCTCACCGTATCTGTGTTGGTATTCGTCATGAAGGGCTTCGCCCAAAGCAATAAGCCACATATAGTTCTCTTTGCTCTCACGCGCCCATATAGAGCATGGATGGTTGGCATGAGTCTTCTTGTATGGAGCTTCGTCAAAAGCCGTACAGAGCATCTGAGCGGTTTCTAGGATCATCTTGACTACATGTTTGTCAGCGTGTGCTTGAGCAGCTTTAACTGGGTCTTTATCTAGTACGAATACGTTCATGTCTTGACTATATCAAAGATATTCAATAAAGCAAGGAGTATTTTTGCCTAAATAAGCCCCGATTTGATTAAAGTAGAAGAACTCCAAAGCTTCTTCTCTATCCATATCACTTTCCATTAGCTTCTTAATAACCTTTTCTTTTGAGTAGCACGTTATGTCTGGCTCGCCGAATTTCTCGACAACACCGACGATGCAATCATCGAAGCCGTCCATAATCATTGCATCTGGGCAGAGTTCCAGTAGTTTTTCTATTTTATCTGTATTCATAATTCTTGTTTTTCTATCCAGCCGTCTATTTCTTTATTCTCTATCACGCGCACATTTTCGTCGCCATGACAGTCAGAATACATTGAAGCATAATGAGAAATATCTTCAAGGCTATCGCTTTCGTCTACGGATTGCCACTTATCTTCTAAATTAATATGTATCTCGTAACGCTTCACTTAAGAGTATTGATGAAAAGTTTCTTAGCAAATTCGCCGCCATTATAAACGTAATCCCACAGAGGATCGTCTGAATCGAATTCTTCTCCCATAATGTTTATTAGGTTTGTATATACTCGATCTTGAGTTTCGCTAAGTTGAGATACCAGCTCTCTGGCTTCTTCTGCTAGTTTAATTTTTTCTTCTTTATCTATTTTCTGGCTCATGATTATTATCATATAGTATCTAAATAATTAAGTCAATGTTTATTTTTTAATAAATAGATCAATTAATACTTGATCTATAGCTTTTATTCTATGCCGCTATCTATCAATACTATAGCTATTATTATAAGCGCAATAACAATTCCGACCACGAAAACATGTTCTTCTATCATAATGAATTATTTTATACACTATTTTATCGATTTAATGATTTAACTGTATTGTGTTATATCAAGAAGTTCATCAATATCAAGTATTCTGCTAACGCAACCATCGCGCTCTGCGGTAGAGTTAACGTGAAAGTGACCGCAGTAATGTCTGCTAGGTTCACAAAGTTTTATTGCTCGGCTATGCGCCAACCTCTCTAGCTTAAGTTCTGACCACAATGTTTTGTCCTCATCGCACCAGTTGGAGATGGGGCCTTTTTCTGTTGTACCGTTCCATGAAGGCGCAGAATGAGTAATAAGAACGTCGCACTTAACAAACTTATCTGGATTGTAGTCAAAACCCTCGTCCTTCCAGTATGTCGCACCCTCTTCTCTCCAGCTACGGTCAACGCTGACTGCCCCGCCAACAAACTGAAAGGTTTTCCCCTCAATTTTTTTGACCGCATAATCCCTCAAGAACTCCATATTTGAAAAATCATAACCGCCGTCAAAGTAATGCGGGTCGTCATGGTTTCCTCTTATTCCTAAGAATTTGATTCTTCTTTTTCTGAATTTTTCATTTACTTCAAAAAGCTCGCTCTCTTGACGCTCGTAAGATTTAAAGCCCAGACCGATATCACCGACACTGATGATTGTACAATCACGAATGTCGAAGTGTTTTATGCGTGATAAAAGTGGAGTCCAATTTCCGTGGATGTCTCCTAATACATATATTGCGTTATTCATTTATTCCCCAATTAATTAATGATTTTGTAAACTCTTTCATGTCTTCGTCACTCATTATTCCGTCGAACTCTTCTCCAGCCTTAACGCTGAAAACTTCTTCGCCGTTTAAATCAACAGTCAAGACTCCCCAGCGGTAGCGAATATATACTTTTTCTCCGTTATCTGTCTCGCCATCCCACTGGGTAGGGCAAAAGCTACCAAATCTGATTAAATCTTTTACCTTTATGTCCATAAGTGTTCGTGGTATCTAATGATTACTCTCATGCACCATTTATCTTTATCAAGTTTAATTGCCTCAAGCCTGTTGACCTCCTTGTAACAATCTGATCTTTCTTTTGAAATAGTCATTTCATAATATCCTTCGTTTTCTTCGCTTTTCTTAAACATGTCGTCCCAGTCTTGTCTAGGTGGATAAGCTGCATCTATTCTAGCTTCGATGTGATCGCGTCCAGTCTTGATGTAGTCGTAAGCTCTCATTAGTTGTTCGTCACGATGTTGAATTCTTTCTACATAATCTTTAGTAACGTGTTTGTCTTTAAGCTCCTCGGTCCAATCATACCCAATCTCATGGATGTAATCTTTTTTGCGCTCAACCTCTACATAATCAACCAAACAGGCAAACAGGATTCTAGGAATAAGCTCTGTCTTGTCGCAATAAGTGTTTGGGATAATGTCAGTAAGCCAATCTTGATGTGGATAAAAAAAGCTTTTGATTTTGTATTTTAAATCAAACCAGTAATGTCTATTAAATAATAGTTTTAATTTCATTATTTTAGATCTTTATTTTGATACTCTATAAGTTTATCAACCAAGTCGGCCAACATGCTTTCGCTGATGATTAATTGCTCCACTCCACCACTCATAGGCCACGTTTGAGTTAGTTTGATGTGGTTTTCATCCCAATGTCCCAATTCAACAGATGGAATTTTTATTGTTTTCTTAGTTTTCATTTATTTCTCCTTCTTTATTAATTCCAAGACCATCAAATATTGTTGGTTGTTCTTCTCTTCGTTGAGGTAATGATTCTGTCTTAATTGACTTTAATTCTAAATAAGACACTCTCTCTCCAATCTCTCCAACGTGTTTAGAGACATATGCCATTGTAATTCCTAATACACCAAGGCAAAGCATTAGTATTACGAAATGCCAGTCCGTTTTAATTGGCTCACATGTTACGCCCCATGCTGTGTGTGGGATTGATTCTTTTTTATGTGTTTTCATATTTTTGTATTTTGTAGCAAATCTTTTGATGTTGTAAACAGAAATAGAATACACATCTCCATATCGCATTTTAAACACCCGCCTATCGGCTTATCTACATCGCAAACACATTCGGTAATATCCATCCAATAATGAAGGGTATCTAAAATGCAGTCGTTGCTTTTTTTTATAATATCTTTATCTGTTTTCATCATGTTTAGGATCATGCCATATTTTGCCCTCGGTGTCAAGGTCAGAACTCCAAATTATGCACTTATTATAAATCGGGTAGATGATAGGGATTAAACAATCATATTTTAATAGGTGACTCGCCATGTCTCCTATGCAGTAAAGTGTGTGAGCTATTATTAGTTTCATTTTTTATTGATTTAAATAGAATCGTCGTATTTGTAATCTGGGTGATCTCCAACGCCGAAAGATATTGGTGCGGATTTCTTTGGTTTTTTATGAACGTTCGATACTACTTCAAAATCCTTTCCGTCGTTAATACTATTGTCAATATAGCAAGTTAAATTAACTTTAACCCAAGGCTTTTCTTCTTTGTCTCCTGTATAGATTGAGCAGTGACCAATCAAACAACCAGTATCACCCATCTTATAGATCATTTCTTCTGGATCATTACGCAAGGATTCATATGCTGTAATAGCCATAGCACAAGCACTTTTCATTCTTTCTCTACCGTGTTTTCTTAGCTGATATACTCTACCTTCATCGTAAATATCGTTCAACCAGCAACATTCCACCAATCTAAGGGCTTCGGAGCATCTTTCAAAGTCGAAAGTGTCCATAACTTCGTCTATTTGTTCTTGTATTGTTTCTTGTAGGTTCATTGTGTTTTGATTTATTGTTGTAGATAAAGTTTGGCTTGATCTATTGACCACATTTACTGCCCCTTCTTTCCCAACTTGCGGCGGTAACTTTATCTGCTGGCACATACTCACTATATTTTGATCCTTCTGCTTTTACTACATCATAAGAAAGTGTCTTATACCACATGCCAGAATGACATACTGATCCATAATTTCCAGATACCTCGCAAATGTTTGCTGATTTTTCCTCGGCGTAATGAGCAAGAGAGTAAATAATGTCTGTTGTTATTTCATCACCGCCATCAATATAGATATAAATCCTAAGCCTTCCGAACTTTTCTTTTATTTGTTGGATATTCGCGGTAATGGATTCATCCAGTTCACACATTTTTGTTACTTGTGTTAGGTAATCATGGATTAGGATATACCAACCATCATCACACTCCATGCCGAAAGCCAAACAGCTTTCTTTTGGGTCGCATTTATAATCTGTGAGAAGTTTTGGGAATTTCTCTACTAATTTTAGTTCTAGTTCTTCTTTCATTTTATTATATTATCTTGATTTTAATTCTTTTAACTCTTTAGACAAGGTGTCTACGGCGTCATTAAACAGTTTAATTAACGTGTTGTAATCATCAATAAGAGTCCAAAAGTTTTCTTCTGTTAGCTCTGGTATCTCTTGTTCAACACCGTTTATTTCTAATTTTTGAGAATTAGGAAAATCCCAAAGGTGCAAATTCTTCTTCTTTTTAATGTTCATGATCACATCATAAAGAGTATATAATATTTGTCAATGGTTTATTTTACTAAATGCAAATAACTCATCATGCTCCTTCTGTCGTTTAAAGAAGACATCAAAAAAGAATTTATAAAGTTTTTAGCTTCTATCTTTGGAGTTATATTAACGTGTGGAGCCATAAACTCTCTTATGTTGTTGGTCGTGATACACAAACAATAAACATTGTCTTCTTTAACAGAAAAAATTCTATGGTGACCATCTTTAACTAAAAACTTACCGCAAACATTAACTAAAACTGGCAACTCGTCTTTAAGTGGGTTGTTTGTATATGAGTTTTTATGCTTTTCGACCGTATCTGAATCTAAATATTCTTGACTAAAAAGAATATCAGATTTAGCAACTTTCTCAATTTTCATTTTAATGCTTTAAAATATTAAAAAGAGTAATTGCTATTACAGTAGCTAACGATAGCTGAATTATTAAGTTTGTATCCATGATATAAATGATATATATCACTAAAACATGTAAAAGTCAAGCCACAAAACACAATTTATTAATCAACTTATAAATTTTCGCATCTGGGTTTCTTAATTCTTTTATATTAAAAAACCTATCGTTAGGGCATAAATCAACTATTTCTTTATATCTGTATGGAGCTTTTTCGATAAATTTTTTATTTTCTACCATATTAACATAAGACAAATGATAAGAATTAGACTCTGCGACATGATTTTTCATTCCCTCAATGTTAAATTTTTTAATGTCCATAAATAACATCTTGTCACATTCTTGCTCCATTAGCTGAGTCGATAATAAATATCGAGAGGGGTAATTGTCAAAAAAATCAATACTTTCGACAGACGACCAAAGCTTTGTTTGTGTTTTCCATTGTAAAAAATGATTGTATTCGTGCGCGAATATAGAAAACCAATCTTTATTCCAAGTAGCTACGCTTAAAGATTTAGTTTCTGGACAAAAATAACCACCACAATCATCAACTCTTTTGGTTCTTGAAAAGTGTAAATCTATTTTACTTTCAACAAGTTCTTGAGTGGCCTTTTTAAAATAAATGCTTTGATTTTTTTTTAGAGGCATGATTAAAGTGTTTCATATTAAGTTACACCTTTTAATCTACTCATGAATTCTTTATATGTTATACTTTCATTTTGTTTTAGGCCTTTACTATCAAATTTAATTTTTTTTAAATCATATCCATCCCAAACAGCCCAGAACTTCCAACCTTTTTTCTCATAAAGTTTTTCCATGTTTCTGCTAAATTTATTTATATCTGAAATTCGGCTTTTATCACCCTTGCCAGAACCCGTTCCCTTAAATCTCTCGCTCATTTTCTATGTATTTAAGGTGATTTTCAACAGCGTCTTCCATTGTTGTGTTACTCTTATATGAACCGTCTTCCGTTGTAATGGTCCACCCGTTATTTTTCGAGTCCATGTCTAAGATTTCATATACCTCATTGATTTTTTCAATAGCATCTTGCAAGGTCATTAAAGACCTGGATTTGCAAAAAAAACCTTCGATAGCATATTTACACTCGGCAATTATTTCATCATTGTCCATCTTTTTCTAACCCAAAAAGTTCATCTACATTATCCTTATGGAACCCTGCACTAAGAAGTAATCCCATTAAAGCCTCCCCAACTTCGTCTATTGTGCTGCTATCGCGCAAAGAGCTTGTGAATTGTCTGTCATCATAATCAAATGTGATTGTTAATGTATCTTCTATTTTCATTTTCCTTGTCCTCTATATTTTTTTAAGTAGTTTTTTGAACCTTTTAGTTTGGAACTTCTTGTTTTGGCATGAATACCTTTGCGTTTAACTGTCTTACGTTTTTCGAATCCTTGTGTTTTTTTCATGGTTTTAGTTGTTTTTTGGCACATATACATCCATGTACATGTCTCTGTTGTATGCGTGTTTACGCATTTTGTGTTGATTGCTTACGAATACATCGAAAACAAACGCTTTTCCTTTTGCAGCTTTCTTTTTGGTCACCGCGCTTCCCCTATCTTGAACCGTAAACATACCATTGTCAATAACTTCTTTCAGTTTTGGGATGTAAACAACAGTTCCGAAAGGGAATTGAGGATGCGCCGCTATGGTGATGCCTTCTTTAGCCCTGTGAGTATTAGGGCAAGCGACTTTATCTCCCCATTTGTCTTCTCCAATACTGTAATAAGTAATTCGGGCATTGTATTTCTCTGTTTCCACATCTTCGCCCAAAAAGGAAAATATATTTGACTCCTCGGATAGTTTTGATGTCGCGCACGAAGCCAGCGCAATCAGGGGAATAAACAATAATTTCTTCATAGGTTAGCCTCCTTTACAAAAAGCCCATCACGCATTTCGCCTTTACGATCTTTAATTTCATCGTAAGCAACGTTTAAGCAGTCAACAGAATTCATTCCAACAAGTTCGGCAAGTATAATAATAGTTACCAACATATCACCTATTCCATCAGCCACTTCATCTTGAAGTTTGCTGTATGCAGGAGCTTTACTCAAACTACTAAGAGGTAGATCTGGGTGTTCAAGGTCTTTGATTTTCTGTAGAGCTTCCTTGGTTTCATCAAGCTCTTCTTGAGTTTTCTCTAGTTGTTTAAGGGGGTTATCTGCGGAAATGATTCCTTTTGCTTCTGCCCAATCAAGAACTTTATCTGCGGTTTGTTCGTATGTTTTAATCATAATTGTATATATTTTGGTGCTATTTCTTCTAATTCTTCGCATAAGCGAATTATTTCATCATATTTCATAACTTTAGCTTTAGACCTTAAAAGAGAAACCTGCTTACTAAAGCTTATAAAATCTTCTCCTTGTTTTATTGTCTCTTTAGTTTTGTTATTGTATATAAATTCGTCAAAAACTTCGTAAATGTCGGAATCTATGCATTTTTCAATTGGATCATAAAAACACAATCTTACGACATAACGGAATATGTCGTCGCTTTTTATTTTCACGTTATATATCTCAACCATGTGTTACAGATAATATGGATATTTTTTTATTTGTCAATCTTTTTTGTGAAAAACAAAGATATAAAACTATAATATGAAGTGAGCGATGATTTTACATTAGAAAACGCGCCAATTGGAAAGTCTTTTGAAATAAAAAATATTACTGGAGAATATTGTATTAAATTAAGAGAAATAGGTTTCTGCGAGGGTTTAGATTTATGCAAAATATCTGAAAATAAATGCATATTATGCTCTATATGCGGAGCTAGGTACGCAATAAGCAAAAAACTAAGCAGTTCTATAGTGCTTAACGAAAACCAACCTTAATTCCTCTAGATTGCATTCTAAGGAGCAGGGCGCAGGTTCCTAACTGCTTGTCTATAGCAGTGCTTGAAAAGCGCCCATCAGCCACGTATTTGCCTTTGCGGTAGTGTTGTGTCCCTGACCATAAGTATGGTGAGTTGACATCTCTATGATAACGCAAATATCCTAACCCGTTGTATTTCTCAATATTGTATAGAGCGTCATTGCATCTGCTCCAATTAACGCTCTCCATGTCCTTAAGTTTGTAAAGGGCATCTTCCGCGCTTTCTTCAAATGTATATGTATGACCGTTTTTAGGTGACGCTTTAGGTCTTCCTTTAGGCACATACCTCGTTCTCCCTGTGAGCCTACTACCTTCATGGAGGTGTTTCCCAAAATGCCAAGTAGATTCTCTACCGTGCAGGGTAAAAACAATAGCAGAAGGGACTCCGCCAACACGCATCTTCTCTATGTTTACATATTTTTGTTTATTTTCTAAGTATATAGATATAGATTTGTCTATCCGAAACACCTGAGAAGGGTTTATTTTAGCTGAATCCCAAAGCTTTTCATGGTGTCCAGCAGGAACGTAGCGAAATGGGGAGGTGTTAGTTTTCTCACCTCCAGAACTATAAAAGATTCCAGAGGCGAGAAACAAAAAGCTACCAATAAATGGAAGTAAGTTAGACATTGATAATAATAACCAAGCCAGCCGCTACAATACAACCGCCAAGAAAATAAGTAAGAAATTCTATTTTTGTTATTAATATCCTTTGGAAAGGAGTTAGGTTAGACCAATCAAGGGCAATCCAAGTTTTATGATCGACATATTTATCTGTAGTTTTTCTATTAAATACGTTGCGCAACAGCAATGAAGCGGCGGCAGAGATTAAAACAAAGATGGGTATAATTAAAGCTCCACGCATTGTAAGAGCCAACGCTCCAGATGTGTATGTCCATATAAGGATTCCGATTACTGCTAGTAAAATCCAGTATCGTTTGATGTAACTAAGTATAGGTATATTCATATTTTTATTTGTTTGTTAATGATTTTTAATGTAATAAAGATAAAGTATAAAGCCCTGACCTAAAACCAAGGATATTAAAAGTATATAATGTATATAGGTAAGACCTTTCTTACCTGTGTTTGGAGGTAGAAAAGCTCTAAGGTGGCAATAAGCAGATACAGTAAAGAATGCTTGCCTAAAAACAATATTAAAGAAAACTCCATAACTATTAAATTGGAACCACCTAGAATCTCCAAGATATGACATAGTCCAAGGAATCGACCACCAAATAGACTCTACCACCTTGCCAGTAAAACCAAATAATAACCCTAATAGAATCCAACACATTTGATTCCTTCTCCCTTTTTTAAAACAAGATTCGTGCGCTGGTCTTATTATTTCTAAAAGAACCATTATACAAAGAACTAGCATTGGTAAGGTTAATGCTAGTGATTGTAGTTGAGTGAATGTTTTTAACGTTTCTATATTCAATTTTGCTTTCCCCCCATTCTATCAGCTATTCTGTTTATTGATTCTTGAACCTGTCTGACATCTTCTTTTATTTCCTGAATATCTTCTCTAAAGTAATTTTGGCTGGATTGTATAGTTGCTTGGTTTGTCAGTATTGCGGTTTGTTTTTCTTTTACAGGCTTTATTTCTTCGGCTATTTTTAATTCCAAAACTTCTTCTCTGTGATGAAGATCTTCCGATGTAACGTGTTCTGCGTGTTGAGCTGTCATTGAAATAACCAAATCTTCTGTCCCGTGATGAAATGGAGCTTTTGAATGAATAGCTACATTGTTAACAAACACAATAGATGTCCAAGCTATGCCGATAAGAGAACAAATGCCCAAAAAAACATAAAACCAACCTTGAATCGTCGTCGGCTTTTTAAACTGCAACTGAGCTTCGTTTGCTTGAAGCTCTTTAATTGTAGCGGAAATTATTTCCTTGATGTCTTTGTTGTGTTGATCTGATGAATCACTCATAGTTAAAATCTTCTAATCCATCTTGTAGCAACACCAGAAGCTACTGATGGAGCCGCAAAGTAAACATACCCAATAATGCCCAAAACCAATACAAAAGTAATAACGCAAACACCAAAGACACTCCACCAGAACCATTTTTTATACCATAGGTTTTTGTCGTATTTTTCTTTATACTTGGCGGCACTTTTCTTTTCCTTTTCTAAATTCTTAGCTAAAATTTGGTTGCCGTCTCTTAAAGCTTCTTTTTCTACTTCTGATGCGGCGGAAGCTGCCTTAGCTATAGCAATTTCCCTGCCAGCAGCACGTAACGACTCTAATTGCTTATGTAGAACAACTCCAGTTTCCCTGAGTTTTTCGGTTAAATAGTCAATATGACCAACGTATTTAACCCTCATCACTTCGACTTCTTCAGCAAATTGCGATTTTTGCTTCCTCATCTTTTCAACTAAAGCCTTAGCTTCTTCAGCTTCTTTTCTTGCTTGCGAAAGCTCCATTTCAGCATCCCTAACATTACTCTGGGCCTCACGACCTAGGTCGCCAGCATAAGAAACACCCTTTTCGGTGGCATCCAAACTCACTGGTGGTGTTTGTTTAACGGCTGGCGGTTTTTCTCTTTGGGCGCAAGAACAAGAACAGATCAAAAGCAGGGTCGCACAAAAAGTTAAACCCCTTAAATTAAGGATGTTTTTCATAGTAAGGATTACACTTAAAATATAAGTTTGACCCAAAATACGAACCTATATTCTTTTACGCTCCTGTAAGTATGGCACTTAGAGCTAAAAGAAAACTCTTCAATCTCTATTGCTTTTTTTTTTGAGTCATTCATGCACTCAGGAGGGTCAACCCACACAGGATCAAGACCACACGAGGTAGTAGCTATAGCTATTATTGCGAGGGCTAATCGTATTGGAAATTTTAAACTCATTTTTTTTAATTGGTTTCTTGGAATGGTGTTAAAGAATTCTAGCCGCAATCCTCACTCCTGTATCAGAAGCATAACCATTCAGAAACCTATTAGTTGTATATGTTTTTCTTAAGGTAGTACCTACATATGAACTACTATACAATCCACCTCGTCGCAATGAGGAGTATAAATTTAGATCTATTATCCACTCATTCAACTGACCACTCTGACCCATCGTGCCATAATAACTCAAACCGCCAGCGTTATCTACTTCAGCCGTACCTGCTTGGCTTCCAAAAATCGCTGTATTTTGATCTGTAGATCCAGAGCTAGGAGTAGGGGCTGAATTTCTCTGTTGTGAATACGTCCAATAAGCATTACCCGCGCCGCTATAAAAAGCAGCTTTATACCACTCGTTTGTGTCAGGGACATAGTATTTAGCGAGGCTATTAACATTTGGTCTAGCTGGGTTCCAACCTGCACCAGCAGTTCCAGCAGTCCAGTTGGTGGCGTTATCATTACTACCTTCAGTGGTGAATCTATAAGCTGGTGGATACCCCTCAAATACGTTAAGCCAGTTAACAAACCTCATAACCTGATTACCAAAGCAACCTCTTACTGGTCGGTTTGTTCCATCTTGTAAGGTAGAAATATTAAATGAATTTAAGGAGTCGTCAGCGTTAAAGGCGTCGTAATGCTCAACTGGAACCATATATGTGCCAATAAGAAATTCATATCCAACACTTCCGAAACCAGTATCAGGATCAGCGGCATTGCCAGCACCACCGACAAGAGAAAATTCCATAGGAACTGCTGTTGCTACGGACGACCTCTTACCTACTAATGATACTGGAAATTTTAAACTCATATATTGATTAAAGTGGATTCGGTGACTCGATAAAATTTGTTTACCATTCACAGGTATTTAGCTACCACATCTATAGTTTTATGGTATTGTCGGGTAGTTAGTCCATGTGCTAATGGTGGCGGTAGTTTGATTGGCGGTTTTCCAAGCTTCGTCATACCCAGCTATATAAGTTGCACTTACATATATACTGGTCAGTGCTGAACAGTCTCTAAATGCTTGCCCTTGAAATCCTCCACCACTCCAACTAGACACAGGGGTGTCTATATACACAGTGGTTAAGTTTGTGCACTCTCTAAAACACCCATAACCAACAAAGGTAACATTATTTGGGATGGATATTGTAGTAAATTTAGAACTTCTAAAGACGTAAGTTCCCAACGTCGATACTCCTGTTCCAATAGTTAACAACCCATCACAACCAATATCTGTAAAAGCCTGTGCACCAATATCTGTAACGGTGTTTGGGATTACCAAATCACCTGTTAAGCCAAAGCAACCAACAAAAGCATAATTCCCAATACTTGTGCAAGATGTGCCAATCTCCAACCTTGTAGCGTTATATGGTGTGTTAAAATCGTTCCAGTTATCAGGAATATCGGTCTCTATAGAAACTAACAAATTCTCACCACTGTCGTATAATGATGTTGCGAATGGAACATCACCGCCAGATGATGCCCTCTTACCTACTAATGATACTGGAAATTTTAAACTCATTTTTTTCTTAATTAGGTTCTTAGAATAGTATTAAAAAATTAGATTGTAGCACATTTTTCAACGTAGCCATATCTAACTTCTTCACCGAATTTTTCAAACCCA
>Ga0075467_10003035_pt1 | contig 13039 bp, 17 predicted proteins | sample DEB08_DNA_9_FD_75067 | JGI IMG/M metagenome (GOLD analysis project Ga0075467, IMG submission 75067) | Aqueous microbial communities from the Delaware River and Bay under freshwater to marine salinity gradient to study organic matter... | ecosystem: Environmental > Aquatic > Marine > Coastal ...
CCCCAAAACCCCAAAACCCCTATTGAATGAAATTATAATTTTAATAATACACAAAACAACATGTTTGAAGGACTAGCCGAAAACCTCCTTAGGTCCATCCTGGGGGAGTATGTCGAGAACCTAGATTCGTAAAACCTATCCATAAGTGTATGGAGTGGACATGTTCAGCTTAGGGATCTGAGACTTAAAGCCAACCTTTTTAAGAAGCTCAATCTTCCCTTTGACCTAAAGCTAGGAATTATCAAAAACCTCGTTCTTGAGGTGCCCTGGTCAAGATTATCAAGATAGCCAGTGGTTTGCAAGCTAGACCAGATCTTTCTCGTGGTTAGCCCCTAGAGCTCGTCTAAGTGGCAGATGCAGGACGACACCAACTTCGAGTTCAAGGCCCCAAGATTGAAAGAGTACTTGCAGCGACACCTTGCAAAAGCTGCCCTTGAAATTAGCACACGCCTCACTGCTGAGCTTGAATAGGGCACTGGAGGGAGTGCCAAGGCAAAGCAGGCCTAAAAGCAAGCTGGTCTCTTCGAAAGGTACATAATGCGTATTAAAGATAATCTTCAGGTGTCGATAACCAACGTGCATGTGAGGCTCGAAGATCAAGTGGAAGGCGAAGACATGTGCATTGGCTTGACACTTCAAGAACTAAGCATGAAGACCGGAGTTTCTATGGACAATAATCTGGGCACCTCCAACTCAGATGGTCTACTCAGCGACGATGAAGATCTCCCTCTATAGACTTATAAAAAGTGGAACGCTAAGTCTACCTTTTTCGACCGAACTCTAAAGTAAAATAGAGGGCTACCTATCCTGAAAGAATTTTGCGTACAAGGCTTTGCCCTCTACATTGATTCAGGTCCTGGTGCAAGACTGATCTCCTTGAAGCCAGCAATAACCTAGAATATTGCATTCATCGAAGTAGATGGTCTACAAGTTGAGCAACCCAATGTCAAAGAAGCCTATGACCCCGTCAGCCTTGATCTGAAAATGTAGGAGCTTAACCAACTCGTTTACTAGGCTCCCGAAGAAGGGTTTGCAACCTTCGTGATTAAACCACAGAGCATCAGAGGTACCATGATATAGCAGACCGATTTAGCGCAGCCTTTGACTGCTTAAGCTCAAATTTCGCTGCACATTGAAATTGCCCATTTATAGGTAGAGCTACTAAAAAGTCAATACGAATGCATCTTCCGCCTTGCGGAGTTCGTACGGTAATACCAGCTAAAACATTACAGCTTCAATCGACACCGAAAATACAAGTATCTCAGGCCCGTTTACAAAATCGGACACTTCAAAGAAAAAATGTCTGTCGAAGGAGACAATGAAGCCGAGTAGCTTTCTCAATGTGAGGACATCGATCATCTTGAAGCAAAAGACTTGAGCTTTGAGAAGACTATGGGAAGGCTGGAGAACCCTGACGAGGATGCAGAGTTCAAAGACCTATAAATTCCATCAGAGGAGAAACACAACGTTGTGGCAAGAGCATGGTGGAAGTTTGCTATCATATGCGTCATTAAAGAAAATAGAGAAAAGGCAACTCGAAAGCAAAGCGAGTTCCAAATATCGTATGAAACTAACCAAATGTATTTAAAGGCATTCAAACAGCTCATTTTCAAAACTCTTGAGAAAGGATGGGACGATGAGTCGAAGAATGACTAGCCCTAAAAAGAGGCGTCAAGTAAGGACAAGAAGACTACTGATTCCACTGAAAAAGAGCTTAAGAAGATAGGATTTAGTCTTGAAAACGATAACCTTTCAAGACTGGAGAAGCTTCTCCTGGTCCATTGCGTGGAGGCCATCTAGCTCAAGGAGCTTAAAAAGTGGATAAAACTAATAGCTCAAGAAAATTCAGAGCAAGATGAGAGACTGTAAAAAGAAGCGGTATCTAACGAGCGAATGACTACCGAGGAATATGTGGCTGATCAGTATGCGACCTAAGGTAATGCTCCACGGGTTCAAGCCTCAGTGAAGTAGGGATACGGTTCATCTATCATGCAGTATATGTCTCTTTGGGGAAGCAACGCTCAAAATTCGGCAGAGAACTAGGCAGAGTAGCAGAGAGTGGCTGAGGACGCTGTCGAGGCAGTGACACTTGCAGAAGCAGCGCAGGATAATTAAATTCCAAGGAATCTAGCATCTGCTTACAATTCTGTTGCGACTCCATCCACGACAATGCTTGGAGATATTCATGAGGACCACAATAGCGAAGACAATGAGTTGTTTACGAGTGCTCTGGCAACGCCTTTAAAATAAGAAGGGCCAAAGCTTTCCGCAAGGTAGTCTGTCATACCTGGGGTTGAGAATAATTACAAGTTCTAGCTGAGGTGCATCCTGAAGCAAGCCACTGTAGAGATTAAGGATATTTGTCCCAACCAAAACCTATTGCTCTACTTTAAGACTGTCGCCGCAGACTTCCAGATAAGGAACGAAGCCTAATGGCTGCGAATCCGCAATGCTGAATGTGGAGTTGACCACTTGAGTTTTGGACCTGAAGGTGCAGAAGTTCAGCCACTAATAGAGATCAAAAGCGCAGAAAGTGATAATGCCCGCAAAATTGCCTGGAAATTCAATCTTCTTTTGAAAAGTGCTTCTTAGAATGGAACATCATTAGTTGGGCTCGACGATCTTGAGCCCTCTTTAGGGGAGCATGCCGGTGATGAGTCCCCTCTCTACTAAAACTCAACCGCTGTCGAAGGTCAAATGGAGTACGAGTCACACTTCCACACTGGTGAGCTTAAAGTTCACTACAAAGCTGAGGTGCTAATGAGCCTAAGAAAGTTTTTCTAGCCAGATCAAGCCGATGCTCTCAAAGCATAGGCACTTGATAAATTATCAAAGTTCTCAGAACAGTCTCAAACAAATCTTCGTGAGCTTATTCAGCAAAAGAGAGTTGCAAAAATTGACTTCAGAGTCGAAAAAATCTAGCTGGAGATCCCCTTCAAGGCCCACAACTCCAAGTTCGTGGGAGAACCAGAACACCTAAGAAATCGACAGTGGTGTATGTCAGTCCAAGGCTTCTACCTCTCTTCTATTGAGTCATCGATCGACGATGTCTTCGAGAAATTTGCAGTCTCACTTGACAGCATCAGGGTCAAGTTTGGAAAGAGAGACCTACCCCACCAATTAGAAGTCCTTGAGTCGGTTAGAGTGGCCCTTCTGATCAAGCTGAAGAGCAAGCTCAAGTCAATGCTGCAACGAGACAATCAGTCCAAGGCGCTCATACCAGAAGTTTAGGTAACAACCCTGGATAGCGAGTACCTCCCAAACCTTATTATGAACCTCACTCCTGACGCATACAACTCTCTGGTAAACATCTATAGCGTGCTATCTCCAGAGGCAACGCGGGCCGAGGTTGCCAGACAGTTCTCTGAGAAGCAAGGCGTTTTAAAAGCAAACTCCTTTAAGAAAACAATGTCCACGCTAGGTGTACGAGAGAGCTTGTTAAGCAACAGTCATTGGAAGACCTTCAACGTGGTGTTAGCTGAGAGCTACCTCTACTTTTACAAGGAAGAGAGTGATTTGACTCCTTACTACTACCTTTATGTTCTCAGCATTACAAGTATGACGCTTGATTTATACTAAAGGTAGGGACAGGATAAGAAAAATGAAGATAAAGAGGGTGATTATGTGCTTCACTTGAAAACTCGCACTGGAGACCAGGTTACATTGAATTTCGGGCGTCGATCCAAGAAAACTTGTTCAGCTTCTTAAGTTTCACAGGGCTCTATGAAAAACTCTAAAGACCCAGATGTAATGCGCCAATCGTTCTAAGCACTGATTGAGGCTAAACAACAAGAGCTTCGGGGATCTGACGAAACAGACGAAGGATCCCTACCAGCTCCTCATAAAGAAGATGTAGTACAAGTAAGCAAATAGATAGGATTCCAGATGTTTTTGCGAAGTCGGCAGGCGATTGTTAGAATATTCCAGGAAGACACCCAGCTGATGAAATAATCTGAGGCATATTATGATTAGGCGGGGCTCATCTGGACATACTTGCATGCCGAGGACATAGGCTTTAATCTTTTCATACATCCTTATGATGCCATATTCGAAATCACCATGGGACGAGCGCTCCTGAAAGAAGCGAGTCTATTACATAGAGAAGTACTTGTGATACCTGAGCCTAGCAGACTTGACTTCGTTATTAAGTCTTTCAACTCCCCAACTCTTTCTGACAGTGAAATTGAAGTATAGGCCCGGCTTGGAGGTGAACTTCTGATGCTATTTGACCCCAACTTTGTTCACTAACTCATCAAGTTTATAAGAAACACAGCTGATTAGTCTGCAGAGGATTCTAGATAGATTCTGAAAGAGTTGCTTGAAAAGGAGAAACTATTTTCAATCCGATCACTGGCTCTCCAAAGGCAGCAGAATCACCAGGGACAATTAGAGACACACGAAAGTATGTTTGACAACGACGAAGAGACAACACAAAATAATCCAAGACTCTACAATACTCCTCAGTTTTTTGGAGAGCAGCCACACTCGGCAGAAGCACACTCAGAATAAGAAGAAAGTCCAAGCAGTGACTCTGAGGATTCCGATAGCTCGGTTCTTGGTCAAGAGACCTGCTAGACTGTAAAGACTATTTTAATTAAGACCCACGTTCAACTTGAAAAGGGCCTCAGAGTTGTTTGCCTCCATCATAGATTCACGATGGCTCCATTCATGGAGCTGCGAATGGAGCGCCTTACATTGCGTCACCACATGATGTACGACCATGACCTATTAGAAGGAGATTTCCTTCTGCCGATTATCAACGATTTGACGATGTGGCCAAGAACATCAGACCCCATGACCTATAAAGAGAAGGCAGAGCAATTTGTATCATAGCAAGCTGGATTAATTAAGGATCCTGACTGGAGCTCACTGAGTCGCTATGTAAACCTCCTTTCTCGTCAGTAAGTCTTGAGCTGCAAAGATTAGAAAAGCCCCTCAGTTATTAAGCTTAGCACCTTAATTCATACTGACCACTGCCCCATCAAGCCAGCTGATTCGGCAACATCATGCAAGTTGTAGGGCTCAGGATTTCACCTGAACTTATTCCAAGAGCAGATGATGAGGATCATTACCTACTTTACAAGCAGATTCCTCTGGGCCCTCACAGACAGCGATCCTTACCCAGAGTTCGCAAATGTCCTGCCAAAGAAAGATCTGAATGAAGACGAAGGGAATAATCTTACTGACCTCTAGCAGCCCAAACTCTAGTTAGACCTTCATGTTGAGGTCACTAAATCGAGCGTGGAGGTTTTAGAACGACCTTATCTCTAAGAATAAGCTCTCAGACTGCAAGTTGACAAAATAATAATAACTTAGAGTGAAGAGATAGTCACTGGGAAGCACACAAACTTGCCACAGCTCCCTATGCGTCTAACTAGCATGCTCTTCAGGATTGAAAATGTCAAGCTTCTCCATTAAGATTCGAAAGCTTTGCAGGCCATATCTAGCGAGTTCAATGTCGACTTTAGTCTTTCATTTCCAAGTTACTCCGAATTGCTAGAAAAACTGAGCTCTCGTCTGCTTGACAAGTCCAGCGAAATTGTAGTGAGGATCTACCCCTATGTCAACCTTACAATGTCTCAAGAGCTTTACACCTACATTATGCGCTGCCAGTGTCTCAACTTTGCATTCACCGATGGTAAGAAAGAAGAAATGGAATTCTCACAAGTCAATGAGATTTTTCAGAGCACAGAAGGGCTGCTTTTCACGCGTACTAAAATAGAAGTTGACAATGACTTCCTAATCAAGCTTATTCAAGATGGAAAAGAGCTCGTCGAAATGAAGATTAGAAGCACTAAGCGTAAAAGAGGCCCTGATAATTTGCCTATAGCTAAGAGTCGTGAAATGGTGAGGGTGGACCAGCTATTGGATGGCTCCATGAAACTATATGCCTAGATTGGCATCCCAACTATACTGAGGCCAGGAGATCAAGAAGAAAAATGTCTCCTCCTGGGGACAGAATCTGATCCTCGATCAACGAAGGGGCCTCTTCCAACTGCCTCAAGTTAAGCTGACTTGCATCCTGGAGACAAGATACGAAAGCCCAAAGCAGGTAAGGTTTAAGTTATAATTTAATGGAGTTCGAGTGGAGAGCAGCATATCTAATGCACCATTGACAAAGCTAAAGTTTACATTGAGCCTGAGTATTTCCTTCATGTTGGGCACTTTTTCGGCTATGGGTACCCTGAGTTCGATAAGACAAGTGAAGATCGCCCAAATGATTATGAAGCCGACATAGAGAAACTACCAGTGCAACAGATTGACTTGGCTATTCTTGACAGCATGGTGTGTCTTGAGAGTTTTTATTTAGACACTCAGAAAACGCTTCCTCAAGAAAAAGGCAAAGATACCCCAAACAAAGGTGGCATGAAGACACTAGTTTGCAAGGCTTAGCGAATTGATTATGCATGTTAAAGAGAGCAAATAAGTTTGATAAAAGAATAGCTATCATGTCAGCTTAGGGAGTTCAACTAGGCGATGAGGAGGAAGAAACTCATACAAATCGATACAATTGAGGAAGAGAAAAATGGTGAACAAATTGACTCAGGAAACGCCATTGAATAGCAGATCTAGCCAAAAAATGAGGCACGAGAAGCAGGAAAGAAGAGATATCTCAAAATGATGCTCTCATTGAGGTCACTTGCGCCATACCTTTGTGATGCAGCTGATCTTGAGATTCTAAGCTTTGAAACCATTCCAAAGAGGCAGCTAATTTCGCCTCTTGATCTGAGCTTCACGCATCGAAAGCACCTTCGCATCCTAACAAGCGACGGCCAAGGCAAACCTGCTTACTTTTCAATAAAACAACGAAATGAGCTTGACATCGGAAAGGCCCTCCTGAAAGTCACTTTCAGCGACGTGGTTGTGCTTCAGACAGCCAGCACTCGGCTCTTTGAGTCGTAGCAGCGCTATGAGGACTACCTTGTTGTGTACCTCGCGAGTCACAAAAAGGAGCAAGTTCTTCGAGAGAAGCGGGATCTTTATTAAGCTGTTAGCAAAAATTAAGGAAAAGCAGCAAGGCTGCTGTCGTTTGCAAATGCGAGTAGAGTAGACAGAGCATATTCTCACTTGTTTGAGTCTGCCACTTCACTCGAAAGAGGTGAATAGGACTCCGACGAGGAAGCAGAGCTTCTTCTCAAGCATGAGGCCAGCTAAGTAACTCGTAATATGGGCTCTAACTTTATCGGCTACATGACAGGCTATACTTCTTAAAGACCACAAGTAGCCTTCCAGAGCATGGGTTCAAATAGGTCCAGAAATCAGTCCCATTCTGAACTCGTGGAGTTTTATGACGCTCAGGAGGGCTCCCAAATTAGTGGAAATAGCCCGAGAAATATGAATTTTAAAGAGAGTCGTGCTGGATTTTAGCAACAAAGAGTAGACTCCCTGACTAGTGCAAACGAGGCCGAGCGACAGGATCTGAAGGTAGCCATTATTGAAGAACCAGAGCGGTAAGAGGAAACTGACCGAGAAGAGGTACAGAGGAGCCACACTGTCATGACCTTCGCAAAAGACGACCCCTTCAAGAACATTAGAGGTGAAACAATTGCCCTCGAAGAAGGCGCTCCGGAAAAGTTGATCGAGGACTCCGTTGAAGAGTCCCTCCTCTGGGAAGTAGACTATGGCGACCAGGAAAGCTTTGGCGGAGTGCCCTTCAAGACAACTGCTAACCTGGCTGGAGTGCACATGATGGTTATCAATGACCACAAGAATGTGTTTTACCCTATCATGTAGATCCATATCGAAGAACTAACGTTGGCTCTTGAGAATACCGAGCTGGGGTTGCGAGGAGATACTGACATCAAGATCATGATAAGTTACTTTAACACTCGTATTGACGCCTGGGAGCCATTGCTCGAGCGCACACATCTTAGGTTGTCTCTTGAGGCCGAGTAGGGGCAGTCAAAGATTTACGCCTGCTTCCGATCACCAGTGAACGTCAACCTCAGCGAGGAGCTGTTTGAGACTGTAGTGCCTGCCTACCTCGCCTTTGAGAAGGCTTAGGGACATGACTTAAATCAACAAGAGGGAACGAAAGCATTGGCGGACTAGCCAGGACAGAAGCAGACACCTCCGCCAACTCGAGGGTCACGACCTGTTCAGCCTGGGTAGCAACCCAACTCTGGAGAGCGCAGCCTTGAGGCTCGGGAAGTGGGTGTGCGAGGGAGCCTCTATCTTGAGTAAAAAGTGACTCCCTACAGGATTGTAAACCTTACTTCCAAAAAGCTATTGATAAGGAGACGTGAGATTGACACAGTCCTGGGCGGCAAAGACCCAAGCAGGTCTGGATAGTAGAGCAGGCAAGGACCTCAAAAACACGAGTCTTAAGGGAGATCCGGGCGCTTCCACAACAACCTCGCCAACCACCCAATCGTGAAGCAACAGAGAAGAGAGAGCCTACGCGAAGACGGGAGAGCTCTCGCTCACCCATCAAAGGTGCAACGATCTCAGCTTGCTAGCAAATACTTCATCGACTCTGGCGGAAGTGCTGACTACGAAGTTGATGACGAGCAAGAGGCCCAAAAACTTTTGAAGAGCTCTAAGGATGATCTTGCAAGGAAACAAGACTTCATTGATATCATTTTTGGGGAGGGCAAGAGCGAGAAAGACAAAATCCGAGCGTTTAACCTAGCAACTTCTAAGCTCCACCAGCACCCTTTCAGCTCTGAGCAGTTTGACTTCATAGTGTATGGCATGAGCGCAAAGGCTTCTCAGCATAGAAAGACGTTCATTCTCAGGTCTCCATTCATTGTATTCAACAAGACTGACTCTACATTCATGATCAAGATCATCCGCCACCAAAGCACTGAAGAGAGGGTGCTTAAGCTGAAGCCTGGTGAGGGCTATCCGCTCTCCCACTCTGAGCTCCGGGCCAAGATCTTGCTAAGCTCTGCTGAAGACTACTTTGAGGCCCTTGCAAACCCCGAGTCAACGCGGCAGGATGAGATCTGGTCGTCCCATTTCAAGGTCAGCAACTTCTTCCAGAAGCAAGACGTCTCGCGCAAGAAGTTCTTTGTGTACCATGCCCGCAAGTTCTGCATGGTGTTCCTACAGCCAGGTGATTTCTTCCCGGCCTGGGACATCTGCATCAAGGTGCCTCTGATCGTCCGCAACACTCTACCCTTCGGCTTGCGCATCCGAACCTTCCACGTGAGGAAGTACTACCAGCCAAGGAGCATGCTGCTTAGCTCTCAGGCAAAGAAGGAGATCGTATCTGAAAAGACCCCAACTGAGTACTATGTCCCAAAGCAGGGCAAGTAAGGGTTCTAGAACTTTAACCTAGAAGGGGAAGTACGGTTTGAGCTTACTCTCGATGTTCCAGAGGATGTGGAAGGAATTACAGGCCAACCGTTGGTCAGGTGGACACAGTTTGTGCTTATGAGGGACGAGTACAAGTCTAACCTAAAGACTATCACCCTCGAAGATAGGACTACGGGCCTGGCAATTGAGCTGACTGCTCAGATTAAGGCTACTGAGTAGACGGACCTGGAGATTACCTTCTACTGCGAGAACTGCTTCGTGAACAACACAGACCAGAACATTGTTCTCTGGAGCCAAGACGGCAAGCAAAAGCTCCCCTGCCAAAGTGCCCTCTCGCCTGTTTCGATCTTGCCGAGCAAGATGCCCAAGGTGGTAGCCTCGATCCAGGGCTCTGACGGATCTCTTCTTCCGCCAAGCTCCAAGCAGCTTAAGTCGTAGAGCTTCCAGGTGGACGTGGTAGGGATGAGTAGCCAGCTCACGCTCATGAAGGACAAGGAGAGCTACTTCGAGTACATTCTGAACACCACCTGGTCGCGAGTGTCACCAACCGACCACATGGTCTGCTCGATAACCACCATCAACCCACAGCAAGTCATCTGCAACCAAACCTCAAAGCTGCTCTTGATTTGCTAGACAGGCTTCTAAGACAAGGTTGTAGAAGTCCTTCCCAATCAAGGAAGGCTTCCTCTCTGTTGGGGTGATCCTCGAGGTCAATAAACATTTTAATTTAAGCTCGCAGAGCGAGAAGCAGACGGAGGCTTTGATGATTCCATGTACGAGTGGTCCAAGCCCATAAGGCCGAGACAACTTGGCCGCACTTCCATTCGCTGCCACAGCAAGTAGCCAGGTGTTGATAGTGAACATATTCTGGTCATCAAGCAGGTTGACCACGACACCCAAACTGTGTTTGTGAGCTTCTAGATCGAGAGTTTAGCCAAACCCACCTACAAGGTTGAGAACAAGTCAGAGTCCATCTGGCTTGAGTTCTTCCAGCAAGGTGCGACTGATTTCAAAGAGACTCTCGCCCCTGGTAAGAGCGCCACGTTCTCCTGGGTTGACCCTGAGCGAGCCAAGGGTAAGAAAGCCCTCTGTTGCAATCTTGAGCTGCTTAACCGTGCAGAGAGCAAACTAACGTCTCTATAGAAACTAGAAATTGAGCTTGACTGCGCAGAATTCTCACGGACCTTCGTGGGGAGGTTTGTAGACGATGATTTCTAGCAAACGGCTGGATAGCAACCTCCGAGAAGGAAGACAACATTTAGGCGGACAAAGCCCCAGGAGGGTGGAGTAGGGCCAGAAGCCTCGACGAGGCTGGTAAAGATTGAAGTTATCACTCAGGGGTTCACTAAGATTCTTAGGCTCACAGAAAAGACGAGCAACAACCAGGGTTTGACCTAGGTTGCAAGCCGTCCAACATTCGACAAGTCTCTCTTTGCTCGCTCAAAGACAACGAGGATCAATCGAAACGAAAGCAGGCTAGAGTCTTTCATCGAGCCTGTGGAGCTGGTAGAGGTGAAGGAAAAGCAGACAAGCAAATTCCAGCTTAATGTGGACGTGCTGCACATATCCTTTATCTCCAGGAGCTTCAGCAAAGTGCGCAGGGAGTTTTTGCTCTGCTACTTTGAAACGGTCGAGTTCTTGATGGTGGAGCAGGGTGACCAGGTTGATCTACAATTGAGAGTCTAGTACGTGCAAGCCGACAAGAATGCTCAGCTAGAAAGGACAGAGAAGAGGCATGGCTTCCCTGTCGTTCTGTTCCCGAAAGAGAACCTGAACAGATCCCTCTACCTTACGTAGGCCACTTCAGCGGCAAACACAGGGAGAGTCCGTAAAGACTACTTCAACGCCCACGTGTCCCTGAAGCAGAACCAGGAGGGCTCGACCTACATCAACAAGTTGGAGTTCCTTCTCCAATCTACTGTCCTGCAAGTTGACGACGAGCTCCTGGGCTGGGTCAGTAAGTTTGCAGGGAGTGTGTCGAAGAGCATGGGCACCACCAACGCAATGGTGCACCGCATCTTCAAACCTAGGAAGGCGAGGAGGATGCCTGAAGAGTAGTTTGGTATGGAGCCAGTCAATTTGCAGAAAGTAATAATTGGCAAAAGGCAGACCACGAAGCTAAAAGTCACAGCCTTTAGAAGTGAATAGGAGCTTCACCGCTTGCAGGAGGTGCTCTCTACCAACTCTTGGCTGACCTTTGACGTCGTCTCACGGGCGGCGAACCCAGTGTTCATTAAAGAGCTGAGAATGAGCCCCATTGACATCGAGCTTTCCTTCCGCACAAGGGCCAAGAAGGACAGTGTGGCAGTCGCCGCTGAGGACTCGGGCTCAATCCTTCGCGGTGTAAAACAGCTGGGACTTAGCCTCTCGAACGTGGACAAAGCCCCCTTCAGGCTCAACAGCCTGGTCATCAACAACCTCTACGGGACTCCTGGTGAGATCAGGACAGTGCTCTACGCCCACTACCGCCAGAAGTTGATGAAGAATGTCCTTGGGCTATTCCTCTCCACGGCCGCCCTTGGAAATATGAATCTCCTTGCCCAGGACATCGGCACGGGTGTCAAAGATTTCTTCTATCGGCCAATCGAGGGCTTCGTCGACGGACCAATCGAAGGAGGCAAGGGCCTGGTTATCGGCACTGCGAGCTTACTCGGGAACACGGCCAAAGGCGCACTAGGCTCGGTCTCGCGGCTGATGAACACGGTCTCCAAAAGTCTGCTGTTCCTGGCCGGTGACGAGGACTTCATCGACCTGCGGGAGCAGGGAGCAATATAGAATCGTCCAGATAATGTGCTTCAGGGCCTTGCATCGGGGCTGAAGAGCACGGTCGCAGGAGTGAAGTCAGGCGTGCAGGGAATCTATCAGCAGCCCGTCAAAGGAGCGAGGAAGAGTGGTGTCAAAGGCTTCATGACAGGGACCTTGAAAGGCCTCGGTGGCGCCGTCGTCAAGCCACTCAGCGGGGGCATTGACTTCTTCGCCAAGACTTCCGAAGGAGTCCACAACATGGTCAGAGTCGGAGGCAGAACCCGTCAAGGCGCCTTGCTCGAAGACGGCTCGCAGGATGATTAAAAGCCCCTCTCCTACTTAATGGTCGCCCAAATCAGACAGTATCGCCCTTTTTACGGGAGAAGTCAGCGACTTAAGCCCTTCCACGCCTGGCACGCGTCCTTATTGACATTCCTTTAGCAGTCCGAACGGACCGAGCTTGCCTCAGACCATCTTCTTGACGCCCTCTGCTATGCAAACGAAGACGTGATGATTACACTCATCCTGACCGAGGAACGTGTGTTGATCGTAGAGGCAAATGAAAAAACAATAGTGTAAGAAATACTTACAGATGATCTCTTCAGCATTGAGGGCAGAACCACAACAGTGCCCTCCGAACAAGAAGGCGAGCCAGATAAAGTTTTGCACGAGCTGGCAATCAGAGTCTTTGAGCAGTAGCCACCGTTATTCAAGACGCAGTCATAGATCTCGAGCTCCTTCCCCGTCAAGGACGACGCTCAAATACCCGGCGGTGGGTTCAATAATCAAAACGATGGCGATAGCGTTATCTCCTTGGGAATGATCTCTGAAGAGTCCTCTTCAGGAAAGCAGCCCAAAGTTGTCGTGGACGGCTTTGTTCTGTAAGTTTCGTCAAACGAGAAGCTGAAAAAGTTCCAAGCAAGACTAGCCAACCACATTTGGCAAGTAAAGTCGTGAAAATTAAAGAAGTTAATAAAAATATAATTATCAAATTTTAATTCAATGGGGTTTTGGGGTTTTGGGGTTTTGGGGG
>Ga0075467_10003038_pt1 | contig 13036 bp, 10 predicted proteins | sample DEB08_DNA_9_FD_75067 | JGI IMG/M metagenome (GOLD analysis project Ga0075467, IMG submission 75067) | Aqueous microbial communities from the Delaware River and Bay under freshwater to marine salinity gradient to study organic matter... | ecosystem: Environmental > Aquatic > Marine > Coastal ...
CCGGGGCGAATGTCAAACTGCCCGACGGGGATGCCCGGCATATTGTGCATGCCATAGACTTCTTGGATATTCCAACGGTCCAGCATACCATCCTTGACCATCTCATTGCCGCCGCCGCCACCCTCTTCGGCGGGTTGAAAGATCACCACGGCCTTGCCATCAAAATTCCGCGTTTCACACAGGTATTTCGCCGCCCCTAGCAGCATGGTCGTATGCCCGTCATGGCCGCAAGCGTGCATCTTGCCGGGGACTTTGGACGCATAGTCCAAACCCGTTGCCTCGTTGATCGGCAGCGCGTCCATGTCGGCACGCAGGCCCACAACCTTGCCGCTGTCCGTCTTGCCATGGATCACGCCCACAACCCCCGTACGGCCAATGCCCGTCACCACCTCATCACAGCCATAAGCGCGCAGCAGGTCGGCCACTTTGGCTGCGGTGCGATGCACCTCAAACAGCAGTTCCGGGTTTTCATGGAAATCGCGGCGAATGGCGGTCAATTCGGGCTGCATTTCAGCAAAGCGGTTTTTTACGGGCATCTTGGGCGTCCTGTCTTGCAAGGGGTTTTGTAGGAGGTTGATCCAAACCCGTCCGCCCTGCAAGGGTCAGAGCGCTGGGGCGGGCTGAATTTTTGACCCATCGGTAAAGCGCCCAAGCCTAAAGCGGGTCAGATCATGCCCCACAGCACGACCCATCACCATATCCGCCATTACACGCCCCACGCCTGGGCCTATGCCAAAGCCATGCCCACTTAGCCCCGTGGCGATGAACAGACCTGCCAAGGGGGCTTTATCCAACACGGACACGATGTCGGGCATTGTATCAATCATCCCGCCCCAAGTGATGCGCAAGCGCGGGCGGCCAAGCTGCGGGTATGCGGCGGCAAACGCGTCTTGGACGGCAGACAGCGTGCTCATATTCGGCGCGGGGTTCAGCACGCGCATGTCCTCAAACGGTGACCTTTGCGACACATCCCATGTGCGCGGCGTGCCCCACGCATCCGGAAACGCCTTGGGGGCGGCAGCGCGGAAATGCGTTGACCGGAAATCGTTGCGCAAGGTGGGCAGATATTTGGGCAAATGCCGAAACGCATCCGGCCCGATGAAAAAGTCATGCACCGACCCCGGCGCGACCGTATAGCCACCATCGACCCGCCTGCGAAAGGCAAAGATGGTGTCGGCAGCATTGCCCGGAAAAATCTCCGGCATCGGTTCGGTGGCCGCAACGGATGCCAGCACCGAAAGCTGCGGCAAACTGATCCCTTGGGCGCGCAAAAACAGCGATGACCATGCCCCCCCCGCCATCACGACCCGTGTACAGGCCACCTCACCCAATTCCGTCACCACACCTGCAATCCGGCCATTGGTCAAATCCAAGCCCCGCACCGCGCAATTTTCCACAATCGTGCAGCCCTTGGCGGCCAAGGCGCGGGCGATCAACGGTACCGCCACCATAGGCTCGGCCCGCGCATCCGAGGGGGTGATCATCGCACCGGGCCAAATATTGCTGCCCAGCAAGGCCGACACTTCGCCGCGCGTCATCATCCGCGTGTCCAACCCATGCGTGCGTGCAAGGGGCATAAACGTATCAAACCCCTCCATATCCGCAGGCTTGTTGGCCATATAGACCACTCCGCCTTGCACAAAGCCCAAGCCTTCGCCCAATTCGGCCGCCAAGTGCTGCCAAAGCGCCAAACTTTCTATCATGATCGGCAATTCATCGGCGTCGCGCGCTTGCTGGCGGATCCAGCCCCAGTTGCGCCCGGATTGTTCACCTGCAATCCGGCCTTTTTCGCAAAGAACTACCTTTTGGCCTGCTTGGGTTAAAAACCACGCAGTCATCACGCCGATAATGCCACCGCCAATGACCACCACATCGCATGTTTTGGGCAATGGCCCGACACGCACGGGCGGCGTGTTCAGAGATATTGGAAAGGGTTGCATGATTACTCGGCCAAGTCCTTAATCAAGCGCTGCATAAAGCCCCAGCACGCCTCAAACTGCGCGACCTCGAGGTATTCATTCACCTGATGGGCCTGCTCAATATCACCGGGGCCGCAGATCACACAAGAATAACCCATCGCCTGAAACTGCCCCGCCTCGGTGCCATAGGACACCACATCGGATGCGTTATCGCCCGTCAATCGGCGCACCAAGGCATCGGCGGCACCATCCGCTTCCGGCTTTAACGCAGGCACGTCGAAAAAACGGTCCAGCGTGATGGACGTACTAGGTTGCACCGCCTGCATCAAGGTTTCAACCCGCGCACATTCCGCCTCAAACGCCTTGGCCCAAGCCTCCTCATCCTCATCCGGGACGATGCGAAATTCCATTACGAAATGGCAGTCGCCCGCCGTGATGTTATGCGCAGTGCCGCCTTCAAATTTTCCGGTGTGCAGCGTGGTAAAAGGTGGGTGAAACATCGAGGCGGTGGCCGAAGGTGTGCGGGCCTGAAGCGCTGCGTTTTGGTCATTGATCCAACCGACCAACCGTGCCGCTTCCATAATCGCGCTGACGCCGTAAGGCAAAAGGGATGAATGTACCTCAAACCCTTTGACATGCACCTTATACCCGGCCCCGCCTTTGTGGCCATTTACCAGCCGCATCATCGACGGTTCGCCCACGACCACCGCCGCCGCTTTCGGTAAGGTTTTGACCATCTGCGCAATCATCGGGGGTGCCCCGGTGCAGCCCACTTCCTCGTCATAGCTTATCGCGATTTGCAGCGGGCGTTTCACCCCTGCCTTGATCGCCAGAGGCACGGCAGCCAGCGCCAGCGCCACGAAACCCTTCATATCACACGTGCCGCGGCCAAAAAGCCGCCCCTCTTTTTCCACCACAGTAAAAGGATCAGTGTCCCAATCTTGCCCTTCCACCGGCACCACATCCGAATGGCCTGATAGAATCACCCCGCCTTCCACCATTGGCCCCACATTGGCAAACAACGCGGCCTTGGTCCCATCTTCGTTGTAAACCCGGTGGGATTTCACCCCATGCGAGGCCAGATATCCCTCCACCCAATCAATGAAATCAAGGTTGCTTTCCTTGCTGACGCTAGGAAAGCCAACCAATCGGTCAAGGATTTCTCGAGGAGACAGGAGCATAGGCGGCATTCAGTTTATCCTTATTATACGAGAGCAAGCTGTTCTGTCGGCGTTGATACGTCAAGGCATAGCCGCCAAACCACGGAACAGCGCCAAAACAATTCGAGAATGCCCGTTGCGGGAAGTCTAAAAAAAGATAAACTCTCATAAAACCGGGGCGACCATTGGCTGACCTTGGACAGAAATAACCTACGACATGGGAGTCGTCATATGCCCGATGGGGCCAAGCCCGTCCTCGATGTCCGGGGCTTGCAGACCGTTTTCCGCACACGTGCAGGAGACGTTCATGCAGTCAACTCGGTAAGCTTCCACTTGGAACCCGGCGAATTGCTAGGCGTTGTGGGGGAAAGTGGGTCCGGCAAATCCGTGACCATGATGTCGTTGATTGGCCTGTTGCCCATGCCCCCCGCCGAGGTGCGCGCGGGTGAAGTTTTTCTGGGTGATGTCGACATTCTGAAAGTCACATCCGAACAGTTGCGCGACATTCGCGGGCGGCGCATCGGCTTTGTGTTCCAAGACCCTATGACCAGCCTGAACCCGGTCTACAATATCGGCAATCAGGTGATGGAACCTTTGCTGCGCCACATGGGTCTGAACAAGAAACAGGCGCGGGCGCGCGCGATTGAGTTATTGGATCTGGTCGGCATCCCCGATGCGGAACGCAGGCTTTCGGATTATCCGCACCAGTTTTCGGGAGGGATGCGCCAACGTGTGATGATCGCGATCGCACTGGCCTGCGACCCCGAGGTGTTGATCGCGGATGAACCTACAACCGCGCTGGATGTGACCATTCAGGCCCAGATTATTGAGTTGGTCAAAGAGTTGCGCACCAAGCTTGGCATGGCGATAGTCTGGATCACCCATGACCTTGGCGTGATTGCGGGCATCGCAGACAGGGTGATGGTGATGTATGGCGGCCAAGTTGTCGAACAGGCTCCGGTCAAAGAACTGTTCGCCAACCCGCAGCACCCTTATACCCGTGCTTTGTTGAAAACCATTCCGTCGGTGACAGGCCAGCGCGAAACCCGTCTGCGCGTGATCGAAGGCCAGCCGCCGATCATGGGGGCCGCGCCCACCGCCTGCCCGTTCATGCCCCGCTGCGGCGAAGCTTTTGCACGCTGCGGTGTTGAAAACCCACAGCGCCGCGCCCTTGGGGCCGGCCGTGTCGGCTATGGCCATGATGTCGCATGCCATTGGGATGCCAAATCCGGAGGGCCAACCGATGCTTGACACAAAGCCTGCAAAGAAATTGGTCGAGGTCAAAGACCTCAAGATGTATTTCCCTATCCACACGGGCCTGCTGCGCCGCCATACCGGTGATGTTAAGGCGGTGGATGGGCTTAGTTTTGATATTTTTGAAGGTGAAACCCTTGGGCTTGTGGGCGAATCCGGTTGCGGCAAATCCACCGTGGGTCGGGCGCTGCTGCGCCTGTATGAGCTGACATCAGGGTCAGTGACTATCGGCGATGAAGATATCGCCAAACTGTCGCCCGAAAAGCTGCGCACCAAACGCCCGATGATGCAGATGGTGTTCCAAGACCCGCAGGCCTGTTTGAACCCGCGGATGACGGTGGCGGCGATTATCGCCGAACCACTGGACGAACACACCAAGCTTTCCTCGGATGAAAAGCTGGAAAAAGTCTATGAGCTGATGGACGCAGTGGGCCTGAACCGTGCCTTTGCCAACCGTTACCCCCATGCGTTTTCGGGTGGTCAGCGCCAGCGTATCGGCATTGCCCGCGCCTTGGCACTGAACCCCAAGTTTATCGTTTGTGATGAACCGATTGCCGCGTTGGATGTGTCGATCCAAGCCCAAGTCGTTAATTTGCTTGAGGATTTGCAAGAAAAATTTGGCCTGACCTATTTGTTCATCAGCCACGATCTGTCGATGGTCCGCCATATCGCCGACCGTGTGGCCGTGATGTATCTGGGCCGTATTGCCGAGCTTTCCCCCCGCGAACCGCTTTATGCTGACCCGTTGCACCCCTATGCCAAAGCACTGCTGTCGGCCGTGCCAGACCCGGACCCAGAGCGCGAGTCCAGTCGCAAGCGCATTATTTTGCAAGGCGATGTACCGTCGCCGTCCAACCCGCCCAAGGGCTGCAACTTTTGCACACGCTGCCCCGAGGTGATCCCCATTTGCCATGAGGTAAAGCCAGATCTGGCCGAGGTTCGCCCCGGTCGTTTTGTGGCCTGTCATTTGGTCAAACCCGACAATAACAGCGCCACCGGATCAACCGGTAAGGCCGAGGTTACCGAGCACAACCAACAAGGAGCACCAAAAATATGAAAATGAAATCCGCCCTACTCGGGGCTGCCTGCGCTTTTGCCTTTGCGCCTGCCGCAATGGCCGAACGTGGCACTGACGGTAACGTCAAGGTCCTGTATTCACAGGCCGTCTCGATCATGAACGCCTATCTGTCCTCGGGCACCAAAGACGTCGAAGTGGGCAGCCTCGTGCTGGAACCACTCGCCGGTTTTGATGAAGTCGGCGCGGTGTATCCGCGTCTGGTGTCTGAATTGCCAAGCCTTGAAAATGGCGGCATTTCCGAGGACCAAACTTCGATCACCTGGAAGCTGAAAGAAGGCCTGCTTTGGTCTGATGGCACGCCATTTACCGCCGATGACGTTGTGTTCACTGCAGCCTATTGCATGGACCCAGCGGGTGGTTGTGCCCAAGGCGCCAAGTATGAAGGCGTCAAAACCGTTGAAGCGCTTGACCCGCTAACCGTAAAAGTCACCTTTACCGGGCCAAAGCCAAACCCGTTCAATGCCTTTGTCGGATCAACTTCGCCGATTTTGCAAAAGGCACAGTTTGCCAATTGCATGGGTGCCGCGGCCCCAACCTGCACCGACGCAAACTTTAAGCCAATCGGCACCGGCCCATTCATGGTCACCGATTTCAAAGTGAACGACAGTGTTGAACTGGCCGCGAACCCCAACTACCGCGACCCTGCAAAGCCTGCCTTTGCAACGCTTTCGGTCAAAGGTGGCGGTGATGCAGCCTCGGCGGCCCGTGCCGTTGTGGAAACAGGCGAGTTTGACTATGCCTGGAACACCCAGATCAACCCCGAACTGCAAGCGCAGATGATTTCGGGTGGCAAAGGCCAGTTCGTTTCGGGCTTTGGTACATTGGTTGAACGCATTGAAATGAACCTGACAGATCCTTCGCCAGATCTGGCCGAGGGCGAGCGGGCAACTGTCAAGCACCCGCACCCGATCCTGTCGGACCTGAACGTGCGTAAGGCATTGTCGATGGCCATTGACCGCAACCTGTTGGTTGAGGTTGGTTACGGCGCTGCGGGTCGTCCGACCTGTAACCTCGTCCCTGCCCCGGCGATCTATGCCTCGCCAAACACCGATTGTTTGACCCAAGACATGGACGGCGCCAAAGCATTGCTGGACGCGGCTGGCTGGACAGTTGGTGCCGATGGCATCCGCGAAAAAGATGGCAAGAAGTTCAAGCTCTTGTACCAAACATCGGTCAACCCAGTGCGTCAAGATTTCCAGGCCCTGATCAAAGGCTGGTGGAATGAACTGGGCGTCGACGTCGAGCTGAAGTCGATCGACGGCGGCGTGTTTTTTGGCGGCGATGCGGGTTCGCCTGATACGTTCCAAAAGTTCTATGCAGACGTGGAAATGTATGCAAACAACTTTGACGGCACCGACCCAGAACCCTATGTCGCGCAGTACACTTGCGACAAAATTCCAAGCCCTGAATCCCAGTGGCAGGGTGAAAACATCAACCGTTTCTGTGACCCGGCCTATGACGCCCTGGTCGCCGAGCTGATCCAAACCCGCGACGAAGCAAAGCGCGCTGAACTGGTGATCCGGATGAACGAGATGCTGACCAAAGACACCTATACCATCGTTCCATTGGTGGACCGTGGTCGTCTTTCGGCACATTCCAACACCCTTGGCGGCGTTGTATTGAACGTCTGGGACTCGGAAATGGGTAACGTCGAAAACTGGTTCCGGATCAAGTGATCTGACCCGAAACCAAAGGGCGGGGGGAAATCCCCCGCCCATCCCCCCCACACTGATGACCTAAGGCGCCGCCCATGCTCACCTTCACACTCCGTCGGCTGTTGTTCGCGATCCCGACGCTTTTGTTCATCAGTCTGCTGATCTTTTTGCTCGTAGACCTCGCACCCGGCTCACCGATGAGCCAGATCCCCTTGACCGTCCCCCCCGAGGTGCGGCTCAAGATCATGGAGGCGATGGGCGCCAATGAACCCGTCATGGTGCGCTATGTTCTGTGGTTGAAACAGTTTTTTGTGGTCGAACCGCTGGTCCTGTGGGTTCACATGTGGGGCACCAGCTTTTCCGAAGGCATGCAGCGCATCGTCAGCTGGCAGTCGCGCAGCCCTGTGATGGATACGGTTGTGCAGCGTTTGCCACAGACCATGACCGTAATCGGCACGTCCTATGTACTGGGGGTGTTAATCGCATTGCCCATCGGAATTTATTCGGCGTACCGCCAATATTCATGGTTTGACCAAATCGGCACATTCGTCGCGATGATCGGTTTTTCGGTACCGACCTTCTTTACCGGCTTGGTGCTGATCTTGGTCTTTGCGGTCAATCTACAATGGTTCCCGTCTATTTATGACACGTCTTTGCGGGTTACCGATTGGGCCAGCTTCGTGAAACAGGCCAAGCAGATGGCGATGCCGGTGATGGTGCTTGCGCTATATAATGCCGCTCAGATCAGCCGGTATATGCGCTCCTCGATGCTCGAAAATCTTGGGGCAGACTACGTGCGCACCGCCCGCGCCAAGGGTTTGAGCGAGCGGATTGTCGTGCTCAAACACGTCGTGCGCAACTCGATGATCCCGGTCGTCACCGTTATTGCGCTGGGTATCCCCGGCATTTTTGGTGGTGCTATCATCACCGAACAGGTGTTTCGCGTGAACGGGCTGGGGGCGCTGCTGATTGGGGCGATCCAAGGGTCAGACCTTCCGACTGTGCAAACCCTGACCTTCATTTTTGCCGTCCTGATCGTGCTATTCAACCTGATCGCCGATATTCTTTATGGCCTGCTTGACCCGAGGATCCGCTATGACTGATGCAGCACCCAAGGCAATTCGCTTGGAAAAACCACGCAGCCAATGGGCCGACGTCTGGGTTCAGTTCAAATCGCACAAAGGCGCTTTGGTGGGGCTGTTTGTGTTTCTGTCGCTGGTATTTTTCGTGTCAGTTGGCCCATTGATCTGGACCAAAGACCCGACCTTCATCAACCCGGATGCGGTCACAATGATCAAAATCCGCAACAAGCCCCCATCGCTGGAATTCCCGCTTGGCACGGATCAACTGGGCCGCGACATGCTGGCCCGGATGATGAAGGGTGGACAAACCTCGATCGCTGTCGGCCTGACAGCGATGGTCATTTCCATCACGCTTGGTACGTTTATCGGTGTTATTGCGGGCTATTTCAAACGTCTTGATAACGTGCTGATGCGCGTGACTGACCTGTTCCTTGCCCTGCCCTTGCTGCCGCTTTTGTTGGTTATGGCGCTGTTGTTCCGCGCGCCCTTGTCCAAAGCATTTGGCCCTGAAGGCGGCACCTTTTTGCTAATCGTTACCGCCATTGGCCTGACCAGCTGGATGCAAGCCGCCCGTGTTGTGCGCAGCGAGGTTCTGGCCTTGAAAGAACGCGAATTCGTGCTGGCCGCGCGGTCTATTGGCACCCCCTCGCGCCGGATGATCACGCGCCATGTGCTGCCCAACGTTATGTCGCCCATCATGGTTGCGGCCACCCTTGGCATCGCCAATGCCATCATTACCGAATCCGCACTGTCCTTTCTTGGCCTTGGCTTTCCACCCGATTTCCCGACATGGGGCCGCCTGCTGTTTGATGGGGCTGAATATATCCAGCAATACCCCGAACGCGTGATTTGGCCGGGTGTCACCATCTCGCTAACGGTGCTGTCGGTCAACTATATCGGTGACGGTTTGCGCGATGCGCTCGACCCAAGGATTCGGGGCCGCTAAAACCTGCCCTACCTGAAATAAGGTCAAACCTGTCCAACAGGCGCGGGTTTTCAGACATTTGTTCCGGAGGCTGCGCTAAATCGGTCCATTGTTCCACACGCGGTCTGGGAGCAGAACATCCTTCCATATCGGCGACGCCAAACCGACCCTGACCACCTTGCCAGCGACACAACCTTCATCCAAACAGAACAAAATTCTGTTTGGACTGGAGAATGCGATGTTTGAATCCTTTGGCTTTGAAACCCTGACCCCTCGAGGCGCCTCAGTCATTTTGGGTCTGGCCATCGGCCTTGCCTTTGGTGTTCTTGCAGAAGTAACGCGGTTTTGTCTACGTCGCGGCCTTGTTGGCACAGCGGCCGAGCGTAAGCCCGCCCTCGCCCTCTGGGCTACGGCCTTGGCAACTGCGATCCTTGGCACCCAAGGTGCCGTGGCATTGGGCTGGATCAGCTTTGATGGTCACCGCTTGCTGACCCCTGATTTACCCTATCTTGCCATCCTGATCGGGGGCTTGGCATTTGGCGCCGGCATGGTGCTGACCCGTGGCTGCGCATCCCGCCTGACCGTTCTGACCGGCACCGGCAACCTGCGCGCGCTGACCGTTTTGGCGGTGTTCGCAATTGCCGCCCATGCCACGATGAAAGGCTTGCTGGCCCCATTGCGCACGACATTGGGTGACATCACCTTGCCGATGGGCGATGCTATCAGCCTTGCCAATCTGCCCGGAGGCGCACCGCTTGTCGCAGGCCTTTTGGCTGCCGCAGCACTGGCCTATACCCTGAGCACGCGCCTGCCCTTTCGCCAACTGGTCGCCGGTATCGCAATAGGCGCGTTGGTGCCTTTAGCATGGGTTGGTACAGGCTTTGTCTTGTTTGATGAATTTGACGCTATCGGCATGGAAAGCCTCAGCTTCACCTTGCCGTTGTCTGACACGCTGTTCTGGGCGATCGCCTCATCTTCGGTCACGGCGGGTTTTGGTATCGGCCTGTTTGGCGGCTCAATCGCAGGCGCTGCCCTATCGTCGCTGGCAACAGGCCGCTTTCAATGGCAAAGCTTCTCCAGCCCAGGCGAAACAGGCCGCTATTTGGCTGGTGGTACTTTAATGGGCATTGGTGGCGTGCTTGCGGGCGGTTGCACCTTGGGCGCAGGGCTTGCGGGCATCCCTACCCTATCTGTCGCAGCGCTTTTAGCCCTTACAGCGATTGCAGCGGGTGCGGTTATCACCAACCGCCTATTGATTGAAAAGCCTTCGGCCCAACCAGCCTTTGGCTAAGCGCCCTCGCGGTCCCTTTCGCAAAAGGGGCCGCGTCAATGCAACTTTTTACGGATCCGCCGCACCATGGCCCAGACGCCTAAAATCACCACCGGCACTAGCAATGCCATCGACATCCCTTTGGACACCCCCAGACTTTCGGTCACGGGATAGGCGACATAGGCCAGCAAGTTCACAGCGTAATAGCTGATCGCCACCACAGACAAGCCTTCCACCGTGGTCTGAAGGCGCAACTGCACATCGGCCCGCGCATCCATACTTTCCAACAAACGCTGGTTTTGCGCCGACCGCTCCACATCAACCCGTGTGCGCAGCAATTCCGCAGCCCTCGTGGCCCGTTCCGCCATGCTGCGCAACCGCGCATCCACCGATTTCACTGTCCGCATCGCAGGATCATAGCGGCGCATCATAAACTCGCCAAAGGTTTGCCGCCCTTCGATCCGCGCCTCGCGCAGCACCGAAATGCGCTGGTTCACAATCGCCTCATACGCCTCTGTCGCGGCAAAGCGAAAACTAAACCGCACCGCAAGGCTTTCCAATTGGGCCGAGATATTCAGCAGCGTTTCCAACACAGTTTCGGGCGAATGATCGGTAGCATGCATACCCGATACCAATTCCGACAACTGCGGGTCCAACTCGTTCAAGCGCGCACTCAACGCCCGCGCGCGGATCAGCCCCAGCATCGACATGGCACGGTAAGTTTCTACCTCGCACAGGCGCTGCACGATCCGGCCTATGCGCCGTTGCCCCGTGCCCTTTTGGACAAACACGGCAAAGCGCATGTGCCCCGCCGCATCAATCCTGAAGTCCCCCGCCACAACGGCGGCCCCGTCAACAACCTTGGACGTCGCAAGACTGTCAGGCACAAACCAACCGTCCAGCTTAGCCAGCAACGCGGCCTCATCTTCGGGCATTTCCTCCACCCGGATGAGCACTGACGTCAGTCGCGCGCCCGGTGCACCTGCCAGCCAATCCTCGGGAAACACATCCGCTTCCATCGGGTCAAACGCACGTGAGGATACGCCGCTGCCAAAGGCCGAATAGGTCACAAATTCCGTATGGCTTTCCCATTTCAGGTCATGCCGCCCCATCGCACCCGAAAAATGCGTAGCATCGGGCTGCGGATGAGCCGACCCATAGCGGTCCAGTAAACCTATCAAATGCGCCCGATCCGCTGCGCGATCACGGTTGACCGCATGTTCCGGCTCTTTGATCGCCACATAAACCGCATGACTGGGCACAGACAGCGCCGGAAAGGGCCGCGCATGCAGCTCATTAACCAAACCATAGCGCAACGGGTGATCTATAATCTTTTTCATCGCATCCTCTGACGTGTCATACCCCAAGACAAAGGCTTACACGCGCATTTGTAAATTGACCACGAAGGCGATGGCGCGGTGCGCAACGGTACACTGGTAAATCCGCAACGCAGCCGTGCTATTTGACCGACACATAGCGATAGTCAAACAGATTTTGCACCCCCGGTGTGCGTGAAAATTGCGGGCCTGTCAGATCGCCCCAATCGCGCGGGCCACCACCTCGCACCTGTAGAACCACGCCGTCAGCCCAGGCCTTTTCCATCAAGGCCAATTACCCGGTACCCTCGCCTGCGCTGGTGGTGATCGCGCGTTACACGTTTCCCGCTACCAAAGGCTCTATTCTAATCACATCACTCGCGCGCTCGCACCCAGACGCCCTGACAAAGCTGTAAAGAAAGTGCTTTTTCCAAGAGAACATTGGAACATTCCGTGCTGCGGTCATATCCGTTATGATGAACAGTCAGTCGGCTTGCAGTAAAATCGCCTCTGCCTCGACGCCGCCCAAATGTTTGGCCAAGATGGTTTGTACAAGCTGACCTTTGGGAGTGACCTTGGCCACAGCTGCCCTAATACCAATTATCCAACGCCACATCGCGCAACCCTAAAACCAAAGATGCCCCACGTTTACCGAAGGGCATCTTTTATATCAAACAAACCGCAAGGCCCGTCAGTCGATCAATGGCAACAAGGCATCCAGTGATTTCTTGGCATCGCCGTAAAACATCCGCGTGTTTTCTTTGTAAAACAGCGGGTTTTCAATACCCGAATAGCCTGTGCCTTGCCCACGCTTGGACACAAACACCTGCTTGGCCTTCCAGCATTCCAACACCGGCATGCCGGCAATCGGGCTGTTGGGGTCTTCTTGGGCGGCAGGGTTCACGATATCATTGGACCCGATCACGATCGCCACATCGGTCGATGGGAAATCATCGTTGATCTCATCCATCTCCAGCACGATGTCATAGGGCACCTTTGCCTCGGCCAACAGCACGTTCATATGCCCCGGCAAACGCCCCGCAACGGGGTGGATGGCAAAGCGTACATTTTTGCCCCGCGCCCGCAGCTTGCGTGTCAGTTCCGACACGGCCTGCTGCGCTTGCGCCACCGCCATGCCATAGCCAGGAATGATGACGATACTATCGGCCTCATTCAGTGCTGCGGCCACGCCTTCGGTATCAATTGCGATTTGCTCACCCGAAATCTCCATCGCAGGGCCAGTGGTGCCACCAAACCCGCCAAGGATCACGCTGATAAACGACCGGTTCATCGCCTTGCACATGATGTACGACAAGATCGCACCGGACGAGCCGACAAGCGCGCCAACAACAATCAACAGATCATTGCCGAGGCTGA
>Ga0075467_10003040_pt1 | contig 13032 bp, 9 predicted proteins | sample DEB08_DNA_9_FD_75067 | JGI IMG/M metagenome (GOLD analysis project Ga0075467, IMG submission 75067) | Aqueous microbial communities from the Delaware River and Bay under freshwater to marine salinity gradient to study organic matter... | ecosystem: Environmental > Aquatic > Marine > Coastal ...
CAGAAGACAGAACGCCCTCATCCAACGCCGCCTAATCGCTAAAGCGATAAGGCTCTGTATCCTTCTCCCTCACGGGAGAAGGGTTGTAACTTATCGCGTCAACTTCTTGTACGCCACCCGCGTAGGCCGATCCGCCGCGTCACCCAACCGCCGCCGCTTGTCTTCTTCATAGGCTTCGAAGTTCCCTTCAAACCATTCCACATGGCTGTCGCCTTCAAACGCCAGAATATGCGTCGCCAGGCGATCGAGGAAGAAGCGGTCATGGGAGATGACCACGGCGCAGCCGGCGAAGCTTTCCAGCGCGTCTTCGAGGGCACGGAGGGTTTCGACGTCGAGATCGTTGGTCGGTTCATCGAGCAGCAGCACATTGCCGCCCTCCTTCAGCATCTTGGCAAGATGGACGCGGTTGCGTTCGCCGCCCGAGAGCTGGCCGACCTTTTTCTGCTGGTCGACGCCCTTGAAGTTGAATGCGCCGACATAGGCACGGGTCTGGACCTCGTTCTTGCCGAAGGTGAAGAAGTCGTGGCCGCCGGAAATTTCTTCCCAGATATTCTTCGACGCGTCGAGCGTGTCGCGGCTCTGGTCGACATAGCCGAGCTTGACCGTCTCGCCCAGTTCGAGCGAACCGCCGTCGGGGGTTTCCTGGCCGGTGATGATCCGGAACAGGGTCGTCTTGCCGGCGCCGTTGGCACCGATGATGCCGACGATGCCGCCTGGCGGCAGCGAAAATTCGAGATCCTCGAACAATAATTTGTCGCCATAGGCCTTGGTCAGGCCCTTGGCCTCGATCACCTTGGAGCCGAGCCGTTCCGGGGTCTGGATCAGGATCTGGGCCTTGCCGATCACGCGGTTTTCCTGCGAGGCGACAAGATCGTCGAACGACTTGATACGCGCCTTGGACTTGGTCTGCCGCGCCTTGGGGCTCTGCCGCATCCATTGCAGTTCGTTCTCGATCGCCTTCTGGCGGCTCTTGTCCTCGCGCTCTTCCTGCGCCATCCGCTTCGACTTGGCTTCCAGCCAGCTGGAATAATTGCCCTCGAACGGCAGGCCCTTACCGCGGTCGATTTCGAGCACCCAGTTGACCACATTGTCGAGAAAATAGCGGTCATGGGTGACGAGAATGACGTTGCCGGCATAGTCGATCAGATGCTTTTCGAGCCAGGCGACGCTTTCGGCGTCGAGATGGTTGGTCGGTTCGTCGAGCATCAGGATTTCCGGCTTGTCGAGCAGCAGGCGGCAGAGTGCGACGCGGCGCTTCTCGCCGCCGGAGAGATCGGTCACCGGACTGTCACCGGGCGGGCAGCGCAGCGCTTCCATCGCGATTTCCAGCTGGTTGTCGAGGGTCCAGCCATCGACCGCGTCGATCTTTTCCTGCAGTTCGCCCATTTCCTCCATCAGCGCGTCGAAATCCGCGTCTTCCGGCGGATCGCCCATGATGTTGGAAATCTCGTTGAAGCGGCCGACCAGATCGGCGACTTCGCGGACGCCGTCCATGACATTTTCCTTGACCGTCTTGCTCTCGTCGAGCTGTGGCTCCTGGGCCAGATAGCCGACGCGGATATTCTCCCCTGCCCAGGCTTCGCCCTGATATTCCTCGTCCTGGCCGGCCATGATCTTCATCAGCGTCGATTTACCGGCGCCATTCTTGCCGATGATGGCGATCTTCGTGCCCGGCAGGAACTGCAGGTGGATATTGTCGAGCACCGGCTTGGGGGCTCCCGGGAAGGTCTTGGTCAGACCCTTCATGACATAGCTATATTGGACGGCCATTTTACTTCTTTCTCGGATTAGATCCGCTAGTCCTGATCCTGTCGAAGGGTGCTGGTTGAGCAGCATTCTCCGACAAGCGCAGCATCAGCGGGATATAGGGCTTGTATGAGTGTTATGTAGCTATTCAACCCGCCGGTCGCAAGAGACCATTGGCAAAGTGCACAAGGCGGGTTAGGCAGCTGAGCATGAGAAAGATATCCCAAATGCTCGCTGGCGCGACCGCGCTGTTTCTGTCCACCTCTGCCCTTGCCGACACGCCCGACGTGATGGCTTTGCAAAACAAGGCTCTGCAGGACGATGTCGCCTATGACATTGTCGAGGGCCTGACCACCGAGATCGGACCGCGGCAGGCTGGCACCGAGGCGGAAGCGCGGGCGCGGGTCTGGGCGGTTGCAAGGCTGAAGGCGCTGGGGTTCAGCAATGTCCGCAACGAACCGTTCATGATGCCGACCTGGGTGCGCGGCGCAGAGGCCGCTGCCATCGTCAGCCCGTTTTCGCAAAAGCTGGCGGTAACGGCACTGGGCAATAGCGGCAGCACCGGCGATCAGGGCCTGACCGCAGAAATCGTCCATTTCCCGAAACTGGCCGACCTGATGGCCGCACCGGATGGCAGCCTGACCGGCAAGATTGCCTTTGTCAGCCATGCAATGACGCCGACCCAGGACGGGTCCAGCTATGGCGCGTTCGGACCGGCGCGCTTTGTCGGACCGAATATCGCGGCCAAGAAGGGCGCAGCGGCAATCGTCATCCGCTCGGCCGGCACCGACTATCATCGCAATCCGCACACCGGCAATACCAATTTCGAATCAGGCGTGGCGCCGGTTCCGGCAGGCGCGCTGTCCATACCGGATGCGGAAAATCTGCAGCGCATGCTGGCCCGCGGCAAGCCGGTGCAGATGAAGCTGGTACTGACTCCGCAGAATATCGGGATGCAGGAATCGGGCAATGTCATCGCCGAACTGCCGGGCAGCGATCCGTCGCTCGGGATGATCGTGATCGCCTGTCATCTCGACAGCTGGGATCTCGGTACCGGCGCGATTGACGATGGCGCCGGCTGTGCGATCATTACCGCGGCGGCCAAGCAACTGATGGCCGCGGGTCAGCCCAAGCGCACGATCCGCCTGCTGTGGGCGGGGGCCGAGGAAGTCGGCTTGTGGGGCGGCAATGCCTATGGCGAGGCGCGCAAGGGCGACAAGCATTCGCTGGCGATGGAGTCGGACTTTGGCGCCGACCGGGTCTGGCGCGTCGAGTTCAAGCTGCCGGAGACGGCCAAGCCGCTGGTGGACCAGATCGCCGGCGCGCTGCAGCCGCTCGGCATCGGCCGCGGCCAGCAGCCTGCCAGCGGCGGCGCGGACGTACAGGCAATCATCCGGAACAACAATCTTGCGGTTATCGACCTGCAACAGGACGGCCTGCGCTATTTCGACCTGCATCACACGCCGGACGATACGCTGGACAAGATTGATCCCGAACAATTGCGCCAGAATGTCGCGGCCTGGACGACGGTGTTGGCAATTGTCGCCAACAGCGACGCAGACCTGACCATGCCGGCAAAGGAATGAAAATCCTGCGCATCCTTGTCCCGGTTGCACTGATGCTGGCCGGCTGTTCGGAAACGCCGGTCGAGGAAAAGGGCGACGAGGCGATTGCCGAGCATGAGCAGCAGATCAAGGAAGATGCGCAATCGCTGGAGCAGGCCGCCGACGAGGCGGTCAAGGCGATGGAAGAGGATATTGACGCGGAACTGGCCGCCGACGGCATTGGCGATCCCGCGGCACAGCCCGCCCCGGCGGACAGGGAAAACTAGTCGGCCGGTAGCAGCAAGGTGGCGCGTAGGCCGCCCTTTTCGCGATTCTTCAGCATGATATCGCCGCCATGATCGCGGGCGATGGCACGGGCCAGCGTCAGCCCGAGACCGGAACCACCGGTGGCGCGATTGCGCGAGGCGTCGCCGCGCAAAAATGGTTCGAACATTGACTCGATCTTTTCTGCCGGGATTCCCGGCCCTTCGTCATCGACATGGATCATCAGCCTGTCCTGAGACTTTTCCACAGATATATCCGCAGATTTGCCGTAGAGAATCGCATTGCCGATCAGATTCCTGAGCGCCCGGCGGATCAGCGTTTCGCGGATTCTGGCGCTCCGTTTCTCGCCGCGCCGGTAGCGGACCTCGTGACCCAGATCGGTAAATTCGTCGACAATGGTCTCGATCAGCGAACGGATGTCGACCGGCTCTGCCGGCTCTGCGGAGCGCCCGATCCGGGCCAGAGACAGGATGTCGTCGAGCATATGGTCGATATCCTCGATACCGGCGATCATGCGTTCCCGCTCGCGCTCGTCCTCGACGCTTTCGACACGCACCCGCAAGGCCGCCAGCGGCGTGCGCAGATCATGGCCGATGGCGCCGAGCATCACGTCCTTTTCGTTCAACATATGGCTGACACGGCTGCTCATGGCATTGAAGGCCCGGATCAGCTCGCGCGTGTCGGGAGGCCCCTGCTCCGGCAATTCCTCGGCCTCGCCGGGCTGAAAGGCGTGGGCCCTGGCGGTGAGTGATTTTAGCGGTCGCGAGATATAGCGGCCGAGCAGGATCAGCGGCACCAGCAGCAGCAGATAGATGGTGATCGTCTGGAACAGCAGCGTCCGGACCAGCAGGGGTGAGCGCTCATGCACGACGGAAGCAATGCTGACCCAGCGGCCGTCCGGCTGTCGGGCGGAAATGATCACATATCCCCTGGTTTCGTTCGGTATCGCCCTGCCCCCCATCGACCGGTTGATCGGACTGTTGCGCCACTCGCCGCGATTGGCACCGATCAGATGGCCGGTCATGTCGGCGGTCAGATTGGAGATGAAAGTGGCGCGAATGTCGGAAAAGCCTTGGCCCATATTGGCAAAGGCCTGGCCGGCGCGCATTTCCAGTTCCGGCATGCGCCGCATATCGTCGGTGACCGCGCTTTCGGCGCCATATTTCAACCGGCCCCAGCGCGACGCGCGCATCGCTCCGCCGCGCCGGACCGGGCGGTCGCCGGCCTGCCGGTCGAGACCGAAGGCAATGCGCGAGACAGCGGCGGTCGACGCTTCCACCAGATTCTGGTTTTGCGCGCCCCGGTAGAGCAGGAAACTGTTGATACCCTGCGCCAGCAGCAGCATCAGCGCCACGATCAGCAGCAGCTGCCCGACCAGACTTCTGGGCCAGAGGCGCATCACAGGGATTTCACCTCTCCGGCCAGAACATAGCCGCCGCCCCAGACGGTCTTGATGATTGCGGGATTTTTCGGATCGGATTCGATCTTGCGGCGCAGCCGGCTGATCTGATTGTCGATGGCGCGATCGAAAGCATGGGCTTCGCGGCCCTGGGTGATATCGAGCAGCTGATCCCGGTTGAGCACCTTGCCGGCGCGCGAAACCAGCGCCAGCAGCAACTGATATTCGCCGGTCGACAGCGATATGTTGACACCATCGGCGTCGGTCAGGCTGCGCCTGTCGCATTTCAGGGTCCAGCCGGAAAACTGGTAGACACCGCCGGATGAGCCAGCCCGTTTTTTCCCGCCTTTTTCGGCCCGGCGCAGGACCACCTTGATCCGCGCAACCAGTTCGCGCGGGCTGAACGGCTTGGTGACATAATCGTCCGCGCCCAGTTCCAGGCCAATGATCCGTTCGGTCTCTTCGGTTTTGGCGCTGATGAAGATGACGGGAATATCGGTCTTGCCGGTGACGAAGCGGCACAGGCTCAGCCCGTCTTCGCCGGGCATCATGATGTCCAGCAGGATGATGTCGAAATCATAGGCGTTGAGCAATGATCGGGCGGCGCTGGCGTCGCCGGCCTGATGGACCTTATAGCCTTGTCTGGTCAGATAATTGGCCAAGGGCTCGCGCAGCGAGGCTTCGTCATCGACCAGCAGGATATGAATCGCGTTCGCCATCGCCTCGCCCTATCACAGGATTGCCAAAAAGGAACGGACCGCCAGCCAATTTGAGAAGGGGGAATTGGCTGACGATCCGTTCGCAAAAGAGTGGCTCAGGGATCAACCGCCTCTTTTGTTCCATTCGCCGCGATGGGCCTGGCGCGCAGCCTGGCGCTCCTCACGGGTGACCTTGCCGTCCTTGTTGCTGTCCGCCTGCTCGAAGCGGGCGATGGCGGCAGCGGTAAATTCCGCCTTGCTGATCTTCATGTCGCCATTGCTATCGGCCTGACGCATCATCGCCATGGCGTGACCACCGCGATGACCGCGCATACCATCGTGCTTGGCCTTGTCGCCACGCTTGCCGCGCTTGCCGTGCATCGCCCGGGCTTCTTCCTGGCTCAGCTTGCCGTTGCCGTCCTTGTCCATGCGGGCAAAGCGTTCGGCCCTGCGGGCGGCGCGGGCGGCTTCCATTTCCGTCGGCGACAGTTCGCCATCGCCATTGGCATCTGCCTTGGCAAAACGTTGCGCCTGCATGGCTTCCCGATCCTCCCGGGACAGCTGGCCATCACCATTCGCATCCATTCTGGCGAAATGGCTGTCCAGCGAAGCCATCATTTCGGCGCGGCTGATAGCGCCATCGCCATCGGTATCGCCCCACATGCCGCGCTCACCGGGAGCGGCGATGGCGATTCCGCCGGCCATCAGCATGGCAGCTGCGCTCGAGATCAAAATTGCTTTCTTCATGTCCAAATTCCTCATGTTCCAGTTCAGGGAGACGGTTTGTTCTCTCCGTCATGAAGCTTGTCTAATAGCCAGTTGTCGCTGAACTTTGTCAGAACGGAAGAAAATTGTCGCAAATTGTATCAGCCGGCGGGACTGGTTCATGTGCCAGACAGTTTGCCGGAGCGGAACCTGTTGAATCCTGCGTATCCTGGCAGCAGCTGCCTCGAACGGATCAGGCTTTGATGATCGTGTAGCGGGCCGAGCCGGGAAGCTTGCACATCGTCTTGGATACCCGCAGTTCCTCGCCGTCGACGATTACGATGTCGGCCAGCACCATGCACGGTGTGCCATCGGGCATCTCGTTCTTGGACGAGATGGTCGAGCTTCCCGAAACATTCTCGCGCACGGTGCTTTGCCATGCCACGGTCTTGCCGATTTCGCCCCTGCGGGTGGCTTCCTGCGTCGCTTCCGCCGCCTGCTCCTGTTCTTCCGGATAGAGCCGGCACGCAACCGACTGCGACAGGCTGTTGGCGCTGTCGACCAGAAAATCGCCGACCAGCGGTATCTTTCTGGTGACGCTCGCCATCCGGTCGGCCATGCCGAACAGGCCTTTGCGTTTTTTCCTGACCTCGGTTCCTTCCGCCTTGCCCTGTCCGTTGCCGCACAAAGTGTCGAAGGAATTGGCACCCGCCTGTTCGACCGGCTCAGCCTTTTCATCGGTTGCGGTGATTTCCGGATCCTGAGGGTCGGAAATGGCTGCCGGTTCCCCGGTAGCGGCGGGCTCTTCGCTTTTCGCCGCGCCGGATTTGCTGCCGAACAGACTGCCGAACTGCGCCGACGCCGGCACCGGTGTCAGGACGATCGCCGCAGTGGTTGCCAGAATGACAGGCCTGAAGCGTCGCAAAAAACCGATTTTCATGAAATTCCCTCTCGCCCTGATCCTTAGCCTGATCATCGGGCGAAGCAAACCGAATAGGGCCGCCGCAAAAGCCGGGCATATGCATGAAAATGGTCTGTCGTGGTTATTTTCAATCTGGAGGGAGGCAAGACGGCTTGGCGCCTCCCCCACTCGCGCGCCGGCAACCTGCCCCTTTTCGCCCTGAAGATTGCCCTTCACGGATATCTTCAACCATGAATTGCATCATGGTTAAGATATTTGAATTTTCTGGCAATTTATCTGCAGCTGCGTAACCCTGAATCTGGGGAAAGGGATTTGAGAAAATTATCGATACTGGCGCTGACAGCCGTTTTTGTGACGGCATGTTCAGTCGCTGACATTGCTTACGGCAAACCAGTGCCACGTACCGAGCCCATTTCCGGACGGATTGTTGCCAAGCGGGCTGGTGAAACGGCAGCTTTGGTGCCGATTTCGTCCCAACAGCCACTGGAAGTACGCCAGAATTTGAAGGCGGGCGACATTGTGCGTACCAATGCAGCCGGCCAGCTTGCGATCGCGTTTGCAGATGGTACGCAGATCCGGATGGCGAGAAACACGACGCTCAGGGTTGACAAGGTCTCTGGTCGCAACCCGACGTCCATATCCGTCGATAGCGGCAAACTGTGGATCCGGGCTCCGCGAAACCGATCGAACCTGAATGTGGAGACACCCGCGGTCGCTGCAGCTATTCGCGGAACCAGTTGGTCAATCAGCGTGGTCGGGGATCGGTCGACAATTGAAGTATATGAAGGATCGGTGTTCCTGAGCAATCCGCAGGGCAATCTTCAAGTCGAAGAAGGACAGGTTGCCGGTGCGCGAGTGGGGGAAGCACCAAGCCGACTTGCTATCGTGCCGTCAGATGAACGCAGTCAGCTTTTCTATTATATGCCTGTCGGCGACATCATCCGAAACTTCCCTCCGACCGGCGTGGAACCAGTCGAAGCCCGGAAATTGCGGGCAAATATTCTGGCGATCGAATCCTCCCAACGGTCGGCGGAGGACTGGTTGACAATTGCCGAGCTCAGCACTGGTGTCGACAGCGAAGCTACACGCGCCGGGTATCTGGCAAATATCGATCTCGCCCTGCTTGACAGCGCGTCTCGTGCACGTTTTGTATTGGTAGAGGCGCTGATCCTGGCAAGCGCCGGCGAATTGCCCGGCGCAAAAGATAAATTGAAACAGGCCATGCCCGAACTGCACGGCCAGCGCCGCATCGCGGCAGAAGTTCTGATCGCGATGGCCGAACAACGGACCGAGGGCGGCCTTCCAGCCGGGCTGTCGCAAGGCGATGGTGAAGATTCCCTGAGAACGCTCGCAGCGGCATTGATGGCCGCCCACAGCGGAGACCTGGAGCGAGCGATCATATTGGCTCAAACCGGCGAGACGCAGTTTCCGACCGACGTGAATTTCCCGCTTGTGATCGGGCATATAGCAGTCCTGCTGGGTGATCGAAATCTATTGGCAAAGGCGATCGACCGGGCGTTCGAACTCGATTCGGGTCACTACTCGGCCTTCATTCTTCGATCCCTTCTCAATGCCGACTATGACGGCAAGCTGGACGCCGCCATCGCAGATGCCCTGCATGCGACCGAGCTGGCACCAGAAAATCATTTCGCCTGGGGAACTCTTGCACGAGCACATATGTTGCGGCGCGACTATCTGGCGGCAGATATTGCCTATCTGCAGACAATTGCATTGGCGCCAAACGATGCCGCTGCACATGCCAATCGCGCAATCAACCTGATGGAACAGCATCGGTTCAACGAAGCAGAAGCGGAAATGGAGCGTGCCGATGCCATCGATCCGTCAAATCCTGCCTTGCTGACCGTTCGTGGTCGTCTTTCAATACAACGCGGCAGGCGATCAGAGGCAGGCGACTATCTGGTTGATGCCCTGGCGAGCCAGCCCAATTATGCACCGGCACTGTTGCTATATGCCGATGTGCTGGCCGGCATGGGTGATGAGGTTGTTGCAGGACAGCAGCTGGACGCAGCCGCCAGATATGACCCTGGAAACGAGCTTCCCGAGATCTACAGATCGGCGTTTGCGCTGGATGCCTATTTGCCCGAGAAAGCGCTGCATCATGCGCGAATGGCCCATGATCTCGTAAGCGCCCGCGATCCAGATGCCGCCCATTCGGATTTGGCGACGATCGACAGTTACGCCAGCGATAGCCTGATTTTTCTGGGCCTTGATTCATGGGCGAATTTCCATTCTGACAGGTCCTTTTCACAAACAAATCCCAACGCCTTGTTCGCCCGTTCGGCAATTGGTCAGCCCAATCCATATCTGTTGTCTCGCGACGCCCTGAGTCTCGGTAACTTGCTGGACGTCGGCTCGGTTCCTCCTGGCGTAAATCTGACGGATGTCGTTCAAACCGGGGCGGCTGTCCCCATCAGCACGGCGAGTCTTGCGCCGAGTGTCGGAAACATCATTGGCCACGACGTTGCGCAAAATTTCGCTTCGTTCAATGCACAAGCAGGCACAAATTCCCAGGCCCGTTCACTTGCACTCGCCGGCCTTGCCATCAGCCCCTTGGCCATCGCGCGGCCGCAGCGTCATGTCAGTTTCCTCGATGAAGAATTTGCGGAGCTCAGCGTAAAGGGTAGCGGTATCGTTGCAAACGGTGAAATCGGAAATGCCCAGTCGGTCGCTGTAAGCGGCGCTTCCCTCGGTGCCTTGCCATTTGGTTATTCTATCGGCGCCAGTCGCGTGAGGTGGAACGGCGCAAATGCTGTTCACGATGGCAGATCGCAACAGACTGCCTATGGCGCAATCGGTATCGAGCTTGGTCCGGTCGACAATTTCTCTCTATTGGTTTCGCGAACCAAAAATAACATAAGACAGGAAGAATCGACACCTGTGGGACCCTTTTATTCGTCAACACGGCTTTCGTCGACATCCGCAACGGCGTCCTACGGGCATGCCATTTCAGAAGATATAGTACTGAAATTGGGTGGAAATTTTACCAAATCTGATTTTCATCGAGAGAAGGGATTCCATGCTCAGCGACCCACTGGTAGAATCAACGATGCAGTTCAAAGCCAACAGTTATCAGCGGGATTGATTTCCGAAACAGACGCCTATTTTGTCAATATTGGCCTGGATTATTCGAAGCGAAATTTTGCTGGCTCAAATGTCGGCTTTGGGTCTTCCGATGCAGAACCCTTTGCTGTGTTTCGCGATGAGTTGAGGGTACGTGGAAATTTCGGGGTCACGGCAACCGATGGTCTGAATGCCAACATTCTTGCGGGCTATCATAGATCTAGGGGTCAAGATCGGCTGGAATATGGCGTCGATATTTCCCTTGCGCCTTCGAGCCGCGATATGTTCCGGCTGGCTTATGAGGATGTGGTCCACAGTCAGACGGCATTTTCATATGTTCCGCGCTATCTGGTCGGATTGCAGGCCGATGGCGTGCCGACCAGAATCGGGGATTCCAGCAGCGCGCTAATTGTGCGGTGGGACCGTGAATGGAGCGATCGTTTTTTCACAGCGGTCGAGCTGCAACGATGGGATGTCGGGACATCGCGACTGGCCGACTTTGACAAGATCAACAGCCTTGAGGCAATCGGGTCCAACATCATCGGAACCGGACCGCTCAATCGTGTCTCTGCCGTTGCCAATATCTTGCTGCCCGAGAATTTCGGCGTGTCGCTCACCTATATTGGATCATTCGCCAACAACCACCTCTATTTGCCTCAACATTTTGCCCGCATTGGCCTGGTCTGGAGTCATGATACAAGGGTTCGCTTCAATTCGACCCTGACCTATGCCAGCGAACGCCGATCGAAAATCGACTCGGTCATGCTGGACGATTATATCTCGTTTGATGCGGGTATGCGTTGGATATCGCGAGATCACAGATACGAAGCCAGCCTCGACGTCTATAATATCTTTGACAATGCTGCCGATATATCGATCGAGGATCGCGATTATGGACGTGCTATTGTCTCATCCCTTGGCGTCAGGTTCTAGATGACGTGGCATAGTTCCGATGCAAAATGGCGTGTTCGCTGATTTCGGAATTGGAGCGGGTGAAGGGAATCGAACCCTCGTCGTAAGCTTGGAAGGACGATCCTGTTGGCAATAAATGGCTGAAAAAAGCCATTCTTTTATTCGGGTCGGTATATAAAACGGCGCAGTTCTACGTTACCGGTTCACAGAAACAGCGCAAAAACAGCGCAATAGAAGGTGTGGAAAAATCAGAGCTATCGGAAAATTTGTGAAGATGCCAAATCAAATCCGGGATGCGGATTAGGAATCTGATGCTCTATCCGACTGAGCTACGGGCGCACTGCCTAAAGCATAGGACTTACGGGACTTTCGCTAATAGCCACCTGATAGCGCGTCAACCTTCAAACGGAACAAAACGGAAAGCCACGGCACATTGCGGCACATTGACGGCACATTTTGCGACACAGCAAGGACCCTCCCTCATATGCACCTTATGAAATAGCAGACTGTCAGCTTCCGCCCCAATAGCTGTCATTCTCACTGGGCCAGTTCTACGTCCCCTTCGCGCCCTCAATGTCGTCATTCCGAAGGCCGACGCACGTTCCTGAAAGCTGCCATTGCCTGAACTCAATGCGGTCAAAACATAATGTCCGAAACTGGGTGGAAAGCGGAATGACGGAAAGTAAGGCGAAGAGTAAGTTGATTCAGCCGGTAGCTACACATTTTTTGTGATAATTAGCAGCCCCATCCACAATTCAGTGAAGAACCTCCGGGGATGGCCTCGATATACATCGCACCCCCGCAGCTGTTATATGTATCTGGTAATTCAGAATAATCCGGATAGAGCAGCGCATTGAAGCCTAATCTACTCAGCACTTTTTGCACTCTCTCCGGCGACTCTAGGAAAGTGATTGACCGAGAGTAGCTGGAATCCGTTTCTGGCGGCAAATACCAGTCCGCCTTGATGCGGGACAATTTTAGCCCATGCCAACTCGTTTCACCCGGAAATCTTACAGAAGCTGACTGCGTTTCAACGCCATCAGCATCTTTTTTCTTCAGGGCTTCAACCAGCAACGTCTTTTCAAATTCATCGAGTTTTATAGTATATCCAGTGCCACCGGTTTCCATCGCCTTGTCAAGCTTCAGGTAAACTTTATCTAGCGTTCCGTCTGCTATACACAGCGATGAATCTAAAAATTTTAATGTCGTGTCCAGTGCGACGGGCTGTCGCGGTTCGGGATCCTCGGCAGGCTGCATAGCAAACTCTTCTGGCGCATTAGATACAGTTTTATTTACATCGGAAATTTGGGTATTGTCGGTATTAGCGGGCCAAACCATGTAAATTACTAGTGCAATTAATGCCGATCCGGCGAGTGCCGCCCATATCCATGGGTTGATACTGTTGGGGGTTGAATCCTCGACCAAATATTCATCCGTAACGTCGGCACTATCGGATTGAGAAAGAATTTGGGAGTTCTGCTCTTCAAAATTATGGCCTACCACGGCTTGAGCAGCAACGGCTAGAATTTTTGCCTTTTCAGTTTCAAACTCTTCGTTCGTCAATGCTCCCGCGTCAAGGAGAGCCTTCGCGCGCTCCAGTTTGCTTATCCATTCGCTCATGTTTTCTCCAGCACATATGATGGCGTTCTAAATAGGCTGTTTGCGTCGCTCTGAGCGAACACATCCATCTCCATGCGTTCCAGAAACCTATGGCGACTATCGTTATGATCTGAATTTCCG
>Ga0075467_10003041_pt1 | contig 13024 bp, 7 predicted proteins | sample DEB08_DNA_9_FD_75067 | JGI IMG/M metagenome (GOLD analysis project Ga0075467, IMG submission 75067) | Aqueous microbial communities from the Delaware River and Bay under freshwater to marine salinity gradient to study organic matter... | ecosystem: Environmental > Aquatic > Marine > Coastal ...
CGTTGAGCCTTTTCCAATGATACTACCAAAAGTCAAGAGTGCAGGTACAGTTTGGTCGAGTTGTCGGCTAATAACCTGCTGTAAGGCCGAAATCATTTGAGCGGCAATCGTAATCGGATCCACACAATCTTGTGGCAACGCACCATGTCCACCTTGCCCTTTTATGGTAATGTAAATTTCATCAGCCGAAGCCATATACATTCCACCTTTCAATCCAATTTTTCCTGCTTCCAAAGGTGGATGAACGTGCTGCCCAAAAATAGATGTTGGAGCAGGATTTTGTAAAACACCTTCTTTAATCATAATCGACGCACCGCCAGGGAGTTTCTCTTCCGCAGGTTGAAAAATCAACTTAACCGTTCCTTCAAAATCCTCTTTAATTTGATTTAAAATACGAGCTGTTCCCAACAATGAAGCCGAATGTACATCGTGACCACAAGCGTGCATCACGCCAGGGTTTTTAGATTTGTACGGTACATCATTCGCCTCGACAATTGGTAAGGCATCAATATCGGCTCGCAAGGCAATCACTTTTTTATCAGGATTTTTGCCTTTTATTAAGCCGACAACGCCATTATCTGCAACACCATGTTCGTAATCAATTCCTAAGCTATCTAACTGATTTGCAATGTATTGTCCTGTTTTAACTTCTTGATAAGACAGTTCCGGGTTTGCATGAATATGTCGGCGAATCCCGATTGTATCTTGATGTATTTCTTGTGCTAATTGCTTTATTAATTTTTTCATTATTCTCGTATTTAAACGTCCGACCTTTTTATTAATAAAAAAAGGGATTGCCCAAAAATAGACAATCCCAAAATAATCAACTAAAAAAACGACTCTTTAATATTTTTTACAACATTATTCCACAAAAGAGAATAGTAATGTTGAATTTATTTCAGATTTTCAATACTGCTATTGATGAATGCAGTCAAGTCCGCACCTTTCAACATTCCTTGATTTAATAATGCTAAGTTATATAAATATTTAGCAATTTCCCCTTGTTTTTCCTCATTTTCTGCTTTCAAAAGCTGATTTGCAATGATTGCATGATTAGTATTGATGACAACATTAAAAGATTCTGGCATATTGCCCATTTCCATTCCTTGCATCATCGACATTTCACGCATACGACGTAAAAACTCTGGTTTAGTAATAATAACAGGCTGATCATCAGGCGATAAGGCTTCCGTCATTACGGTTGCTCCTGCTCCGACTTGTCCATCAAAAACCGTTTTTACAGATTCCTGTTCTGATTCGCTCAATACTGATTCACGAGTTTCGTCTTTTTCAATCAGCTTATCTGCCGTATTTGCATCTACACGAGTAAATGACAGGCCTTCTACTTTTGTTTCCAAATGTTGCATAAAGTGATTGTCAATCACGGTATCCATCTCTAAGACATCGTAGCTATAATTCTGAGCGGCTTCCACAAAACTGTGATGTTCATTCGGGTTATTCGTATAAATCGCAATTAAGCGATCGTTTTTATCTTTTTGATTTGCTTCTATTTTTTCTTTATATTCGTCAATCGTGAAATATTCCGAATCAATATTTTTCAATAAAGCAAATTTCATTGCTTTATCATTGAATTTTTCTTCGGAAATCATTCCGTATTTCACCAACGTACCGATGTTATTCCATTTTTCTTGGAAATCTTCACGATCGTTTTTGAATAATTCTTGTAATTTTTCTGCTACCTTTTTAGTAATGTAGTTTCTGATACGACGAACATTGCGGTCAGATTGTAAATAACTACGAGACACATTCAACGGAATATCTGGCGAATCAATCACACCATGTAACAAGGTCAAAAACTCCGGTACAATCTCCCGTAAATCATCTGTTACATAGACTTGATTACAGTATAACTGAATTTTGTTACGTTGTAATTCTAACGAATTATTCAACTGTGGGAAGTATAAGATACCCGTTAAGTTAAACGGATAATCAATATTCAAATGAATCCAGAATAAAGGCGGCTGACCAAAAGGATGTAACTCTTTATAAAACTCCTTATAATCTTCGTCCGTCAAATCCGCAGGATTTTTTTTCCAAAGTGGAGTAGGGTTATTAATTACTTCGTCCTTGAAAGAAATCTCAACTGGTAAAAACTTACAGTATTTATCCAAAAGACCTTTAATACGACTTTCCTCCAAAAACTCCTTGCTGTCTTCGCTAATGTGCAGCACAATATCCGTTCCTCTTGCCTCTTTATCATTGTCGGCTAGCTCAAACTCTGGGTTTCCTTCGCAAGACCAAGTGACTCCTTGACTTCCTTCTTGAAATGATTTTGTAACAACTTCTACTTTGTCCGCAACCATAAAAGCAGAGTAGAAACCTAAACCAAAGTGTCCGATGATACTACTCTCATCTTTATATTTTTCTAAAAATTCTGTTGCACTCGAAAAAGCGACTTGGTTCAAATATTTCATCACTTCCTCTTCCGTCATTCCGATACCTTTATCTCGAATCGTTAAGGTATTCGCTGCATCATCAATCAAAATTTCAATCGTTGTATCTCCCAACTCACCACCGAAAACACCTTTTCGAGAAAGCGTTTTTAGCTTATTAGTTGCATCAACGGCATTAGAAATTAACTCACGTAAAAATATTTCTTGATCTGAATAAAGGAACTTTTTAATAATAGGAAAAATATTTTCCGTCTGTACCGAGATATTTCCTCGTTGCATAATTGTCACATTTTTGAATTAATGAATAAATATCTATTTTTTGTTATAAATCTTGTCTTAACAAGTGTTTTCAAACGATGTGCCATGAGAGCTTCGAGGTCTTTAACTGTCATTTTGACGGATAGAATGGCGTATAATGGTGTAAAAGATAAAAAGTTGAATAAGGAGTAAGTTTTTTTAAAAGGTAAAAACAGGGAAATATTATTAAGATATAAGGAGAAATAAAGGGATTTATTTCTAATTTGATAGCCACAAATACGTTTAAAAATTAGATATAAATAATATATAAATTAATGGTTATTAGTCTATACAGGAATTAAGATTATCGGATTAGTTATTTTTTTATTATGTCACTTTTAAAGGGTGTTCGGTGATAAATTGATCTTAATCAAACTTATTATTGCGTTATCGTTGATTAAAAATTAATTAATGTATTATGCAAGTTGCAAATGAAAAAGCAAATGATCATACAGGGAAAAGATATTGAAAACCTAATAACAAGGTTTCATTACAAGAACCGTCAGTTATGTTTTCAGATTATTTTAAATTTAGGTTTGGACGGTAAAGTTCCTTATTCTGAGTATGATGATTATTTTGTATATAAGCAGAAATTCAACGAGTTACTCGATGCAAAACATCAAGATAAAAATATCTTAGTACCGGTTGTGGTTTAGGTACTGTAAAACTATTGATTGAAGAGTTTATGAGAAAGGCAGTGGTAAGGTAAGTGGATTTAGGTTCGCTTACCTTTTTTTATTGCCTGTACATCGCTACTTCAGCGTAAGTAATAAGTCAGGAAAGTAGTTTAGAAGCTTTAATTACTACAAATCTAAAATTTTAATAATTTCTTGATTTTTTAATAAGTTTTGAGCAGCAGCCCAGTCTTTGGTAAAACCTAATAAAAAACCGCCACCACCGGCTCCACAAAGTTTGAGTGTGAATTGTTGATGTTTTAAACTGGCTTCCCAGATGTTTTCAAAACCTTTAGGAATCATAGGCGGTAGGTATTTGAATTGAAATTCAGATAATAACTGTAGATTATTAAAAAAAACGTCATAATCTTGGTTTAAAAATGTCGAAATGATGTTTTCATTATAAACGCACCATTCATTTTCAAAAGCATTTTCAAAAGCTTCTTTTTTTAATTGTTCTAAAAAGAAATGAACCAGAGGCTCTGTTTGTCGAGGCTGTTTCGTGTTGAGTAAGAAAACCGCACCACCATTATGTGTCGGTGCTTTCAAGTCAATTAAGTTCGCTTCTTTTTTTCCTTTTAATAAAAGTGGTTGATTGATATAACAAATCAAGGGGTCAATTCCTGAACTTGAACCATGAAAGAAGTTTTCTAAATCTTGAAAAATTTGTTTCAAGGTAAAAATAGTATCATTTTTTACTGGTAATCGTTTATTTTGTACAGAATACTCATCGTACAAAGCGGCACATAAGGCTCCTGAGCTTCCGACTCCATAACCCATTGGAATATTAGAATTAAAAAATAGTCCTTTAGATAAATCAGCATAAAAACGATTTGTATTAATTTGAAAATCAGCAGAATTTACTTGCTGAATTTTATTAATATAAATGGTCCATTTTTTTAAATTTTCATTATCAACATTATCCTTGAATGCCCAATTTCCAGTATATTCAGTTAATGGGAAAGCGAGTGCTGACTGACCTTTAATGATGCTGTATTCACCAAAAAGTAGGACTTTTGCGGGATATTTTTTTAGATTTAAATTCATAATTAGTATGATAATCAAGAGTCAATATATAGTGAATATTTTACAATTAAATATATTACTAATATATTGAGAATCAATATGTAAATAAATATTCACAACACTGGATATATTCAATGATTTTGTATCGTTCTTCAATATATTTTAGTACAAAATTACTATATTGCAACTTGCGATAGAAATTAATATAGGATGATTTTATCATCAATAAAAATACGAAACTTATAAAGTTTAGAAATCTTATAAGTTAAATAAGTAATGTAATAATTACTTGTTCAAATAGTTCAAACAAGGAGTATATACTATAACAAATCACTGTTTTGAGTCAATCAAGAATGAAGTGTTTATACATATTTTTCATCATTTTTTTATTTACAAATGTCACTTTCGGGCAAGATAAGTTCAAAATATCGTTTTCGGAAACTGGAGGGAAGTACAATGAAGCGATTGAACTTACTTTATCTGGTGGGGTAGAGGGAAAGATATTTTATACGACGGACGGGACTCGCCCTTCGATGTCTTCAGAGTTGTATAAGACGCCTATTAAGATTAAAGAGACGACTGTTGTTCGTGCTACTGTTTATTTGGGCAGTCAGCGAGGGCGAATCTATACGGAAACTTATTTTATTAAGGAAGAGACCAATTATCCGATTGTTTCCATTGCTATTGCACCAGAGATTTTGTTTGATAAAACAACGGGTTGGTTTAATCCGGGACCCAATGCTGAACCAGAACATCCGTTTTTAGGGGCTAACTTTTGGTCAAGAAATGAAGTCGGTGCGAATGTTGAAATCTTTGAAACGAATGGTAAGAGGGTGTTCAATAGTCGGGCAGGTATTCGACTTTTTGGAGGAATGAGCCGAGTATTTCCACAAAAATCTTTAGCCATCGCTTGTCGAGAAGCGTACGGTGAATCTCGTATTCGTCACCAAATATTTCCAGATAAAAAGCAGGATAGCTACAAGCATTTGGTACTCCGAAATGCTGGTAGTGACTGGGGAAAAACACACGCTAGAGATGCGATTATCACTGGTTTGTTAGAGGATGTTGATGTGTCGAAACAGGCGTATAGACCTGCTTTGGTATTTATTAATGGTATGTATTGGGGGATTTATAACATTCGTGAAAAAATTAATCGTCATTATTTAGAATATGAGTTTGGAGTCAATCGGGATAGTTTGGATTTGATTGAGCATGAGCGAAGTATCAAAGTAGGTGGAATCGAGCATTATGATAAGTTAAAAGAGTTTATGGCCACAAATGATATGTCGCTTGCTGAGAATTATGAATATGTCAAGACACAAATGGATGTTGATAATTTTATGATTCATCATGTTATTCAGATTTATAGCGATAATCAAGATGGTGGTGGAAATATTAAATTCTGGCGACCACAAACACCTGACGGTCGTTGGCGTTGGATTTTATATGATACTGATTGGGGGTTTGGTTTACAGGACGAGGAGGCTTATAAAAATAATAGTTTGGCTTTTCATACTGCGGTAGATGGGCCGAGTTGGCCAAATCCGCCTTGGAGTACGTTCATGTTGCGTCGTTTATTAGAAAACAAGGAGTTTCGGGACAACTTTATTTTAAAATTTTCTGATTACATAAATACTATATTTGATGCGGATAATGTGATTGAGCATATTAATAAAAATCAACTCTATTTAAAACCTGAAATCAAACGGCATGTTGAGCGATGGGACTTGGATTATCGCAATTGGCTAAAACATGGAGAGAGAATGCGGGAGTTTGCTCGTCAACGACCAGATTATATGCGTAATTTCTTGAACGAGAGGTTTAAAGTCGGAGATTTGGTATCTGTTCAGATAAAAATCAATGAAGGCGGGTATATTAATTTGAATAATAATATTGACTTTAAGCGTGCAAAAATGAAAGGTCAATATTTTAATAATCAGCCGATTACCATTCGTGCGATACCAGAACGAGGCTACGAATTTTCGCATTGGGAAGGTGTCGGAGCAGTTGTGAAAGAGCGATTATTAAAATTAGAATTAGACAAAAACGCTTATACGTTAAAAGCGGTTTTTGTACCCTCGACGACAGATTATGCAGGCAAGGTAGTGATTAATGAAATCTCAGCGAATAATTCCCGTTCTGGTGATTGGATAGAGATATATAATGATACAGAAGAGGCAGTTGATTTGACGGATTGGATTTTGCGTGATTCAAAACATGATTTTATTATTCCATCTGGGAAAATTAAACCGAAGGGTTATGTGATTTTGTGTCAAAGTAAGAATGCTTTCAAAAAGGTCTTTCCAGATACAAGGAATGTCATCGGTGATTTTTCTTTTGGTTTGAATAAGTTTACTGAAACTTTGGAATTATATTCTGTGGACAATGCTCAAATTGATAAGGTCTTATACGAATTGAGTGATATAGAAAGTACATTCACGTTAAGTTTACGAAATCCAGAAGAGGATAACAGTATGTTGACGAGCTGGGAGGTTATGATGGGTGTCGGGACACCAGGCGATGTGAATCCTACCTATATTGCTTACCTGAAATTAGAAAGTGAGCGAAAACAGCGACTATTTATTTATGGTAGTTTAGTGGCGGTTTTAGTTTTTGGTCTGGGTGCTTGGCGTTGGCGAAAAGGGAGATAGAAAAGACGAAATCTTATAAAATAAAAAGCGAATTACAATGATTTTATTCAATGTAATTCGCTTTTTAGGTTATTCCTGGCTATTTCCTTAAAAATAGTAGGATTGAGTTCAAATTTAACAACTCAATGGAATTTTTGCTACTCTACGCTGGTGTCGGCCACCTTCAAATTCTGCTTCCAAAAAAGCGTTAACCATATTTAGTGCTAATGCTTCAGAAACAAAGCGTACCGGAATCGATAATATATTTGCATCATTGTGTTGACGGGCTAAAGTAGCCAGCTCTTCTGTCCAGCATAATGCTGCACGGATGTCTTGATGCTTATTAGCGGTCATCGAAACCCCGTTTCCGCTACCACAGAGTAAAATGCCGAATCGTGCTTCTCCTTTTTCGACCATTTCAGCCGTTGGATGCACAAAATCTGCATAATCGACAGAATCTAAGGAATACGTCCCGAAATCTTTGACTTCAATATTTTTTGATTTTAATAAATCAATAATCGCCTGTTTGTAGGGATAACCTGCGTGATCGCAACCAATTGATATTTTCATGTTTAGTGATTTAGCTTGTCCCGATTTCTCGGTAATGATTAATCATGATTAGTCGATTTTACGATAATCAAATTTATCAATTAAAAAGGGCAGCCGAAGCCACCCTTTTTATTTTAAAAAAATATATTCAAATACTGCTGACTGAAAACTAAAGATTGCATCCTAATTAATTTGGTACATTCGTCGGTGTAATTTCAGCCGCTAAAATATCTTTCACTTCTTTTTTCAATGCTTCGCTACCAGCAGCATCCACAATCTGAATCAATTGAGGAATCGCTTGTGCTGTACTTTGTCTATCGTTTCCGAAGCTTTCAATTGCTTTTGGTTTAGACAATGACTTGTAAAACTGCATTCTGTCTGCTAACTCTTCCGCTAAGGTAATCACATGTTTTTTACCTCTTTCTAAATTACCAGCTTGTTGATAAACTCTAATTATCGAAAGTGTCTGATTATCAAACGGAAAGTTCATATTTGGATAAACCTCTAAGCACTTATCCGCTATATTCATCGCACGTTCGTTGTCGCCTTGTTGTAATAGAACAGTTGCTAAACGAATCATTGCCCCTCGCATGCTATACACACTCGGATTATAACTCTTATCTACAAATAACTGTTCTTTATCAAAGTTACCCCAACGGAATTTCGTCATAATGTTGTTATACATCGAATCAACCGCAACACGACCAGCTCCTAACATACCAAAACGCTTGTCACTTTGGGATTTAACAGGAACGATGCGGAAGCCCATTCCTTCTAGTTGTAAATAATTATTTAATCCTAACAATTTCTCCGGACGACAAGTGACAGAGAAATAAATCGGACGGTCCCAGTTGTTGCTTGCAATAATATCTAAAATAGCAATTTCATCTTTTTGTAAACCATCTCGATTAATATCTTGTGATTTTCTTGGAAGTCTAAATTCAATGGCATCTAAAATATTAGTAGAATCCGTTGGTAAAACTGTACCGTTAGCGATTACTTTTTCTTTATCAACAGGAATTCGAATACTTCTTGTTGGAATGAAAGCCGTTTGTCCAGAACGACCACCGTTTTGGTCTTTACCAATATATTCTACGACTTTTTTAATGTCAGTAAAGTTATTTTCTCCAAACTTGTTGTCATAACGCAAGAAGTTACGAGAATAGCCACGATATGCCTCTTTAGAAATCGTCATTTCGATTTTTGGCGAGTCGTTAATTTGGCGGCGCAATTGATTAATATACCAATCTACGGCTAATAAACTCAAATTCACAACACGTACATCTGTACGAATATTTTCGACTTCTTGTGCATACCAAAGAGGATAAGTATCGTTGTCACCGTGCGTAAAGATGATTGCATTTGGTTCGCAAGTTTCTAAAAAGTTGATAGCATAATCTCTTGCTCCTGTATGACTTGCACGGCTATGATCGTCCCAGTTTTGAGCACCCATGATGACGGGAGCAGATAAGGCTAAAATCGAAGCGACTGCCGCACCAGCAACTGCTGGAATCCCTCGCTCACTCAAGATTTTATAAATCGCAATCACGCCCATACCTATCCAAATACAGAACGTTAGTATCGACCCTGCCTGTACGTAATCCCGTTCACGAGGTTCGTTTGGTGGCTGATTTGAATAAATAATAATGGCTAAACCAGTCATTAAAAACATCGCTAAGACCGCTAAGGCTTCGTTTCTACGTTCACGGAAGTGGAAAAATATTCCGAATAAACCGAATATCAATGGTAAGAAATAATAGTGATTTTTCCCTTGATGTTCTTTCATGTAGCGAGGTAATTGATCTTGATTGAACAATCTCGATTCGTCTACAAACTTTACACCTGACATCCAGTGACCTCTTGATACATCTTGTGGAAAAAATCCTTGATCACCATTTTGGCGACCAACAAAATTCCACATAAAGTATCGCCAGTACATCCAATTGATTTGGTACTTAAAGAAAAATCGCATATTATCAGCCATTGTCGGCTTTCCGGGTCTGCCATTCATCCATGCACGATGCTGTTCTTTTCTGTCGTAGTGACCGATACGAGGAAACAACATTTTATCTTGTGGACGGTAGATATAATCTAACTTTCTATCTATTACTTCGTAGCGACCATTTCCATTTTCATCTTCTACGTAACCGTATTTATCTGTAATATCTTGATTAATAGGAGAGGCGTCGAAGTGTGGTCCATATAATAAAGGTCTATCACCATATTGCTCACGGTTTAAGTAAGATACCAAGCTGAATACATCACTCGGGTTATTCATATTAATAGGTGTATTCGCATTCGCACGCACGACAATCATTCCATAAGTTGAGAAACCAACTAAAACCATTGCGAAAGCAATAACGGCTTTTTGCAAGTCGGGACGAACTCGTTGATCGGCATAGCGAACACCGAAAACAATACCACCGATTAATAACAATATAAAGAATAGGATTCCGCTATAAGGCGGCAACCCAAAACCGTTAACGAAGATTCTATCAAACCAAGCACCGATGCCCGGCAGTTTCAAGATGATAATTCCCTGAACCAAAACCAACACACCAACACCTGCTGCTGCACCAATTATCATATTCATGAAAGTAGCGTTCGGCTTCTTCTTTAATACATATAAAATACCTAAAAGTGGGAAAGTCAACAAACTTAATAAGTGAACTCCAATTGATAAACCAGCCATATACGCTGCAAATACTAACCAACGGTCATTCTGAGAAGTATCCGGCAAACTGTACCATTTGAAACCAGCCCACATCACTAAAGCTGTAAAACCGGTTGACATCGCATAAACCTCACCTTCAACCGCTGAAAACCAAACCGAAGTCGCAAAGGTTGCAGCTAAACCTGTAACAACACCAGCACCTAAGATAGCGATAGTTTGACCTGTTGTTAATTCTTCTTCATTGCGGCCTACTAAAGCCAAACGACCTAAGATAGTGGTCGTCCAAAATGTGAATAAAACAGCTAATGCCGTAAAAATACCAGACATGATATTCACAGCGTAGGCAATATTTTCAGGATGTGCTTCTGTATCCGTAAATATTTCGGCTATAAAGGTGAACATTCTACCAATCATCAAAAATAAAGGTGCGCCAGGAGGGTGAACTACCTGTAACTTGTGAGCACCAGCGATGAACTCTCCACAATCCCATAAACTACCAGTCGGCTCGGCAGTTAGGATATAAACTGTTGCGGCTATTGCAAAAACAACCCAACCAATAATGTTATTCAAAAACTTAAAAGATTTCATAAATGTATCGTAATTAGCGTTTTATGCTTTTTTTTGTTTAGGTACGAATGATGGTGAATTACACGAATTCTAATTGAAATAATCAATGTTTTTTATTAAAATATATTGAAAATCAACGGATTAAATCAATTCGTGTAATTTGCGTCAGTTCGTGTCCGAAAAAAACCGTGACAAAAATAATAAAATGTAAGGCAATTCTACGATTGTCATGTAAAATTTAAAATAGAAGTAACAATACATGACATTTTTGATTGCAAATACACAGAAAATGTAAAACCGTTCAAAGTATAGATAATATAAATTAATTCTGAAAACTTCGGAGATTTTATACACTTCCTGCCTAAAAAGCCAAAATATAAGCGAGTCAAACGGTGACTTGAAGTCAACGTTTGACTAAATTGACTAAAAACGCTTTAAAAAACATGAAAAAACTATCCTGAAATTTTGGGACAAGTTGTGATTATAAGTTATAATGTTCAGTAGTAAGCGAAAATTTCAATATTTTAGGGGTTTTGAAAATCTCCGACGTTTTCAGAAGTCTAATCAATGTTTCAACAACAAAGCAGGATTCGCTACATACCATTGCGCATTTTCAGGCGAATAGCCAAAAGTCGCATGAGGTAATAAAGGATTAAGGGTTTTTGATACCATTTTTACTTTGCCTTTCGGCATTTTTAATTCGATAAAATCACGGTTCATTAACTTTATATATAAGGTGCAGTCATATTGAAATTGAATCCCGAAAGGTAGGCGTTGCGTTTCCAAATGATACACCCAGACGATTTCTTGCGGTTCATATTTCAATAATTGTATGAATTGCATTTTTTCAATTTGCCAATTGCGAATCACGTTATAAATAATCAAAATCCCGGAAACCAACGAAATTGCCAATAAAACGCCCAAAATCCATTGATGTCGTTCCAACGGAAAGTAAGTCGTCAGCCAAGCTGCAAAAATTAATGCTACAATTCCGACGATCAGTTTTTGATGTCGCTCTCGTCGCAATGATTTCGTAATCAAAGTGAAAGCTTCTGTTTGTTGAAAATTGTAGAAGTTCAAAATTTCGTATTTTTGCGTATAATTAAATTCAGTTAAATCAAATTGTTTATAAAAATAGGTTTTTAAATGCCTTTTTTGTATTTTTGGCAACTATTTGTTTTAAAAATAGATTTGCTTTTGTAAGTATTTCGGATTATTAAATAAATTAAATAAAAAAAGGTTTACGTTGGAATTGCTTTTAGCTGCTTGTCCCGAAAACTCGGAATCCACCGTTAGCCATCTACTCTCGAAAACTCGGGATAAATTGTAAAAAATGGCAAAAGTAACATATACAGAAGATAATATTCGTTCCCTCGATTGGAAAGAACACATTAGAATGCGTGCAGGAATGTACATCGGTAAGTTAGGCGATGGAACTGCGGCAGATGATGGAATTTATATTTTATTAAAAGAAGTCGTTGATAATTCTATTGATGAATATGCAATGGGGCACGGAAAGGAAATCGATATCAAGGTAGAAGATGGAAAAGCGATCGTTCGAGATTATGGTCGTGGTATTCCGTTGGGAAAAGTGTCCGATGTTGTTTCTAAAATTAACACAGGTGGAAAATTTGACTCGAAAGCCTTTAAAAAGTCGGTGGGTTTAAATGGTGTCGGCCTGAAAGCGGTGAATGCATTGTCGACACATTTTCACGTTCAAGCATTCCGTGAAGGCAAAACTAAAGCTTTTCAGTTTTCGAGAGGAAACGTGACGGAAGATATTAAATTAGCAAAAACAACCGAAGGCAACGGAACGCTAATCGAGTTTATTCCCGATAATACGGTTTTTAAAAATTATAAATTTCGTTCTGAATTTATTGAAAATTTATTGTGGAATTATGTTTATCTAAATGCAGGTCTACGCATTAATTTTAATGATAAATCATTTTATTCTCGTTTTGGTTTAAGGGACTTATTGAATCGTAAAACGAATCCGGATAATCATCGCTATCCGATTATTCACTTCAAAGGCGAAGACATCGAAATTGCGATGACGCACGGTTCGCAATATGGCGAACAATATTATTCATTCGTCAATGGTCAGCACACGACACAAGGTGGAACGCATCAAAATGCTTTTCGTCAAGCCGTTGTCGAAACGGTGCGTGATTTTTATGGAAAAAGTTACGAGGC
>Ga0075467_10003042_pt1 | contig 13022 bp, 10 predicted proteins | sample DEB08_DNA_9_FD_75067 | JGI IMG/M metagenome (GOLD analysis project Ga0075467, IMG submission 75067) | Aqueous microbial communities from the Delaware River and Bay under freshwater to marine salinity gradient to study organic matter... | ecosystem: Environmental > Aquatic > Marine > Coastal ...
ATGCATACCAATGAATACCCCAGTAAACACATAGAGGCATAGGGTCGCTGGCGCACTCCAAATACGAACGGCGGCGTAATTGGCCGTTAGCTGCTCTACCGCCTCACTGCTTTCTAAGAGGTATAACGCAAGATTAATGAAAGGCGACCCCAGCAGTACAATACAGCCGCCAAATACCAATGCGAGCATAATCACGCGCAGCAGTGTGTCAGCGAGTGCGGTTTGATCATCGGCACCATAAGCTCTGGCGATAAACCCAGTCGTTCCCATCCGCAGGAATCCAAAGCCCCAGTATAGGAAGCTAAAAATAAGCGCACCCAATGCTACGCCCCCAATAGCGGTTGGCTCGGGTAACCTGCCAACTACTGCGCTATCAACCGCGCCGACCAGAGGCACCGATATATTGGAAAGCATAATTGGCCCTGCCAGCATCCATACGCGGCGATGAGTTAAGGCTTTTTGATTAGGGTTAGTCATTCTCGAGTGCGCGAAGCATAATCATCCAGTTACTCAAAATCAAGATTAACTCTCTTTAGGGGGTAAACCTAAGCAATACCTACTTCATCACACAGGCAAAAGGCAAGACCTAAGACCTTTTTACAGACGCTTATGTGATCAAATAACCGCTATAGACAGATCACAGCAACCGCCCCTGATTTAGCTTTTATCGGAAAGCACAAATTGTCATTATTTGTAGTAATGCTTGATTGGCTAATCACCTCAGAAAACTGATCCAACCCCTTTTCAATAACCGTATACACTGTATATGAAGTATCGGGAGTGAGGTTATTACAACTCAAGGTTTGAGTTACCCCACTTGCAGAGAGTGCTGAATCAAAGCCTTCTGCGGCATCAGTCCCATTTTTTCGTCCGGCCTTGATGTCCGCTGCACTGGGTATTCCAGCACCGATTGCGCACACACTGTAAAGGTTGTAATCTTCACCGCTGGTGACAATACTAATCTCAAAGCTAACTGCGTTAGGGACTCTCGTCGTTTGAGTAATGCTGTTAATCACATCGAGTGTGGCCATTCCTGCTTGACTAGTCACAGCAGAAAATAGATCAGCCCCTCTTTCTATAACGGTATAGACCGTATAAGACGTGCTAGACATTAGCGAGCCACAACTTAAGGTTTGGCTGCCACCATTACCCGCGAGTATTGATGAAGCGCCCTCGGCTGCGTCGCTACTGTTTTTACGCCCGGCTTTTATGTCAGTTGCGGTTGGTACGTCACTCCCTTCTACGCACACGGCGTAAAGGTTGTATTTCTCTATGCCAGTGGTGAGGTCAATATCAAAACTCATTGACGTTAAGTTAAACAGCGTTTGAGTGATGGTGTTAACAATATCCTGATTCGGGGTACCAATTCGCACGACATGGGTGTGGTCATTGGTGCCATCAGGCCGTGCTAGATAGTTAATGTAAATTCCGCTGCTTGTTGCCGTCATTACCGGGGCATAACTTATGTCACCGTCGGCGCTTGAGTTATCGAGTGAGTCGGTAAAGGTGTTTGGTGCTTGTAAATCGTTAGTCCAATCGCTGATTCCATCATGCCAAACGTAAACGTCTTGTTCTGACACATCAAGAAACGACACATTAACGTGAGGATTGCCGGAGCTGGCTACGGCATCATTTGCATAGGCTATGTAGATATCGCCATTTTCGGCCAGCGCCATAGTAGGTGAACCGAACGCGTCGGCATCGGCTGATTGATTCCAAGAAATACCGCTTTGCGAACCAGGTGCAGTTAAGTCATTGGTTAGCATTGATGTAGCATCGTCCCAGATAAATACGTCCCCACCGGCATCGCCAACTCCGGCAGACGCACGAGCATTGGGGTCATACATAGACAACCACACGTGAGGGTTGGCTGGGCCGGAAGTTTGTTGCACGTAACTCACCCATACATTATCTTGCTTATCGATGACCATAGCTGGCATGCCACTTGCATCTGACGCGGTTACTGCATTTACGCCGAAGGAGTCTAATTCGTCGTCGGGTGCGCTCAGGTTATTGGTCATGCGAATCGCTCTATCATCCCAGATAAACACGTCACCACCTGCATCGCCAGGGCCGACCGATAACCGGGCAGCGGGGTCATATCTACTTAACCATATTTTCGGGTCAGCGTTGTCTTCACTTTGCTGAATGTACGAGATATATACGTTGTTATTGCTGTCAATAGCCATGGCTGGGGAGCCGGAGGCATCGTTATTATTACTTTGATTATTGCCTACTGAATCCAGCTCATCGTCAGGTGTTTGTAGATTATTGGTGAAGCTAGTTACTCCACCGTTGAATCCATCGTTCCAAATAAAGGCGTCACCACCTATTACACCAGCAGGGTGTGAGGCATGTGGAGGGAATTCTGGATCAGGGTCAAACATCGTAAGCCATATTCGATTATTGGCGCCCGCTATCCCTTCTTGTAAGAAAGACATATAGACAAGATCGTTATTGTCGATGGCCAGCACTGGCGAGGTTGATGTTTCGAAATTCGCTTGGTTAACGCTGAAGGAGTCTAGCTCCGAGGCTGGTGCCCGAAGGTTGTTGGTCATCCAAGATGCGCCGTCATCCCAAATATAGGCGTCCTCTTCCGAGGCGTCGAACTTAGATAAAAATATTTTGGCGTCAGCCCCTGCACTCATTTCTATCGAATAGGCGATGTAGACATCATCATTGCTGTCAATGGCAATGGCTGGAGCCACGTTATCAGCATCGATTGTAGAAGCCGATGCATTATTGCTGATCGAGTCTGTTGATTGGTCAGGTGCTGACAAATCGTTGGTTAATTCCGTAGCGCCATCATCCCAAATAAACACATCATTGGCTTCGACGTCGTACTTTGACATAAAAACTTTTCGGTCTACTCCAGCTGCAACGGTTCTAGTGTAGGCGACATAAACATTGCCTTTCGAATCAATTGCCATGGCTGGGTTAGCCGCTGTGTAGCCTTGAGAGATCTCGGAATCAATTGGGTCCATGTTGCCTAAGCCGGTCATCCACGATTTACTATCATGGTCCCAACCTTCAAATTTTGTGCCGTCGTTACGCAGCAAAAAAATGTGTGTGGTGGTGGTGCCTGCTACTTCGCGCGTAATGGCTGTGTAATAAATTCCTTGATAGCTTGCTGAAGCCGCCTCGCCTGAGGCTGCATCAAATTGCCCACTGCCGTCTACGGTGTTCTGCTGGAATAAATTATCAATAAAGGCATTACTCTGAACATCGTAACCACGAGGTCGATCCAACGATGCTGAACGAGTATCAGCATAGAGATCGCCGCTTAGAAAAAGCAGAGTAATAAGAATACTTCTTTTGATAACCCAGTTCATGATAAACCCCTACAGCTTACGAACGTAATTGCGAACAGAGTATCTGTTTATTATTCCATCTACCAACGATTCTTCATAAATACGCTATCTAATTACGTAAATCACATTCGCATCAAATGTGTATCATCAAGATCAGGTTCAGCAGGTTCACTATATTGCTGGCACTATAACGGCTCAACCAATATTCAGGTGTAAAGAAGATGCGATTTCAAACCGGACTCAATTTAGTTTTTGTATTTATCATATTGGCCTTGTCTGTCACTGTGATGAGTTTGCACAATAGACTTTTAAAAACTGAAGTGGTGGTAAAGCAAGGCGGTATTTACGCAGAGTTCGTTAAGACCAAACAAGTTACTGTGGTGAACCCAAATGGGATAGCGGTGATAAAATTAGAATCTGACCCTCAAGGCTTATCAGGTTTTGGTGATGGGCTAATTTTAGTTAACGAAGGTCAAGGCATTGAAAACAAAGCCGATAAAATGAAAGCATCGGTACACATTAGAGCCAACGCCGAATTGGGTGGAATGGTCGCAGCACAATCGCATCGAGTTTTTCAACAAACGCCAGATGGGCGTATTAAGTTAGAACCAATTCACCCAACAAGGGACTCTGCAACCTCAAAAGAAACACCTTAGAGTAATTCTAAATCCAACATTTTTTGCAAAGCTTTAAGACCAATCGCATGTTCAGGCATGCGTAGAGCGACAATTTCAAAATGTTGTTTAGCTTCTCTGCCCTGCCCTAATTCTAGTTTTACAAGGCCAAGGTAATAATGTGGTAGTAAAAATTCCTCCGCGGCTCCCATTTTAAGAGCTTGGTTCAAAACCGCCACCGCTTGAGCGTAATTGCCTTGCTTATAAGAAACAACGCCTAAGTTGTAAAGCGTGTCGAACTGCTTGGGCTTTACTAATAGTGATTTCGAAAAGTGTTTGTGTGCTGAAAAATGATCACCTTCATCCATATCAAGTGCACCAAGGCGATTGTGCGCATCGCTGCTGTTCGGGCTTAATGAAAGCATAGAGCGGTAATGAAAACGGGCACCGGAATTGTCATTTTGATAGCGTTTAATATCGCCTACTATCCGTTGACTATTCAAATGGTCTTGAGCGACTCTGGGTTGGATTAGCTTTGTCCTAAAAAAATAACTTTCGTTTCTCGCAAGCTCGATCGCGTGAAGCCCATGTTTCAATGCGGCTTCGATATACTTAGCTTTTAGCTGCGGCTGTTGCTGCGTTTGGGCAAGATTCAAATACAGTTTCGCTAAATTATTAAATGGAATTATGTGTTTAGGATTTAACTCTGTAGCCCTAGTTAACGATTCAATTGCTTCAGGGTAGCGTTTTTCGGTCATGTAAATAGCCCCCAAATTGCCATGGGCAATCCACGCAAGAGGGTTCTTCTCAACAGTTGCCAGCCATAATGCTGTTTGGTCTTTATATTGTCTTTGCAATTGCCTGTCGTTAACGCTGTAAAGGCCACATACGGCTAAAAATAGCAGGCCCGTAATACGTTTATCAATTTTTAACAGTAAGCAGTGAGCCGTCGCAACCATGAGCGCAATCATAGCCGCAGAGGCCAAGTACTGAAAATGATCGGCTACAAATGAAAACTGCATAGGGAACACGTTCAGGAAACCGAGCGCTGGAAAGAGTGTGCCACAGTAAATTAACACCGCAGCCAATGGGCCTCGCCCTATTCTGTCTCGACTCAAAAAGAAGATGATAATCACGAGCAAAACACCCAATGAAAACAAATACTGAAATAGCTCAGAAGAATCGATTATCCAACGTGGGTAAATAAACGTTAGATTGAATGGTAAAAGTAGTTTTTCGGCGTAAAACCAAATTGCCCTTGAGGCAATCAGACCTCTTTCTATGATTGATAGTTCCCATGCTTCGCCAACCGCACCTACATGGCCTTGTTCCATCCAAATAGTGATGCAGCCCATCACTACGCCAAGAATAATAAATGGAATCAGTCGAAACACCAAGGCACGACTCAATGAATGCTTCCACCACAGTAGCAGCATAATGACGAATGGCAGCGTTGCCGTCACTGTTTTACTGGCAAGTGCGGCCATGAATAACACCGCTGAAATAAAATACAACACATTCGATGCGGCGAATTTGCCATTAAGCTTGGCCTGTAAGGTATCAGAGTATTTAGCGTGCCACTTAAGAAAAGCCAGTAACGACGCCATATAAAATAAGCCTGACAACACATTTTTACGTTCGCTTACCCAAGCTACGGTTTCTACGTGCACCGGGTGCAAGGCAAAAAGAAGTGCCGTTGCAAACGGCCACGGAACGCCTAAATGACATAAAACCATCCATAAAAGCAATGCAACAATGATATGCAACAGAATGTTGACTAGATGATAACCCGTTGGATTCTGCTTCCAGAAATGATGCTCAATCAAATAGCTAGACCACACCATCGGGTAATATTGAGGCGCGGCCAGAGGCTTTAGCCAAATATTTTTTAATCCTGTGGCAAAACCTTGCTCATAATTTTTTGGCGCCATGCCAACATGATGATCATCATCCCATATAAAACCATTTTCGGTTGACGGCGCATAGACGACTAACACCATGACTATGAGCATCAATGCCTTTGCCAAAAAAGGCGCAATCGGCGACCTTGTAATCCCGGTTTTAAAATTACTCATTGATTTTTCAATATTGGTAAGACACGGTCTATCTATTAATGGTTCTAACTCTAGTAGCTTTTAGGCGAATAACGAATAGGCGAATAACGAATAGGCGAATAACGAACTTGATCAGTTTACGACATATGAGACGCATGAATTCAAATAATAAAGCAAATGAGTATTTGGGTGAAGTTTTACAGGCACTTCGGTTGATGGTGATACCTCGTTCAGCAATTAGATCTTCGATATCACGGTGGCTGAGATTGAAGCGATGGAAGAACCAGGCCGAATAGGAAATGATATCGAGATTGAATCGGTGGCGCTTGTAAGTATTTATGCGCCGAGTTTGTCAAAATCAATCATTTAACAATCATTTAACTTAGCAGTACTCAAGAACAGCCTTAGAGCATAGTCACCTTGGTAAATATCTTGTTGGCGGTCACCTCATCCTACGGCACCCTATCCCTGTACTAAAACAATATTCGAACTGAGTAATGCTTTCGATTTATTGCTGCGGGTGGATTGACCGACATTAACTGGGCTCTCACGATAACTAAATTACCTTTAAAACGCTCAGATATTGGCGTAAGATTTAGAAAGGAATAATTACAATCAGAGGGCGCATCATGAATAAAGCACTAAAATTAGTCGTACTTGTTTGCATCACACTCATTATTTCAGCCTGTAGCAGCAATCCCAAAGACGGGCCACCCTATCCTCCGGCCACTCTAGAATCCGAAGCCATGAAAGGCGTACGCGGCTCAATGGGGCGGATGGTATTCACGCCTGAGGACTGGACTGATACAGACAGCTACTGGGTCGACTCAGACGGAGTAGCACCTGATGTCGCAGGATGTCATATCAGCACGGATGTTAACAAAAAACCAACTGGAAGAATATTTGCCGAAGCTTGTCTTTCCGATAGGGTTTTGGTGGAATCGAACCCTGGAGCCGATGTGCTTCATAAACACAAGAATGATGTCGGCAAACCAGATATTGTTCATTGTAATGCTTGGTGTCAGGGTCAAGAGCACGATCGGGGATTTTGTAGAACCAAGCCTGCGGTAAGTACGGCAACTGTTGATTGCCAAAAAATTCAATCAGCCGCTTGCGAGTGTTCAGATTTGTTGTGAATTAATTAGTTATTGGCTAATGAAAAGGTAGCCGTCGACAGGTTCAGTGTCGACGCTCTTTGTTGCAACAAAGTTGTTGGCATTCGCACACTTAATCGCTGCTCTCACAAGTTAGCTCATAAGCAATGGGAGCGCTCTTAACTTGTATTAGCTAGCGCAATAGCTCAGTAATAATTATGAAAGGCTCACCAGAAAATCGACGTCGCCTGTTTAGTTTTTGCTTAATCTTAGCTCTAGCTGTACCTGCCTACACCGACAATTATTCATAAACTATCTTACATAATGACGATATACTCAGCTCTTACTTACTCTCAGGATAAAAGCATGAGAAGAATAAATTCGTTTCTTACCTTACTACTGATCTTAAGCTGTGCACTGTCAATTAGTGCATACGCGGACAACACGACGGATCAGCACGAAAAACCTCATGAAGATCTCGTTGGTTCAATAGACAAATTGGCGTTGTTAGAGGCTCCTTACGGACGTTGGTTCAAGAAAAATCATTCGAGTTACTCGCCAGATAAAAGCAGCATAGAGGCTTTAGCAAAAACACTTAATGGTATTCAAGTGAAAGCGTTCATGGGCACTTGGTGCCATGACAGTCAGCGGGAGGTCCCAAGGCTATATAAAATATTGGAGAGCTCAAATTTTGATTTAAGTAATCTAGATTTAGTATCTCTAAGTTCTGATAAAAAGACCCCGAACGGTTTAGAAGAAGGTTTAAATATCGAAAGGACACCGACTTTTATTTTTCTCAAAGACGGAGTCGAAATTGGTCGAATTGTAGAGACGCCTCGAGACTCTTTAGAAAACGATATTTTGAAGATTATTAGTGGCCAGGAATATAAACATTCTTACCAGGAATAGCCTAAGGCATTAGAACCAGACGACGGCAGAGCTGATTTTTCAATTAATCAAATTATAGGGCTTTGCCTTTTGCCCTATAATTTCAATGACTCTCAACACGATCATTCCACCAAGAAGAAATGATCTAGATTGACCAAGCTAGGATGCTGCATGATCAAATCGATTCGCGTCAATTTCATAACCTTGTTGCACACTCATTAGATTGTTCCATGTTTGTTGATTCCCCGAAATCAACAAATAGCCATACAGTATGAGGGATCAAACCATGCTGTGGTAAAGCAAAAACCCATCTTAGGTATGAAATACGACAGTCGAAGTTATTGTATGTTCGTTGGTAGCCCCTAGCTTTGCAGTACAGCTAATATACATACCACAGCCACAAGAGAGATTGAAAAAGCGCTAGAGCAATTTACCGCTTTAGGATATTTCATGTTTACTGTCGGCAGACAAATCGCTTAGTTCCTTATAGCTAATGGCCTTACCCTCGATAGCCGCATCAATTTGGGCGGTATTTATAGGGTTTCTTTTAATGTAGACCCCATCGATCGGTGGATGGCACGCCAGCGTATCGTACATACCATCGGTCTTTGATTCGATATTTCCAACCATACCTATAACTCGGCCATCGTCTTCACAAGACCAAGCTACCACGTGTAAAATGTTGGTTTTTTCATCGTTGCCTTCGACTGGGTGAATAAAGTACCAGTCACCCTCCGCACCTATCACGCTCATATATCGCTCTGTATATTTTTATAGTCGTATTAGGTATACACCTTATGATCTCATCAAAGATCGCCTACTGTATTTGATATCTCAGGCATAGGCCCAGTGACTTTTCGGATATCTCTATTTTTTGATCAATATCCGGCCAAAACTTATAGCCAACTTGGCCCGGCAAGCGTCTTCTGAATAAAGCTGGTGAATAAGCCAAAATTCATACAACAAGTAAACACAAAACCCCAGATCGCACCACTAAGGTGGGCCATATGCCCGACATTATCGCCGCCTTTTTTATCCATATACCATGAGTAATAAAGGTAGGCTCCGCCAGCAAGTATTTGTGGGATCGCTATCACCCCATACAAATATAAATTTTGCCAGGGTGCAAAGACGATCACCGCAAACACAACGGCCGACACACCGCCAGATGCACCAAGGGCTGAGTAATTGGCATTAGAGCGATGTTTTAGATAGCTCGGAATAGATGATACTGCGATGCCCCCAAGATACAGTATCAGGTACATAATTAGGCTGTTATCGCCCATTGCGTGGGGGTAGTATGCGTTCTCGACAGCATTACCGAATGACCACAAAACAAACATATTAATAGCTAGATGCATGCCATCGCCATGAATGAACCCAGACGTGATGAAGCGATACCATTGTTTGTTTCGGTTAATCGTTAAAGGATGAAATATTAGCTGTCCTCGTAAAACAGAGCTATTGAATGCGAGGAATGACACCAGACAAGTAATCGCGACAATTAGATTGGTGGCCGTATATAAATCAGGATTCATGTTTTTGCGACTCTGTCTTTCGGTCTGTTGTATTGTGTTGAGCAAATAATAGGGTCGTGAACAAGTTTTCCGTTTTGCCCTACCCTTTTACAATTTTTCGACATGATTATAGTCTTATTTTTCGAATAATCGGGTGTAGTTCATTTTCTATTGCTCTTGAATCATCACTCGAGCGAGACAGTATTGAATTCCGATTGATCAGAGCCGACATACGTTTTTTTTTAATTTTCAGCGCGGAATAGTGCGAAAAAGGCCAAAGCCAAAACATCGTGCCGGTGATTTTGACTCCTAGTCTGTGAGTTCGAGTCCTGAATAGAGGGCATTCATAACCATAGTATATTTTACGCTTTTATTAGCACTATTAAAGCTCGAGACCTGCTATTATTTATAAGATAATTTGTAAATATTATTCCATGATTGAATAATATTAAGGCTTATAAAGTATGGAGAACTTAAATTCTTGAGCATTTTCAATAAAATGAAAGTGAGCTTTGATAATCTAGGCTCGAGTCTAATTCCCTAACCTGGACTGTTAATTTGCGTAACCTTAAGAAGATCATCTACATTGACGACCAAACGGACATTCTATTGATTGCAGAGTACGCTCTCACTAAGATTGGGAAATACGATGCATTGATGTGTGAAAGTGGCGTAGAAGCCTTAGCTGAAATAGACGATTACAAGCCAGACCTAATACTTATTGATGTCATGATGCCAGAACTTAGTGGCCCTGAAACTTTAACAAAGATTAGGGAGAAAGCGTTATTCAAAGCCACGCCAGCAATTTTTATCACTGCGAAAATTTTTCAGAGTGAAGTTGCAGAATTAATGTCCTGTAATAGCCACGTTATAGGCGTTATTCCCAAACCGTTTGACCCGACTACCGTTAGTGCGACTATTCAGTCAGTTTGGGATTCTTCATTTTCGAAATACAATCAAGAAAGTTTGTCATGATAAGTGGAACGATTCCAAAAAATGAAACCAAACGGCTCGATAAACTGCGGTCGCTGAAGATATTAGACACATTGGAAGAAGATGCCTACGATGACCTAACATTATTAGCAGCACAAATATGTCAGACGCCAATTTCATTAGTAAGTTTAGTCGATGATTCTAGACAATGGTTTAAATCTCACCATGGCTTAGACGCAAGGGAAACGCCGAGGGAACAGGCGTTTTGTGGTCATGCCATCAATCAAGATCAGGTTTTAGTCGTTGAGAATACAGAGCTAGATCATAGATTTAAAGATAATCCTTTGGTCACAGGCCCGCCAAATATAAAGTTTTATGCAGGCGCACCGCTGATATTAGAAGACGATATTCGAGTTGGAACTCTCTGTGTAATAGATACGCAATCGAGAGTTTTGACTGACCAACAAATCTCATCGCTGGAAGCGCTATCTAGGCAAGCTGTAGCACAACTCAATCTAAGGCTTAAGTTAAAAGAGATGCGCGCTTTAGATAGAGCAAAAGATGAGTTTCTGTCTGTGGTAAGCCATGAATTACGAACGCCGGTGACCGCCCTCTACGGATCATTGAAAATTTTGCAACGTGAATCGAACAATATCAAAACGTCGGTTCGCCCCATGGTTGATATAGCCGTAAGGAACTCTGAGCAGCTGCTGAAAATAGTTAACGACATTCTCGACCTTGCGATGATGGAGGCCGGAAAACTTAACGTTGTTAATTCAAGGATTGATTTGCTCGATGTGGCAAAAAATTCTCTTGAGTTAAACCAGGCATATATAAACAAATTTGGATGCGAGGTTGAGCTAAAAAGCCCCGACGAAGCAGTGTCTACTTTTGTTAATGGCGATAAGCAACGATTGCTTCAGGTTGCGACAAACCTAATTTCAAATGCTGCGAAATTCTCAAATAAAAAGGGGAAAATCATCGTCAGCTTAAAGGTTGAACGCGGGTTTGTAGAATTCAGCGTTACGGACTTTGGAATCGGAATTGCATTGTCCGATCAAGAAAAATTATTTAAAAAATTTCAACAATTGGGCTTCGACAAAAACAAGCAGCAACAAGGTACTGGTCTGGGTTTAAATATTACTAAACATATTCTGGAGGCGCATCGTAGCCTGATCGAATTTGAATCTTTGCCAGGTGAAAGAACAAAATTCTTCTTCAAACTACCCTTGCTGGACTAGTATTAGAATAATCACAAACCGTTGGGTCACACGTTAGCCAACCGGTGTTAACAGGGCGAGTAAAACATGGCATGCTTATCGTGCCGTATTCAAAATCATGCCAACGATTTATCTGATCTCCACACCAGATTTTCTTTGCTTGTGTTAAGTGAAAACTATCTGCATCAGCCAGCTATCAGCGTTAAGCTAATGCACGACTAGGCTACTAGGCCTTGCCAGCTCCTTGTGATGCACCCTACTCTGCTAAGATGTTTTACACAAACTACTCAGCTTGATCGACTTTGAATGAACTACCCTTCATGTCAAAATGATAGAGTCACGTGCAATTGCATTAACGTGATTAGCAACCAAGAACGGCTTATTAATACGACAGTTATAACAAGAGCCTTGTAACATCCGCTGTCTTTTAACATTTTGACAGCTCTACGCATTAACTTGAGGTGTGGATGAGATCTGAATAAAACTTTCAGTTTACACATCTGACAGCAAGAAACATTAAAGAATCATCGTGAAAAATATCGTTAGTCTATTATCGGCCCTCTGGGTAGCCGCCAATCTGTTGATTGGTTTTACCCTATTGCTTCCGATTGCGGTAATTAGTTGGCTGATTCCCTTACCAGTGGTTTCTCGCTGGTGCTTTTTTATTGTTGATCATATTTATCGCTTTGCCGTAAAGGTAGATAGTTTTTGGATGATAAAAGTGGTGGGCATTGAGCTGATCATTAAAGGCAAAGCTAACACCGACCCCGCACCTGTGGTTATTTGCAACCATCGATCTTGGTTTGACATTCCGCTGGTACAGGAAGTAATTACTGGCAACGGCCCTATTATCAAATTCTTGGTTAAACGAGAAATAGCATGGGTTCCGATCATTGGCTGGATTTGCCTAGCGCTCAATTTTCCAATGTTGCAACGCCGTAAAAAGGATGGTGCTCGGGAACGTGATTTTTCTATCATTCAAAAGGCGACAACAACTCATGGCGATGAGGCTGGTGCGCTGCTTGTGTTTCCCGAAGGAACCCGTTTTTCTGAGCTGAAGAAAGCCAAGCAAAAGTCAACGTATAATCACTTACTAAAAACGAAAATCGGTGGCTTGAAAGTGATTAAACAGTACGCGAGTGCAGACACTAACTTGGTAGACATAACCATCAACTATCACCAGAAAGATATCCAGATTTGGAACTGCCTGCATGGTGATCCAGGCAAGATCACCATTACGCTGGAGTATTTCAAGCTTGCAGAAATAGACGATCTCGAAACCTGGTTGAATGACCGCTGGCTAGCAAAAGACAAAATTTTATCTGTCGAATAAGGTGAGTCCTTATTCCACAATCTTTGATCCAGTCGCTCTTCATAGCAAAGTAATAGAA
>Ga0075467_10003046_pt1 | contig 13010 bp, 14 predicted proteins | sample DEB08_DNA_9_FD_75067 | JGI IMG/M metagenome (GOLD analysis project Ga0075467, IMG submission 75067) | Aqueous microbial communities from the Delaware River and Bay under freshwater to marine salinity gradient to study organic matter... | ecosystem: Environmental > Aquatic > Marine > Coastal ...
AAGAGGTATTTGAAAGTAAAATGCAGGTTCTTTCTTCTAATGGTCTTGAAATTTCACTAGACATTTCGGTGCTGTATCAGCCCCTTATTTCTGAACTTGGATTGTTACACAAAACAAAAGGTGAGAACTATTTGAACATCATCATCATTCCTCAAATACGCGCAGTAGCTCGTTCTATCGTGGGACGATACACTCCTGAGCAATTGTATTCAACTAAAAGAGATGCAATTCAGCAGGAGATTTTTGAAGAAACTAAAAAAGTTGTTGAAAATCAGCATGTACAGCTCAATGCTGTCTTGGTACGTGATGTAACCTTACCAATCGCAATTCGTGAAGCTATTGAACGTAAGTTGAATCAAGAACAAGAAGCATTAGAATATGTATTTAGAATTGAAAAGTCAAAGCAAGAAGCAGAACGTCAGCGTATTGATGCAGAAGGAAAAGCAACAGCCAACCGTATTTTAAGTGCATCGCTAACCGACAAAATTCTACAAGAAAAAGGAATTGAAGCTACGCTTAAGTTATCAGAATCTCCTAATGCAAAAGTGATCGTAATTGGAAGTGGTGACGGTGGATTGCCGATTATTCTTGGAAACCAATAGATTAAAGTAAAAGTACTGGCAAAAGTAAGTAGTCGATTGTCAACTAACATTATAAAAAGCCGAACGCATATTAATGTGCTCGGCTTTTTTAGAATATTCATGATTTTGCCTTATTATAATTTGATTTATTTAACCCAACAGCTATTATTTTGAGAATAATAGATTGCTGCGTCTAAAACAACCAGATGCTTCTTGTTTTAAGATAAATTCAATATATTTGCAACCTAATGCAATTAAAAACAACACATAACCATCATCATTTTACGAACTCAAGCGAGCTCTAAGGTTGATGTATATACAACTCTCAGAACCCGTTTGATTTTTCAAACGGGTTTTTTTATTTAAAAAAATATGATACGCATAGCAATTCAAAAATCCGGACGCTTAAACATTGATTCCATGGCTTTACTAAAAAGTTGTGGTATCTCAATCGACAATGGAAAAGATCAACTCAAGGCAGCTGCTCGAAATTTTCCAATGGAAGTTTTCTTCCTTCGTAACGGCGACATTCCTCAGTATTTGCGTGATGGGGTAGTAGACCTAGCCATTGTGGGAAGTAACCTTTTGGTGGAAAAGGGAAATGACCTAGAGATTATTGAGCCCTTAGGCTTTTCGAAATGTAAAGTTTCTATTGCAATCCCAAAAGGAAATCCGTTCGAGGGCATTCACGATTTGGCAAATAAAAAGATAGCTACTTCCTATCCAAATACGGTAAATCAGTTTTTAGAGAAAAAAGGAATTCAAGCCGATATTCACGTCATTAGCGGGTCTGTAGAGATTGCACCAAACATCGGTTTGGCAGACGCTATTTGTGATATTGTTTCTAGTGGTAGTACCTTGTTTAAGAATAATTTGAAAGAGGTAATTGAGATTCTAAAATCAGAAGCCGTTTTGGTACAAGCGCCTAATTTAACTTCAGAGCAGCAACTTTTAATTGATAAATTGCAGTTTAGGATTCAAGCTGTGCTTCGAGCCAAGCAATCGCGCTATATTCTACTCAATGTACCGAATGAACAAATAGAGGCCGTATCGGCTATCTTACCGGTTCTAAAAAGCCCTACGGTATTACCACTGGCTCAAGAAGGTTGGAGTTCCATTCATTCGGTTATCAATTCCGATGATTTTTGGGAAGTAATCGACCAACTCAAAGCTGCTGGTGCCGAAGATATTTTGGTTTGTCCAATTGAAAAAATGGTACGCTAATGCAACAGTTCACTAATCCAGCACCGGGAGATTGGGAATCTATTTTGAAACGCCCTACGGCTAGTTTCAAAGATCTAGAACCCTTGGTTGAAGAAGTTTTTCAGGAAGTTAAAGCCAAGGGAGATCAAGCTCTAGTTGACTATACTCTTAAATTTGACAAAGTAAAATTAAAATCTTTTACAGTAAGTGAAGCGGAATATGCCCGAGCTGAAAAAACAGTATCTGTCCCTTTGAAAGAAGCGATTCAGTTGGCACGAGAGAACATTAAAACCTTTCATACTGCGCAGCAAACCCAAGCAGTTTCGGTTGAAACACAACCGGGTGTATTGTGTTGGCAAGAAAAACGTCCGATCGAAAAAGTTGGACTATACATCCCAGGAGGATCAGCACCTTTATTTTCAACCTTATTGATGCTTGCTGTTCCCGCTCAAATTGCAGGCTGCAAAGAAATTGTATTGTGCACACCACCCGATGCGAATGGATCCATTCCAGATGTGATTTTGTATACTGCTCAGTTGTGTGGTGTAACGCAGATTTTTAAAGTAGGTGGGATCCAAGCAATTGCAGCTTTAACCTTTGGAACAGCAACTGTTCCCAAAGTATATAAGATTTTCGGACCTGGTAATCAATACGTAACCGTAGCGAAACAGATGGCAACCCAGCATCATATTGCTATTGATATACCCGCAGGTCCAAGCGAATTACTGGTTGTTGCAGATCAATCGGCTAATCCCGCTTACGTTGCATCGGATTTGTTATCACAAGCAGAGCATGGAGCAGACAGTCAGGTGATTTTAGTTACCACTTTTCCTGCTTTATTGGATCAAGTGCGAGCCGCTATAGCCACTCAAATAGAAACACTTCCACGCAAAGACATTGCGAATCAAGCAATGGCAAATTCAAGGATGATTGCATTTGAAACTGATGCAGAAGCAATCACTTTCATCAATCAATACGGTCCAGAACATTATATTGTTTGCATGAAAAACGAAGCGCTTTATTTGGATCAAATCACCAATGCAGGCTCTGTTTTTATAGGAAATTACACCCCCGAGAGCGCTGGTGATTATGCCTCGGGAACAAATCATACTTTGCCTACCAATGGTTATGCAAAGCAATACAGTGGAGTGAATTTAGATAGTTTTTTAAAGCAAATGACGTTCCAAAAAATATCAGCTGTAGGGATACAAAACATAGGCCCAGCCATTGAACTTATGGCCGAGGCTGAAGGGCTACAAGCGCATAAAAATGCTGTAACACTCCGCTTAAACGATTTAGAGAAATGAAAAGGTCAATCAACATCAATGCGCTTACACGCCCTATAATTCAAACAATGCAAGCCTACCGTTCTGCACGCTTAGAGTTTGTGGAATCCGATCGAGAAATGATTCTTCTGGACGCTAATGAGAACCCTTTCGATACAGGATTGAACCGCTATCCCGATCCCATGCAAACAAAATTGAAAGAACGTCTGGGCATAGTCAAACAGGTTGATCCATCCAATATATTCTTGGGTAACGGAAGTGATGAGCTTATAAGCCTAATGATGGTAGCCTTTTGTGAGCCTAAAGAAGAAGAAGTCCTATTGGTTCCACCGACTTTTGGTATGTATCAGGTTTCAGCCAATTTGAATGGAGTTGATACTATTGAAGTTCCTCTCATAGCTAATTTTCAGCTGAATGTTCCAGAAATACTAGCTCAAGCTACAAATCGAACCAAGTTAATATTTATTCCAACGCCAAACAATCCTACTGGGAATCGCTTTCCTACGAAAGATCTCAAAGCGATTGTTGAGGGCTTTCCGGGCTTGGTGGTGATTGACGAGGCATATGCAGAGTTTTCGCCTGGCGAAACTGCAATTGATTGGTTAGAAGATTATCATAATGTAGTGGTTTTACAAACCTTTTCTAAGGCCCAAGGCCTTGCTGGTGCTCGTGTCGGAATGGCATTTGCGCATCAAAATATCATAGGAGTTTTAAATAAAATTAAAGCCCCATATAACCTCAATGTGTTGTCTCAACAGGCGGTTTTTGATCGTTTGGACGATGCTGATGCTGTTGCGAATGAAGTTCAATTGATGCTTAAAGAGAAGGAGGTTTTAATATTTGAAATGCAACAACTTAGCTTTGTTGAGAAAATTTTTCCTTCCGATGCAAACTTTATTTTAATACGTGTAGATGATAGTCAATTTCGATACAAGCAACTCATCGACAAAGGCATTGTAGTTCGGAATCCTTCTAACCAATATGCTTGCAAAAATACACTTCGAATTTCCATTGGAACGGCAACTCAAAATGAAACCTTGATTGCTGCTTTTAAAACGATGGATCAATAATATAAACAAATGAAAAAAGTTCTCTTTATCGACCGCGACGGGACGCTAGCTTTGGAGCCAGCAGATTATCAATTGGACGCACTAAGTAAGCTGGAATTTTATCCTGAAGTCTTTACGTATTTGGGGAAAATAGCAAAAGAATTGGACTATGAACTGGTTATGGTCACGAATCAAGATGGTTTAGGAACCGATTCATTTCCAGAAGATACTTTTTGGCCTACCCAAAACTTTCTCATAAAAGCCTTTGAAAACGAGGGGATTACTTTTAATGAAATCTGTATCGATCGCAGTTTTCCAGCGGATAATGCACCTACTCGTAAACCAAGAACCGGTTTGCTTACCGCTTATTTAGACGAATCGCAATACGATATGCAACAGTCTTTTGTAATTGGTGATCGGCTGACGGATATCGAATTAGCATATAATTTGAATGCAAAAGGTATCTTCATTGCAAATGATACTGCACTCGGTGCGGAAGAAGTAAATGAATCTGATTTGAGTAAGTCCATCGCACTTACCACCACAAGCTGGAAAGATATTTATGAGTTTTTAAAATTAGAGCAACGCATTGTAATTCAAAAGCGAACAACAAACGAAACGGATATTGCCCTTGAGTTGAATCTCGATGGCACTGGTAAAAGTCAAATTGATACGGGAATTGCCTTTTTCGATCATATGTTGGATCAAATTGCCCGTCATGGGAATATGGATTTAATATTGAATGTAAAAGGAGATTTAGAAGTGGACGAACACCATACCATTGAAGATACCGCTATTGTTCTTGGAGAAGCTTTTGCACTTGCTTTGGGAAACAAACTAGGCATTGAGCGTTATGGCTTTTGTTTGCCTATGGACGACTGCTTAGCGCAAGCATCAATTGACTTTGGTGGAAGAAACTGGCTGGTTTGGGAAGCGGATTTTAAACGTGAAATGATTGGAAAAATGCCTACTGAAATGTTTTACCATTTCTTCAAATCCTTTACCGATGGAGCTAAAGCCAATTTGAACATCAAAGCCGAAGGAAGTAATGAGCATCATAAGATCGAATCCATTTTCAAGGTATTTGCCAAAGCAATTAAGGTTGCAGTAAAACGCGATTCTGATAAAATGATTTTACCAAGCACTAAAGGAAGCCTTTAAAAAATAACAATACAAATGAGAGTAGTCCTTGTGAATTATGGTGCAGGAAACATTAAAAGCCTGCAATTTGCCTTAGAACGTTTGGGAGTTGATGGGATATTGAGTTCTGATGTTGCTGAAATTCAAGAAGCAGATAAAGTAATCTTTCCTGGAGTAGGAGAGGCGAGTAGTGCTATGGTGAAGCTCAAAGAATCGAGATTGGATTTGGTTATTCCAAAACTAAAACAACCTGTTTTGGGGATTTGCTTAGGCATGCAATTGATGTGTACCCATACCGAAGAAGGAAATACTCCTGGTTTAGGAATCTTTGACGTTGCTGTAAAACGTTTTGACAACAATTTAAAAGTCCCTCAAATGGGTTGGAATACCTTAGAAAAAATAGCATCACCTTTGTTCATTACCTTGGGTTCAGAAACCTATATGTACTCTGTCCACAGCTATTATGCTGGACTTTGCAAAGAAACCATAGCGCAGACAACCTATGGAATACCATATAGTTGTGCTCTACAAAAAGATAATTTTTATGGAGTACAATTTCACCCAGAAAAAAGCAGCAAGGCAGGGAGTCAATTGCTTTCAAATTTTTTAGCTTTATAATATGAGAATAATACCAGCCATAGATTTAATTGACGGTAAATGTGTTCGCCTTTCTAAAGGGGATTACTCCACTCAGAAAATATATAATGAACATCCACTTGAAGTAGCAAAAGCATTTGAAGCCCATGGAATTCAGCATTTACATTTAGTTGATCTTGACGGCGCTAAGTCCAAACATATAGTAAACCATAAGGTATTGGAGGATATTGCTTCTAAAACCAGCCTTAAAATTGATTTTGGAGGGGGATTGAAGTCTGATGAAGATTTGAAAATAGCATTTGAAAGTGGTGCGCACCAAATTACGGGTGGGAGTATCGCCGTAAAGGAACCCAAAACATTTGAACAGTGGATTACAACCTATGGAAGTGATAAAATTATTTTAGGTGCCGATGTACAAGGTGATCGTATTGCAACCAATGGCTGGCTAGAAACTTCTGAACATCGTTTAGTTGATTTTGTAAAAGACTATCACGCCAAAGGAATCCATTATGTTATCTGTACAGACATTAGTAAAGACGGTATGTTAGAAGGTCCATCGTTTGACGTGTATCGCGATTTATTAGAACAACAACCTGGAATTAAACTCATTGCTTCTGGAGGTATTTCAACCTTTGACGAACTTCCAAAATTAGCCGCTATGGGCTGTGAAGGAACCATTATTGGGAAAGCGATTTATGAAAATAGAATCGCATTAAAAGAATTAGAAAACTTTATTTTGCAATCATGAATGATATCATTTTAAAAGAATTTAAAGAGAATGCAGTTTTCCGGCTTGAAGAAAGTTTGCGTATGATTACAATTGCTTTTTCAAAAATAACAGAAGACATGCTCTGGAAACGGCCAACGGAACAGGGTATGGCATTAGGAAATCAAATCTTGCACAGTTGTGGCAATATGACGCAGTATATTTGTACTTCTTTGGCAGAACGAGTAGATGAGCGTAAACGCGATCTAGAGTTTTCTACAAATACTGGATTAACAAAAGAAGAACTACTAAAACAACTCGAAACTACGGTTCGAACAGCTCAAGGCACTATACACAATGCCACTTCACTTCAATACGAAACCGTCCGTGAGGTTCAAGGTTTTCAATTTTCTGGTGTTGGAGTCGTATTGCATGCTGTAGAGCATTTTTCTTATCATACAGGACAAATCGCTTTTTGGGTAAAACAGCTGACTCAAGAGGATCTCGGGTTTTATGCTGGGATGGATTTAACTCAAAACAATAAATAGTATGTTGACCAAACGCATCATTCCCTGTTTAGATATCAAAGACGGTCGAACTGTAAAAGGAGTGAATTTTGTAAACCTACGTGATGCTGGGGATCCGGTGGAATTGGCACGTCAGTATGCAGAGCAAAATGCAGATGAATTGGTTTTTTTGGATATCTCTGCAACCGAACAAAAACGAAAGACATTAGCCGATTTGGTTCGTAAAGTAGCACAAGCAATAGACATTCCATTTACTGTGGGTGGTGGCATTAGTTCTGTAGAGGATGTAGCAATACTGCTGCAAAACGGAGCGGATAAGGTTTCCATCAATTCTGCTGCAGTTAAACGCCCAGAATTGATCAATGAATTGGCAGCTCAGTTTGGAAGTCAATGCATTGTTGTTGCTATGGATGCCAAGCAAATCGACAAGCAATGGAAAGTGCATTTGGTTGGTGGTAAAATCCCAACAGAAATTGATCTTTTCGATTGGGCAAAAGAAGTAGCCGATCGTGGCGCTGGAGAAATTTTGTTTACCTCAATGGATCATGATGGAACCAAAGCTGGTTTTGCAAACGAAGCATTAGCTCGAATTTCTGAGGAAGTCAATATTCCAATAATAGCCTCTGGAGGTGCAGGTAACACCCAGCACTTTATCGATACGTTTACCAGGGGCAAAGCAGATGCTGCCTTGGCAGCTAGTATTTTCCATTTTGGAGAAATAGCTGTACCCGATTTAAAACAAGAACTTAAGCAACAGCAGATTGCTGTTCGTATATAAAACACACGCATGAAAATAGATTTCAATAAAAACGCTGACGGCCTTATTCCAGCAATTATCCAAGATGCAACTACTAAAATAGTATTGATGTTGGGTTATATGAATGCTGAGGCATTAGCATCAACTCAAACTTCTGGAAAAGTCACTTTTTTTAGTAGAACAAAAAACCGCTTGTGGACCAAAGGGGAGGAGAGTGGTAACTTCTTGGAGTTGGTCAGCATAAAAGAAGATTGTGATCAAGACACGCTTTTGATTCAGGTAAATCCACAAGGACCAACCTGTCATAAGGGAACCGATACTTGCTGGGAAGAATCGAATACGTCTAGTTTTGGGTTTTTAAGTACGCTCGGAAATACGATTAAAGAGCGGAAAGAAAATAATGAAGACGATAGTTATGTCGCTTCTTTATTCCGTTTGGGGATTAATAAAATAGCGCAGAAAGTAGGTGAGGAGGCAGTTGAAACCATTATTGAGGCAAAAGATTCTGATGATGAGTTGTTTTTAAGTGAAAGTGCTGACTTGCTGTTTCATTACCTTATTTTACTCGAAGCTAAAGGCTTTTCATTAAAAGACATTGAGCAACGTTTAGCTTCTAGAAGTAAATAATTTCTCTAAAAACAGGGAAATATGTACATTTGAATTCAATCAATATATAATTAAACCCACTGAAGTGAAAAAAATAATTCTTCTATTAGCAATTACTATATTCTCCTGTAGCCCAACTCCATCGAACAATAAAGCTACGGAATTTGAAAACGTTTTAGAGTCGTATTACCAAGAAAGCCTCTCGTTGTATAAGCTTAAAGCTACATATCAGGGAGATACTCGATATAATGACACCTTACCAGATTATCTTTCTGACGCATTTACAACAAAAGCAAAAGCTTTATATACCAACTATTTAAATCAAGTAAACACCTTCGATGACATCAGCCTTACAGCTGAAGATTTGTTGAGTAAAAAAATTCTGATTTGGGAGTGCGAGATGAGTTTAAAGGGAATGGAATTTCAAAAAGATTTGATGCCTATAGACCAAATGTGGGGATTCCAATTGAATTTTGGACAGCTTGCAAGTGGGGCAGGTGCTCAACCGTTTAATTCAGTTCAAGATTATGAGAACTGGTTGGTTCGAATTGAAGGATATCTCGACTGGTTGCAAAGTGCGCAATCCAATATGGAAAAAGGAATGAAAACCGGCTGGGTATTACCTCAAGCTTTAGTTAAAAAGGTATTGCCTCAGTTGATGGATATGACAACGGTTGATTTGGACAAGCATCTTTTTTATAGTCCAGCACGAAACTTTCCAGCTTCGTTTACCAAAGAAGACAAAACCCGATTTAGCTCAGCTTATAAAACCATGGTTTTAGATCAAATTGTACCTGCATATACGGTACTACACGATTTTATGGCGAATGAATATCTTGCTGCAGCTCGTACTTCTAGCGGGTTCGATGCCTTGGAAGGAGGAAGTGCCTATTATGATTATGCAATTCAATACTTTACCACCACCACTTTAAGTGCTGATGAAATCCATCAGTTAGGTCTAAATGAAGTAGCTCGTATTGGCCAAGAAATGATGGCAGTTAAAGAACAAGTAGGTTTTGAAGGAGATTTAAAATCCTTTTTCGATCACGTTCGAAATCGAAAAGAATTGATGCCTTTTACCGACCCACAGCAGGTTGTAGATAATTTCTATGCAATACAAAAGAAGATGCTGCCTCAGGTCAATAAACTCTTTGATTTACAACCCAAAACTCCTTTTGAAGTACGTCGGACCGAATCTTTTCGTGAAGCATCTGCAAGCGCAGAGTACAATCCAGGCTCTTTGGACGGAACACGACCGGGTATTTTTTATGTACCGATTCCAGATGTAGAAAAATACAATTTGTTTTCTGATGAAGATTTGTTTTTACACGAAGCTATTCCAGGACATCACTTTCAAATCTCGCTACAACAGGAAAATCAAGACCTACCATCTTTCCGAAAGGACTTGTGGTATAGCGCATATGGAGAAGGATGGGCACTGTACACCGAATCACTTGGAAAAGAATTAGGCCTTTATGAAGATCCGTATCAGTACTTTGGAATGCTAGGAGCAGAGATGCATCGCGCCATCCGTTTGGTTGTAGATACCGGACTTCATTCTAAAGGATGGTCTCGTGAAAAAGCAATACAATATTCGTTGGATAACGAAGCGGAATCTGAAGCCAGTATTACATCCGAGATTGAACGCTATATGGCTAACCCAGGACAAGCTTTATCGTATAAAATTGGACAATTAAAAATCCGCGAATTACGTAAACGTGCCGAAACTACTTTAGGTGCGGCTTTTGATATCAAAACTTTTCATAAAATTGTTTTAGAATCAGGATGTATTCCATTAGAATATTTGGAAGAAAAAATTGATTCATGGATTCTGTTTAAAAAGGCTAATGGTTAAGCAATAGAACGTATGACTGCCATAAAGAAAGAGGTACTCTCATTTATTAAAAAATTAGAAAAGAACAACAACCGCGAATGGTTTGAGGTTAACAAACCTGAATTTAAACGCATTGAAGCAGAGGTGAAGCACTTTGGTCAAAAACTCAAAGAAGCACTCGAAGCTACCGAGCACATCGATGGAGTGAAACTCTTTCGGGTGTATAGGGATGTGCGTTTTTCTAAAGATAAAACACCCTATAAAACCCATTTCGGAATATCGATGCACAGAGAGAAACCGAGGCATCGCGGTGGGTATTTCGTCCAACTCAAACCCAATGAAAACTTTGCAGCAGTAGGTTTTTGGGACCCAAATAAAGAAGACCTTTTACGCATCCGCAAAGAATTGGAGCTGGACTCCAGTGAATTTAGAGAATTGATGGAAGAATCTAATTTCAAGAAAACCTGGGGTAACCTTGAAGGAAATGAATTGAAAACTTCACCCAAAGGCTTTTCTAAAGAAGATCCGAATATCGATTTAATTCGTAAAAAAATGTTTGTATTCCGTAAAAAATACAGCGATAAAGAGGTGCTTGACCCTGATTTTTTAAAACAACTCGCCCAAGATTTTAGAGCTGTTCGTCCTTTTTTGGATTATATGAGCAGTGTTTTAACCACAGATTTAAATGGAGTTTCACTCCTTGACAAATAACATTATGACCCTATACCAACTCAAAGAACAACTGCAACAACAAACGACATTGGCTTTTGAATTACCTAATGGAAGTTTAGTTCCCAATCATTTTCATGTGACCGAAGTAGGAAAAGTAACCAAGCATTTTATCGACTGTGGTGGCGTGATTCGAAAAGAAGAAGTTGTGAATCTACAACTGTGGGAGGCTGATGATTATGATCATCGCTTGCATCCAGAAAAAATGTTACAGATTTTGACTCTTTCTGAAAAAGCTTTTAACCTACAAGACCTTGAAATTGAAGTGGAATATCAAGGTACTACCATTCAGAAATTTGGATTGGACCTCAAAGGGAATAACTTCCTTTTAACTCAAAAACAAACAGCTTGTTTGGCGCAAGATGCTTGCGGAATTCCTGAACCTAAAGCAGAAGCTGCAAACAGCTGTGCTCCAGGTTCCGGATGTTGCTAAGCACTAATATCTGCTTGCTTTTCTGACTTTTCGAAAAGGTGCACTTGATCCTTGATTCGTTTTACAACCATGGTCATTATCCGCTTGTTTAACGCAGATGCATTTGTTGTGTAGGCGTTGTATTCACTTATCGTAAAATGTCCCACTACCATTCCTTTTATGGTGTTATTGAACTTTTGATCTTTGATCAAAGCGGCTTCGATATACTCTAGTTTTTTTGTTACACTTAGGCCAAAAAAAACGTCCTTGCGCATTTCAATATAACGTTGAAAAACAGCAATAAATAACGGATTCTGGAGTTTTAGGATCGGGCGGAGGGTTTCATTCTGAAACCGTTCTTCTGTGCTCATGGAATCGAACTGCTTGGTTTTCTTTATTTCTGGGCGTATACGGAGCAGGTCGTTGGGTCGATCGTTCATAAGAATAAGTTTCTATAAAGTTAATTTGATTTTGATTGCTAGGCGAAGAATCTGCGGTTGCATTGTTCACAGGGTTGTTAACAGTTCTTGCTTTTCCTTAGATCAAAAAGTTCGGCATTGTGGGTATAATTTGTTTACTTTGTTTGGGAATGGAAATACTTGGCTGATTACAAAGGTTTCGGACACCGAAACTATGAATTGTACAGTTGATGATTAGTGTTTTTATTCGTTAATTAACAGATTAAGAAACACGTCACAATATGATTAAAATCATCGCTTTAGGTGGAAGTAATAGTAAAAATTCAATTAATAAAAAACTAGCTGTATACGCAGCAAATCAAATTGCAAATGCAGAAGTTACTGTGGTTGATTTGAATGAATTGGATTTGCCCATGTTCGGAATGGACGAAGAAATTGCAAATGGAATTCCAGATAACGTACATAAACTCAACCGTCTTATAGCAGCTACAGATGGTTTGGTAATTTCCTTGGCAGAGCACAACGGCTGCTATTCTGTAGCTTTTAAGAACGCTTATGACTGGTTGTCAAGAATAGATGGGAAGGTTTGGCAAAACAAGCCCATGCTACTTATGGGGACTTCTCCAGGCGTTCGCGGCGCGCAAACGGTACTTGGTATTGCTCTGGCTGGTTTTCCTCGCTTAGGTGGTAACATTGCAGCTGACTTTTCATTCCCTTCGTTTGATGATAATTTTTCTGATCAAGATGGGATTGTTAATTCTGAATTAAAAGAAGTATTTGATTCTAAGGTTGAATTGTTTGTGAATTCACTTTAGATTATATCAATTAATTTTTTAGTACATGATTAATTAGCATAAGTTTAAGGGTTTTATTTTAAATCCCCAGCGATTGATTCTATCGTTTTTAGAATATACCTTTACAACTTTGACCATAGCCTCATTATTTTCGAAAACACTGTGAACAAATTCGCTTTATTGGCTTGTTGTTTATTCATATTAATGTATTTTATTTTGCATTGTATACGTATCTTAACATTATAATCTACTGTTTTTTCGACATATACAAGCAAATATATAAAAACAATAACATTATATCTATAATTAACATTATGTAAAATAGATAATTTAAAACAAATCCAACCTCCACTTTACTGAGATTATTTAT
>Ga0075467_10003047_pt1 | contig 13010 bp, 9 predicted proteins | sample DEB08_DNA_9_FD_75067 | JGI IMG/M metagenome (GOLD analysis project Ga0075467, IMG submission 75067) | Aqueous microbial communities from the Delaware River and Bay under freshwater to marine salinity gradient to study organic matter... | ecosystem: Environmental > Aquatic > Marine > Coastal ...
AAGAAATAAAAAAAGCCTCAATAATTTATATTGAGGCTTTGAATATATAGATATTAGTTTTTCTTGTCTTCTGTAGGAGCAGGTTTTTCCTCTGCTACTTCAAATGCTTTTGCATCGACAACTGGATTAATTTCAATTTTAGAATACGTCATTGGCATTCCTTGAGCAACTGTGCTAAATGGAAAATAAACGCCATCAACTTCTTGATAATCACTTAAAGGTGTTTTCATTATTTGACCTTTTGCTGGTCCTGCAGGCACTTCACTCTCAACCATGATTGGTACGAAATTTTCAGTATCAAAATAGTAGAAAGAAACGTTTTGAACTTCTTCACCATCAATTGTCATGTTTGGCTTTGCCAATTTCACCTTATAACATGCAGTACCTTCTTGAGTTTCTTCACCAATTAACTCAATTTTGTAACCTTTTTCGTTATAATTAATGAATGGGTTTGGAAAATCTTTAAACTCCTCAATCATTATTTTTGACATATCACTAGGAATTTCTTCCATTTTTTGAGCCATCATGTTCATAGTCCAAGCTTTAGTACCATTTGATACTAATTGCTTCATTTTTTGACCTTGAAATTCAATTTGCACATAAGCACTACCATTGCTAGTATTTACCATTTCAATAGGAATTTCCATACCTTGAGCATTTATCGTACCTAGCATTTTTATAGATTTTATTTTTGATAATTGTTCTTTACCTCCAATAGCTTCTAAATAGTTATTTACAATTTCGTCTGCAGTTTGTGCTTGTACTTGTGTGAAAGCAGTTACCACTAAAGCAACCAATAATAATTTAATAGTTTTCATGTTTTTGTTTTATTGTTATAAATTTCTTTGTTGTTTTCAACAATCATTCCAAAATTATATTGGAAACATTAATTGAATTGATAATAAAATTAATTGTTAGTAATTGGTCTGCGAATTTAAACAATTGTTACAGTTTTATTATGTTTTTTTACAAAACAGTTATTTTCAATTTATTAACACCATTATTGTAATCTATAAACTAACTCATTCACTATTAGTTTGATATTTTGAGACTTGCCCAACTTCACGTAATTTTAAATCCTAAACCTTAAATAAACTTATTGAATCCTTATCTTTGAAATTAAATAATTACGATTCTTATTTACTATGCAAAAACAACTTATTGAATGCGTTCCAAATATTAGTGAAGGACGCGATTTAGATAAAATACATACTATTGCCAACATCGTTGAAACCGTTGAAGGTGTAAAACTTTTAGACATCGATCCAGGAGCGGCAACCAACCGAACAGTAATTACATTTGTTGGAGAACCAGAACAAGTTATTGAAGCTGCCTTTATATTGATAAAAAAGGCATCTGAACTTATTGATATGAGCAAGCATTCTGGAGAACATCCAAGATTTGGAGCAACAGATGTTTGTCCTTTAGTGCCAATTTCTGGTATCTCTTTAGAAGAAACTGCAAAATATGCTCAGAAACTAGGAAAGCGTGTAGGAGAGGAGCTAAATATTCCAGTGTATTTATATGAAATCGCAGCGCAAGAGCCTAAACGTGTTAATTTGGCTAATTGTAGATCAGGAGAATACGAAGGTTTAAAAAACAAACTATCCGATCCAAACTGGAAACCAGATTTTGGTCCAGCTGAATTCAATAAAAAAGTAGCTTCAACTGGAGCAACTGCTATTTCTGCTAGAGATTTCTTGGTTGCTTATAATGTAAATTTAAATACAACTTCAACACGTCGTGCGAATGCAATTGCTTTTGATATGAGAGAAGCAGGACGAGTAAAACGTGAAGGAAATCCTATAACAGGTAAAAAGGTATTGGATGCTAATGGTGAACCAGAACGTATTCCAGGGAAGTTGAAAGCAGTTAAAGGAATTGGGTGGTTTATTGAAGAGTATGGTATTGCTCAAATATCTTATAATCTTACAAATATAAGTATCACTTCAATGCATAAAGCTTTTGATGAGACAAGTAAAGTCGCTGAAGAACGTGGTTTACGAGTGACAGGATCTGAACTTATTGGTTTGATTCCGTTAAAAGCAATGTTGGATGCAGGTGATTTCTTTTTGAAAAAACAAGAACGTTCTTTAGGGATATCAGAATCTGAGAAAATAAAGATTGCAATCAAATCTTTAGGATTGGACGATTTGAAACCATTTAATCCGAGCGAAAAAATTATAGAATATGTTTTAAAAGATAAAGGTGTTAAGCAACTTGTTGATTTAACATTAAAAGATTTTGCCGATGAAACTGCAGGAGAATCTATGGCGCCAGGTGGTGGCTCAATTGCTGCTTATGTAGGAACTCTAGGCGTCTCATTGGGAACTATGGTTGCGAATCTATCTGCTCATAAACCAGGTTGGGATGAACGTTGGGAAGAATTTTCAAAATGGGCAGAAAAAGGACAAGCTTATAAAAATAAATTATTGGCTCTGGTAGATGAAGATACCAATGCTTTTAATAAAATTATAGAAGGTTTTAGAATGCCTAAAGGCACAGATGAAGAAAAGAAATCTAGAGCAGAAGCTGTTGAATCTGCAACTATCTATGCAACCGAAGTACCATTATTGGTTATGGAAACTGCTTGTGATTCAATGGCAGTAATGATGGCAATGGCAAAAGGCGGATTACAAAATTCATTATCAGATGCTGGAGTAGGAGCTTTATGTGCAAGAACTGCAGTTTATGGTGCTTATTTTAATGTTCGTATTAATGCAAAGGATATTAAAAATAGAGATACTGCTGAACGTCTTTTATCAAAAGCAAAATCTATATTTGATAGTTCTGTTGCGACTGAAAATGAAATGATTGCATATATAAACGAGAAAATATAATGAGATTTCATTCGCGCAAATGGGTAAAGCCTGAAGATTTAAATCCAAATGGAACCTTATTTGGTGGACGTTTATTAGAGTGGATAGATGAAGAAGCTGCGCTTTATACCATTATTCAACTTGAAAACTCGAAAATTGTCACCAAGTATATTTCTGAAATCAATTTTATGAGCTCTGCAAAACAAGGTGATATTGTTGAATTGGGAATGGAAGTTACTAAATTTGGTAAATCTTCATTAACATTAAAATGCGAAGCACGAAATAAAATGACACGAGAAACCATATTAACTGTTGAAAATATTATCATGGTTAATTTAGGTGATAATGGAAAGCCAAAACCTCATGGTAAAACTGAAGTTGAGTTTGTGAAAGATAGATTATAATAAATTATTCAGAACCTAATAATCCTGCATTCAACTCATAAATTTCCAAATCAAAATAAGATACAGCTGCTAGGGCATGGTCAAAAATATCAGACATAATAAGTTCGTAATTCTGCCAAAGTTTGTCACTACTAAAGCAATAAATCTCTAATGGTAGTCCTTGAGCAGTTGGCGCTAACTGTCTTACCATGATAAACATATCCTTATTGATTCCTGAATGGTTTTCAATATAGGTTTGCATGTATTTTCTAAAGACACCTATGTTAGTTAGGTTCATACCATTTATCAGTATAGATTTATCAATATTGTTTGACTTGTGATACTTATTTAACTCAGCTTGCTTTGTATTTAAATATTTGGTGATAAGCTCAATCTTCTTTAATTCTTCAATCTTTTCATCAGTTACATAGTGGATGCTTTTTGCTTTTAAAAGGATAGAGCGTTTTATACGTCGCCCACCTGAAGCCTGCATGCCTCGCCAATTTGTAAAAGAATCTGAAATTAATGCATAGGTTGGAATATTGGCAATAGTCATATCAAAATTCTGAATCTGAATGGTTGACAAGTTTATTTCTATAACATCACCATCTGCACTATATTTTTCCATTGTAATCCAATCTCCAATTCTTACTGTATCATTTATGGCAACTTGAATACTTGCCACAAAACCTAAAATAGTATCCTTAAATATCAACAACAAAATTGCTGATGCTGCTCCTAACGTAGTGAAGAATTTCAAGAAGGATAAATTTATCACAACTGCCAAGCACGATGCAATAGCAACAATCCAAACAAATAGCATAACTACTTGAATATAGCTATCAATTGGTTTGTCCTTGAGTTTTGGTAACGTTTTAAAATAAGATTCAAATGTTTTTAAAATACTCCTAATAATCCAAACAGTTAAAATAATTGCATATACCTTAAGTATAATAAGGATATACTTTTCAAACTGTGGAAAATCATAAAAAACAACAGGAAATAATTCTATAGTTAAAAATAAAGGAACCAGATGTGCAATGTTTCTTGGTGCTTTATGATTAACGAGAAGATTATCAAAATTGCTTTTAGATTTTTGTGCAAATTTTGTAAATGCATTCAGTAATATTTTACGCGCAATAAAATCTGTAATAAAAATAATAATAGCAAGCACTAATGCTAAACAGAGCATATTGAGATACTTTGCGACAGTTTCAGAAATATTTGCTGCAACTAGTAAATCATAAAAAAAGCATTGAATTTCTTGCATTATTATTTGTTTTTCAAGTATTTATACTCGATATAAAAAGTCCCGAAAGGAATGATAGCGGCTAATAATACCATTTTAAAATTTTCCTTAAACCAAGTATTCTCCTGTTTTAACATAAATGCTAAAATAATGTAAAGCATAAATAGTATGCCATGAGGCATTCCAAGCATTTTAACGTACTGAGGATCATCACCAAAATACTTTACAGGTGTGGCTATAAATAACAACAAAATATATGATAACCCTTCTAAAAAGGCAACAATTCTAAAAATATTTAAAAGTGAAAACATAGCTAAACCTATTTGCGGTTGCAAAAGTAGTTCAGGTTTTAGTTTTTAACTATTTTTTTTGTCACTAATGTCGAATTATTTTTATCTAAAATTCTCGCAAAATATAAGCCTGAAGCTAACGCTGTTGTTTCTATAGTCGTGTTACTTGGGTTTAATGATTCTTCAAAAATTAACTTTCCGTCTAAACTATAAATTTGCAATGATGTAGCTTGGCTATTTTTGTTAGCAATATTAAACTCATTTGTAAATGGTACAGGATAGAGTAGTAGCTCATTCTTGGTAAAAGCAATATCGTTATCAGATAATGTACCACTGAAGTATTCAAGGGCTAAATTAAATGCATCAATTCCTATTTTCTCACCAATAATTCGACCTCTAATATCATCAATTGGAGGATGAATTCCACCCCAAATTCTAGATAAACTAGTCTGATCAGAAGCATCTCTATAGGTTGCCCATTGTAGCGTGAAACTTTGGGTTGGACCTTCTTCAAATACTAAAAAGTCATTCTGAATAACATCAAAAGTTCCCATTCCTCCTGGAAAGAATGCATCACCTGTTAGTAGTGTGATAACTTCTGCTGCAGCCCTTGAAAATGTTGAATGTCCAGATAAATATCCTGCAAATGGAGGTGTCACAAATGTACCTCGTTGATAAGGCCACCAATGTGTTCCTAAAATCCAATCTACTCCAGCAACATCAGTATCTGGATTAGTTATAAAATCTGGTCCTTTCCAGGCCTTAATTTTTATTTTACCCATATTATTGGCATCTTCAAGAACTAAAGGATCGTTAGCATCTGTAATAATTTCAATATAACCAGGAATTAGCGGTATGCCTTCAGGATCATAACTTGCTATACCTTCAGCAGTTGTATTATCGGTACTCTGTCCTTTGGTTGCCATGTATCTTATTGCAGTAATTGGACGTGCGTAATCGTAATATCCTTTTATGCCCCAAATATTCACTGCTGAGTCATGCATAGCACTTCCTAATGCTACATAACATTTAATATCCCATTCTAAATCTGAAATAATAGTGCCTTGTCCTCCAAATTTCTTTACAGTATCTGGATGATCACTTACATAATTAAGAACAGTAAACCAATGACCAGGAGGTGTTTCTGAATCTGGGCCATCCGCCCAAAATTCTGCCAAAACACGAGCATAGTCAGAACGTTTTACCATTTGTGGTGCGTAAGGAGCATTCGTACTAGGATTTATTAAATGTCCAGTTCCAATATCTCCACCATTGGTAAAATCATAAAAGGCTTTGTATTCAGTAAATGTTTCAGGATACGTTGAGATATCAACATTTCCTAAAGCACCTGGAGAAATATCAATCATGGTGTTATCATTAGGATCTAATTGAGCAGACCATGAAGCTACTAGAGCAAAGTTCCATTTATATGGATCATCTATTCCATCTTCATTGTTAGAGTTTTGCATATAAACTGGTGGTCCTGGATTGTTATAAACATAACAATTAAAGCCATTGTTTAGAATTTGCAAATTTTCAGGAAGCAAACAAAATGGCTTAACTGCTCCCCATTCTGGACTTAAAAATTCTGGTGTGGCTTGAGGAAACGGGTTTCCTGATTGATCTATAAAATATTCAAAAGCCAATGGTTGCCATCTATTGGGATCTATACCATCGTTATCTTCATATAAATCTAATATAATAGGATCATTAACTGGTGTGTAATATTGATTTTCATAACCATTTTGTTCATTGGAACCGTCCTGATTTCCAAATGCTATAATTTGACTAGCTAAATAATTACCTAAAGCAGCATAAGAGCCAGTGCTATAGTCAGTTGATATAAATGTATGGTCATAACCATAAGAAAGCAGCAACGTTTTAAACGCAGCAATTGATGTTGCCGCGCCTGGTGAATTAGCAAAACGATGATTTAGCAACCTAAACATAGTATAACTAATCATTTCATGTCTTGCAGCCTCAACATCCGTTGGATTTGCAATACCATTAAAAACACAATCATAACCTTGAAAAGTTTTTCCAAGGAAAATAGTTTCTGCTTGACCATCAAATACAGCCCAAGCATCATACATAGCCATTGATGTATGAAATAAGTTTCTTGCATGAACAGTTGGCCGTGCAAAATCAATTCGAATGGCGTCTAGTAATTCTTCATTCCAATCTCGAGCAACTGATTGTTGCGCATAAATATTTGAAAAAGAAACACCTATCAAGGTGAATAGAAGTATAATTTTTTTCATTTATAATAAATTTGGTGGTTATAAACATAAGCGCAAGGTAATTTAATTACAAATAATTAGGACGAAATATAATATTTATCAACTAAACTGCATGTTTTTACCCAAAAATGCGATAAAAATGATAGGAGAGGGGTAAATAAAAAAAAATAGGCTACTTGAGGAAGTAGCCTATTTTGATTTAAAAATAAATTAAGTTCTAAATGTAATTTGAATTAATCTATAGAAGCCGTTTCTTCACTACCCATTAGAGCAAAAAACTTATTGATATTTGGTAAAATCACAATTCTTGTTCTTCTGTTTTTTGAACGATTTTCTTTTGTGTCATTATTTGAAATTGGATTGTAACTACTACGACCAGCCGCAATTAATTTTTCGGGATCTACGCCATATTTAGTTTGTAATTTTCTTACCACTGATGTTGCACGTAGTACACTTAAATCCCAGTTATCCTTGATTTTTTCGGTATTAATAGAACGTGCATCTGTATGTCCTTCAACCATAACTTCTAAGCTTGGTTCTGAGTTTATAACATTAGCCAATTTTTGTAAAATAGCATTAGCTTTATTGCTTATCACATAACTTCCTGTATTAAACAACATTTTATCAGAGATAGAAATCATTACTACAGTTTCGTCAATGTTAATAGCAATATCATCATCTTCATTTATGGTACTATTATCTAGTGATTTTTGTAAATTGTATGCAACTGCAAGATTCATAGAATCTTTAAGTGTAGAAGCTTGCGCAAGTTTTGCTTGATCAACATTTTTCAAAGTTTCACGCATTACTTTTTTAGTCTGATTTGAAATTACAGCAGCATCACCAACAGTTTCAAACTTGATATCATTTTCTAATTTCAGATTTACATTATCATCTGATAAAGACGTAATTTTTGTGTTGTAATCATCAACACGTTGTTGAATTTTAGTAAACTTGGCTTCAAGATCTTCTTTTGCAACTTGAGTTTTTTGAAGTTCGCTTCTAATCTGACCATTCTCAGTTTCAAGGGCGACATACTTTTTTTTAGATACGCAAGATACTATGGTAGCCGACGCAATTAATACTAATACTAGTTTTTTCATGAATTTAGTTTTATGGATCTGTTCTATGTACGATGAAAAACACATTTTGGACGACGAAATGTAATTAATATTTGTTTTTAACATTTATTTAAGGAATTGGCAAAAACGCGTTTCTTTAATCAATAATAAAAATGTATTTTAGTTTCTACTAGAATTATAGAATGGCAGAAAAATCAAAAAAAAGAATTACGTTTATTCATTTATTAATTCCCATTTTGTTTCTAGCCTTATTAATTGTCTATGGTTTAATACTTCAACCAAAAGTTTTCAATAAACCTGCATTTCCTTTAGAAATAGTGTTTTTATTGGCAACTGTTTTTTCGGCTGCGCATTTATTATTCATGGGTTTTACGTGGAATACAATTCAAAAAGCCATTGTTAAAAAACTTTCCAAAGGGTTTCCTGCTGTGCTTATACTATTCGCTATTGGTTTAGTAATAGGAACCTGGATTGTTAGCGGAACTATACCAATGCTAATTTATTATGGTATAAAACTCATTGATCCCACTTATATGTATGTACTGGCATTTTTAATTCCAGTAATATTTTCGACCTTAACCGGAACATCTTGGGGCTCAGTTGGTACTATTGGAACCGTTATTATTGGTATTGCGGCTACTGCCGATGCTGATTTGGGCATAACTGCTGGTGCGATAATTGGAGGCGCACATTTTGGCGATAAAATGTCACCACTTTCAGACACAACCAATTTAGCTGCTTTAGCCACTGATGTGCCTTTGTACGATCATATTCGCTCTATGATGTACACAACTATACCATCAGCTATTATAGCCATGATTGCCTTTTTCGTTCTCGGTTTCGTATATCCACCAAATACAAGCATTACAAGTATCACAGAAACTGCATCCACAATTTCTGCTTTAGAAATGATGTTTAATTTTAATGTTTTGTTATTTATTCCACCATTAGTAGTATTGTATGGTTCGCTAAAACGAATGGCAACATTACCAACACTACTAGCTTCATCTTTAATTGCCTGTGTATTGGCCTTAATATTTCAAGATTTTGGAATTACTAATATTATGGAAACTCTTAAAGGCGGATTTAATACTAACATGGTGACATGGATGACTGAAATTCCAGAACAATTGAATGTTTTGTTTAATAGAGGAGGACTCTATGAACTTAATGAGGTAATCGTTTTTACCTTGATGGCATTGACGTTTATTGGGACTTTAGATGTTACTGATGCCATGCCTAAAATTGTAAATAGGGTATTTTCATTTACTAAAACAAGAACTTCGGTTATTTTAGCATCATTAGTTTCTACGGCATTTACCAATGGAATCACATCCAATCAAAGTGCTACAAGTTTTATTATTGGTGACGCCTTTAAAAGTAGGTATGACAAGTTTAAAATATCAAGAAAAGTGTTGTCAAGATCTATTGAAGATTATGGAACTATGATAGAAAGTATAATTCCTTGGCATGCTACTGCTTTATTTATGGCAGCAACTCTAGGTGTTTCATTTGCAGACTATTGGCAATGGCAACTTCTATCATTAATTAATATAGTCATTGCTCCATTAATAGCAATTCTAGGCATTGGTTGCTTTTATAATAAAAAGAAAAAAGAATAAAAATACTAACTATATCATTCATTATAACGGACAAGTTAAGTCCTTAAAATTTTGTGAAATCAATTTTATTCTGAATTCCATTGATTAACTTTAAAAATTCAAAAACAGAAACCATCCAAACATGAAAAAATCATTACTTCTTATATTAACATTGCTGCTTTTTGCAATGCCAATAACCAATAATGCCCAATCCAAGGAAAAAGCTGAACAAAATAAAGAAACAGACACTATTACACCAGCTCCAAAAAAAAAGGAAGGCAAAATAAAACCTTATGAAAAGGTAATTACTGAAGACGCAATTACAGATGATGGACTTTTTAAAGTTCACAAAGTAGAAGATAAGTACTTTTTTGAAATTCCTAACATCCATTTAGGGAAGGATATGCTCTTGGTAAGTAGAATTGCCAAAATTCCAGCAAATTTAGGAGGTGGTTACATTAACGCTGGATCAAAAACAGCTGAGCGACTAGTTGCTTGGGAACGTTTTGAAGACAAAATCCTAATTAAAGAACGCTCGTATAATTCAGTAGCAGACGAAGAATTACCAATTAGTATTTCAGTAAAATCTAACAATTATGAGCCTACATTGTTTGCTTTTGATATTGTGGCATTTAGTAAAGATTCTTCAGCAGCAGTCGTTGATGTTACAAAATTTTATAGTACTGATGTAAAAGCAATTAGTGGCTTGTCAGGACGTCTAAGAACTACCTATAAGGTTCGTAATTTAGATGCTTCACGTAGTTTCATAAACTCTATGAAGAGTTTTCCACAAAACATAGAAGTTATTCAGGATATGAGTTACAATGCGTCTGAACCGCCTTCTGCACAATCTACAGAAACCATTAGTTTGCAAATGAATCAATCTATGATTCTATTACCAGAAGAACCAATGCAACCGCGTTTTGCTGATGAACGTGTTGGATGGTTTACATTTAGTCAAGTAGATTATGGAAGTGAAAAACTAAAAGCAGATACGAAGACCTATATTAGAAGATGGCGATTAGAACCTAAAGATCCAGAGGCTTATGCAAGAGGCAAGTTAGTAGAACCAATAAAACCTATTATTTATTATTTAGATCCAGCAACACCTGAAAGTTTGCGTAAGTATATAAAAGAAGGTATCGAATTATGGCAAGGTCCATTTGAAAAGGCAGGTTTTAAGAATGCAATTATTGCAAAATATCCACCAACAAAAGAGGAAGATCCAGATTTTAGTCCAGAAGATGTACGCTATTCCGTAGTGCGATATGTGGCCAGTACTACAAGAAATGCAGTTGGACCGAGCGTTTCAGATCCTAGAAGTGGTGAGATTATAGAAAGTGACATTATTTGGTATCATAATCATTTGCGTTCTTATAGAAACCGCTATTTACTAGAAACTGGTGCTGCAAACCCTTCAGCAAGAACTTTAGATACACCAGAAGAAGAGATAGGAGAGATGATGAAAATGGTTATAGCTCACGAAATTGGTCATGCATTAGGATTACCACATAATATGAGTGCAAGTAAAGCTTATGATGTAGAGAGCTATAGAAATGGAGCATTTACTAAAGAGTTTGGTATTGCATCAACGATTATGGATTATGCGCGTTACAATTATATTGCGCAACCTGGAGATAAAAATATTCGGTTTATTCGTCAAATAGGACCTTATGATGATTATGCAATAAATTGGGGTTATCGTATGATTCCTGGAGCTAAATCATCAGATGCAGAACGCAAGACTTTGGATAAGTGGATTATGGAAAAAGCAGGAGATCCTAAATATGTCTTTGGAAAACAAGGAAGTCGTTTTGACCCTACATCACAAACTGAAGATATTGGTAATGATGCAATTAAAGCGTCTAACTATGCTTTAAAGAACTTAAAATATGTAGCACAAAATTTACCAAAATGGACGAGTGATCAAACCAATAATTATGATGATTTAGAAGAATTATATGGAGAATTATTAGGATGTTATAATCGTTATGTTGGCCATGTGTTAGGAAATATTGGAGGTGTAGAGGAGTTGCTTACAACACCTACTCAAGGAGGCATTGCTTATACAGCAGTCCCAAAACTAAAACAGCAAGAATCAATGCAATGGATCCATGAAAATGCATTTGCTACCCAATTATGGCTAGCAGATAAAAGTATGCTTCAAAATATCGATTATGCAGGATATACTGAACGCATAAGACGCTTGCAAAGCAGATACCTAAGTGGTTTATTGAGTTTTGATCGTTTAGGACGATTGATTGATCATAATACTATTGATGCCACAAATTACAGTGCATTAACAATGATGGAAGATTTAAGAAAAGGAATTTGGAGTGAAGTGAATCTTACTAAAAATGTAGATGTCTATCGTCGTAATTTACAGCGTGCATATATTGATAGAATGGCTTATTTAATGACTGAGGAAATGAATGCGCAGCGTAGTGACCAATTTTTTGATGTATCTCAATCTGATATAAGAGCCTTGGTTCGTGGTGAATTAAATACATTAAAACAACAAGTGGATTCAGCAACAAACAGAGAAGTGGATACTGTTACTAATTATCATTACAACGATATTGTAAAACGAATCGAAGCTATTTTAGATCCGAAATAATATAGAATGAGTAAAAAGAAAAAAGCATCCACAATATTGGCTCATGATACAAACAATCATTCCATGTATCATGGCGCAGTAGTACCACCAATTTTTCAAAATTCACTATTTACCTTTGATAGTTGGGAAGCTATTGATAAAGCGTTTGATAACAGAGAACATAGTTTTATTTATTCCAGAGGAAAAAACCCAACGGTTTTGTTGGTAGAAGAGAAGCTAGCACAATTAGCTTGTGGTGAAAAAGCGCAACTTTTTCCATCTGGAATGGCCGCAATTACAGCAGCTTGCTTACATTTTTTAGAACCAAATAGCCATGTCATTGCGATTAAAAACATGTATGGTCCAGCAAATAATTTGTTGGTTAATTATTTAAGCAAAAAAATGAATGTTCAAACAACGTTTGTTTCAGGTAATCATATAGAAGAATTTGAAAAAGCCATTCAGCCAAATACCAAACTCATTTATTTAGAGAGTCCATCATCAGCCATATTTGCTTTGCAAGACATTGAAGCAGTTACCACATTGGCAAAAGCCAACGGCATTAAAACAATTATTGATAATACTTGGGCAACTCCAGTGTTTCAAAAACCTTTATTAATGGGAGTGGACCTTGAAATTCATTCTTGCTCTAAGTATCTTGGTGGACATAGTGATATTATTGGAGGTGTAGTTATAGGAAAAGAAGTTGATATAAAATCCATATTTCATAACGAATACGAGCTTTTGGGA
>Ga0075467_10003049_pt1 | contig 12998 bp, 5 predicted proteins | sample DEB08_DNA_9_FD_75067 | JGI IMG/M metagenome (GOLD analysis project Ga0075467, IMG submission 75067) | Aqueous microbial communities from the Delaware River and Bay under freshwater to marine salinity gradient to study organic matter... | ecosystem: Environmental > Aquatic > Marine > Coastal ...
AGCCTTGGCCGAGGAAAACCTAAGCCAGCCACTCCATATCACCGTCGTTACCAATGGCGCGGCGCAGGTGCGGGCCGAAGCGCTGGCCTATCCCGAAAAGGCGATGATTGCAGGGCCAGCAAGGGTTATTCCGCGCGAAGTGCCGAGGGTAACCTGCAGCACGCTTGACCTGCAACTGCCAGCCCGACCACATCGTGGAAAGGCCGACTATTCTGCCCTGCTGCCACAAGTTCTTGATGAATTGCTGGCACTGCCCGCCAACCACACCGTCGCCTTGCGCGGGACAAAACGGCTGGAATGCGGCGTGAAAGCGGTGGCTTTGCCTCATACCACCTTGACGATGCCAAAGGGTGCAGCCGTTTTGCTGACCGGTGGCTTTGGCGGTATTGGCCTGACATTGGCGGAAAAGCTGATCACCGATCATGGTGCCAAAATCGCCTTGATCGCGCGCAGCCCATTGCCGGGCCGCGTCGATTGGCCTGCTTATCTTGCCAAGCACAGCCCGACCGATGGCACCTGCCGTCGTATCCTTGCTTTGCAGCGGTTAGAAAGTCTTGGCGGCGATGTGATGGTACTGGCGGGTGATGTGACCAATGCGCAAGACATGCGCGATGCGGTGGCACAGGTAACCAAAAGTTTCGGCCCCATTCACACCGTCATCCATGCGGCTGGCGTGATCGATGACGGCCCCTTGCGGGCCAAATCGCCCGCAGCAGTTGAGGAGGTATTTGCCCCGAAACTGCACGGTACGCGCGTGTTGGAAAATCTGTTCCCCGATGGCTCAATTGAACGATTGGTGCTTTTTTCATCCACCTCAACCGTCACCGGGCCCGCAGGGCAGGTCGATTATGTCGCTGTGAATGAATATCTGAACGCCTATGCGCAATCCCGAAAAGGCGGGAAAACCCATGTGACTGCGCTGAACTGGGGTATTTGGGCCGATGTTGGCATGGCTGCCGAGGCACTTGCAGATCGTACGGGAACACGACCCCTCGCCCCTCGGCTGCCCCTCGATTTGCCGATGTTGGATGAGGCCACGTTTGATGCCAAACGGCATCGGCAATTCACGGCAAATTATGGGCTGGACCGCTGGGTGCTGGACGGCCACCGCACCAAGGGTGGTCATGCGCTGATCCCCGGTACCGGATATCTTGAAATCATGGCCGAGGCCGCAGCCCAAGACGGGCTGACCGCTTTTGAAATCCGCGATCTCTATTTCTTTCGGCCCCTTGATGTGCCAGCGATCCGCGCGACTTTGACGCCCACGGATGAAGGCTATGGCTTCGAGTTGCGTTCCGGGATCATGTCCAATGGCCGCACAGGGTGGCAGTTGAACGCGCAGGCCCGCCTGTTGCCATTGACCGACCCCGCACCGCAGCTTGACACGGGCATCGCTGCCCGTTGTGGGCCTGCGGAAACCGGTATTGGCCTATCCTCGCCGCAAGAGGCGCATCTGACCTTTGGCCCGCGCTGGCGGGTGCTGAATTCGCGCGCCTATGGCAAAGGCGAAGGGATTGCAGAACTGACCTTGCCTGCGGCCTATAAATCCGAGGCAGGGCCATGGCGGCTGCATCCGGCGCTGATGGATATGGCGACCGGCTGGGCAATGGGCTTGATCGAAGGGTATTCGCCCGACCACCTTTGGGTGCCGATGTCCTATGCATCGGTGCGCGTCTATGCGTCTTTGCCTGCGACCATCACCTCTTGGGTGCGCAATGCCGCCCCCAACCGAGCCCGCGATGCAACGGCGGTGTTTGATGTCACCTTGGCTGATGCATCGGGCAAGGTCTGCGTTGAAATCCAAGGATTTACCATCCGCAAGCTGGACAGGGCCTTTTCCTTTGCCGCGCCAGACCCGCGCGATCTGACCTTTGATGAGGCAGGCACAAAACAGCTATCCCCGGCCGAGGAACGGCTTGCCCACACCTTGTCGCAAGGCATTCGCCCAAATGAAGGGGCCGAGGCTTTTGCCCGTGCTTTGTCGCTTGATACCGCGCAGATCATTGTCTCCTCCCTTGATCTGCCCGCCTTGATCGCCCAAGTAGCCCAAACCGAGGCCGCCCCTAAACAAGGCCAAAGTTTTGAGCGCCCCGATCTCGACAGCGACTATGTCGAGGCGCGAAATGATATCGAGCGCACCTTGACTGGGTTCTGGCAAGACCTGCTGGGTGTGGGTCAAGTTGGTATCAACGACGATTTCTTTGCCCTTGGTGGCCATTCCTTGATCGCCGTGCGCCTCTTTGCCATGGTGCGCAAAGCCTACCGCGTCGATTTCCCGATTTCGGTGCTGTTTGAGGCCCCGACCATCGCCGCCTGTGCGGAATTGATCGAAGAGCGTATTGGCCCGCAAGACGCCACAAAACCCGCCGCCGAAACTGACACCAAAACGTCCAGACGCCGCTTTACCCATCTGGTCGCCATGCACGAACGCGAAGGCGGGCCGAAAACGCCGTTTTTCTTGGTGGCGGGCATGTTTGGCAATGTGCTTAACCTGCGCCACCTTGCGCAATTGATTGGTGGCGCGCGCCCGTTTTACGGCCTTCAGGCCCGTGGCCTCTACGGCGATCAACCGCCCCATGCCACTATCCCCGAAGCGGCGGCCGATTACATCGCCGAACTTCGCCAAGTGCAACCGCATGGCCCCTACCTTTTGGGCGGCTTTTCTGGGGGTGGCCTGACCGCGTGGGAAATGGCGTTGCAATTGCAAAAAGCGGGTGAGGAAGTGGCGCTGCTCGCGTTGCTTGACACGCCTTTGCCGTTACGCCCCAGCCTGGCCAAACGCGACAAAGCCATGATCAAACTCGCCGAACTGCGCAAGCGTGGGCCGGGCTATTTGGTTGATTGGGCAAAGGCGCGTTGGGAATGGGAGCGGACCAAACGCAACGCCCCCGCAACCGATGCAGATGGCGCGTTCCACAACACAGCGATTGAGGCGGCGTTCCGCGCAGCCCTCCCGCGCTACCCGCTGCCTTTGTACAAAGGTCGCACGGCGCTGTTTCGCCCGCCATTGGATCTGCATTGGCAGGTCACCCAAGGGCAATGGGTCAGTGCGGCCAAGGAATATGTTTACTCCGACAATGACTTGACCCGCTTTGCCCCGACCTTGCAGGTGATCGAAGTGCCTGGGGATCACGATTCCATGGTGCTGGAACCCAATGTCCGCGTGTTGGCAGGCGCTTTGCGCCGAGTGATTGCCGAGGCTGAACCGATCGGCTTTGCCATGGCCCTTGATAAGGCGGCGGAATAGTCGATGAAAACGCTTCTCACCATCATCCTGAACTGGCGCACGGCCGATATGACCTTGCGGTCGACGCAGGCCGCCTTGGAAGGCTTGCGCGGCATTCCGGGTGCGGTGACGATTGTGGATAATGACAGCGGCGATGGATCGTTTGAAAAGCTGAGCGCCGAGGTGGTTGCGCGCGGTTGGGACCATGGCGAAACCCCGGTGCGGGTTATCCAGTCGGGCCGCAACGGTGGCTTTGGCGCGGGCAATAATGTGGGTATCCGTGCTGGCCTGCCAAATGGCGCGCGTCCCGATTACGTCTATATCCTGAACTCGGATGCCTTTCCGGATGCAGGTGCCATCGCAGCACTTTATGACCATTTGAACGCCAACCCTTCCACCGGTTTTGCAGGCAGCTACATCCACGGCGACGACGCCGCCCCGCATCGCACCGCCTTTCGCTTTCCGTCGATCTTGGGTGAGTTTGAGGCGTCCATTCGCTTTGGTCCCATCAGCCGCCTATTAGCCAAGCATATCGTGGCCCAACCTATCCCCGATGTTACAACCCGTGTCGATTGGCTGGCAGGGGCCAGCTTGATGATACGCCAAGATGTGCTGGATCAAATCGGCCTGTTTGACGAAACCTTTTTCCTCTACTTTGAGGAAACCGAACTGTGCCACCGCGCCGCAAGCGCGGGTTACCCCACCTATTACGTGCGCGAAAGCTGCGTCACCCATATCGGGTCTGTATCTACCGGTATGAAAACATGGCGCCGCATGCCCGCCTATTGGTTCGACAGCCGTCTCTATTATTTCACCAAAGTGCATGGCCGAACTTATGCAGCCCTTGCCACAGTCTCGCTCATATTAGGGTCTATTCTGTGGCGATTGCGGCTGTTGGTTCAACGCAAGGACCGGGGCGATCCACCGCGCTTTTTGCGGGATATTGTCGCCCATGCCGCTCGCAACTTTATAGGCCTTGGGCCTTTGCCCAAAGGGATCCCTGCAATCCAGCAGGCCAAACCGTGACCTCCGCCCTCGGGCGGTAAGGAGAGTATGATGTCTAACGCTTTGATTATTGGCAACCAATCCCTGACGATCCAATGCGCCGAGGCGCTGTTGGCGCGCGGGCACAGCATTGCGGCCTTGGTGACCCATAACAAAGACGTGCGCGCATGGGGTCAAGCCAAAGGGTTGCGGGTGGAGGCACAAGATCATGGCTTTGCCGACCGTCTGTCTGGCTTGCGCGTGGACTGGCTTTTGTCGATCGCGAACCTGAATATCATCCCGCAAACCGTGCTGTCGCTTGCCGATCAAGCGGTCAATTTCCACGATGGTCCTTTGCCACGCTATGCGGGCTTGAACGCCCCCGTTTGGGCCATTCTGAACGCAGAGCCGCAGCACGGCATCACTTGGCACCGCATGGTTGCAGGCGTTGACGAAGGGGCAATTCTTGAGCAGCGCGTGTTCGATATTGCCTTGAATGACACAGCTTTGACCTTGAACACCAAATGTTTTGAGGCGGCGATCAACAGTTTTCCTGCCGTCATGGCAGCCCTCGAATCCAACGCTCCGGGTATCCCGCAAGACCTGAACAAACGCTCTGAATACCGCCGCGTCGACAGGCCTGCTGCCGCAGCGCGGTTGGATTTTACCCTAACCGCCGAACAGATCGCGGCGATGGTCCGGGCCTTGGATCACGGCAGCTATGCCAACCCGCTGGCAGTCCCTAAAATAGAGGTGGCGGGGCGTATTTTGCTGGTCAACGCCGTAGAACCCTTGCCCGCAGGCGATGGCGCGCCGGGTACGGTGACCGAAGCAAGCGAAGCCGGGTTGATCGTGACTTGCGGCAAAGGGGCCGTGCATTTGTCGGCCCTTATGGCGCTGGATGGCAGCCCGGTTTGCCCGAAATCGCTGCAAGTCACGCAGCTTGCCAGCCCCGGTGACGATGCTCAATCTATCACCGATGCTATCGCCGCGGCGGCCCCGCCCGAAGGGGCGATGCGCCGACGCTTGGCCGCGATAACCCCGCTGGATGTGCCCTATGCCACCGTAAGTAGCGCGCCCGATTGGCAAAGCCTGCCGCTCGCGCAACCCATGGATATGGTTGCGCTTGGTCTTGGTGTGGCCCGTGCTTTGGGGCAAGTATCCGTCGATATCGGCCTGAAAACCCCGTTGCAATCACCCTATCTGTCTGGTTGGACACCCTTGCATGTCGATGCAAGCGGCACGGTTGAACAGGCGCAATCCGGCTTTGCGACAGCTCTAAAATCAGCTCAAACCTCCGCCGGTTTTGCCATCGACTTGCCGCGCCGCGACCCCACGCTGGCGGCACTGCAAACCCCCGCTATCACCTTGTCCAAAGACGGTCCGGTCACAGGTTCCGCAATCACCCTGACGCCTGAAACCTTGTATTTCGACGCAGCGCGCCTTGCCAAATCGGATGCGCAGGCCTTTGCCGCACGCCTCGCCACGCTTGCCGAAGCCTTGGCCAATACCGCACCACATACCGCGTGCGCCGACCTGCCAATTTTGCCCGCAGCCGAACGCGATTTGATCTTGAACCAGTGGAACGCCACGGCCAAAGACTATGACAAAACCCTGACCGTTCACCGCGCCTTTGAAACCCAAGTCACCAAAACGCCCGACGTCCCAGCCGTTGTATTTGAAGGCAAAACCCTGACCTATGCCCAGCTGAACAGCCGCGCCAACCGTGCAGCCCATGTGCTGATAGACATGGGCGTGGCACCCGGTACGCTGGTGGGCCTCTGCGCCACCCGTTCGCTGGATCTGCTGATTGGCGCTTTGGCGATTCAAAAGGCAGGCGGCGCTTATGTGCCCATGGACTCGGCCTATCCTGCTGACCGTATCGCGCTGTTCATCAGTGACAGCGCCGCTCCGGTTATCGTCACGCAAAGCGCGCTGGCCGAAACCTTGCCTACGGGCAGCGCCCAGACCCTGTGCATTGACACCGACCCGCGGATCGCAAACGCTTCGGATTTAAACCCAGACACAGCGGTCACGTCTGCCGATCTGGCCTATATGATCTACACCTCGGGTTCGACTGGGCGGCCCAAGGGGGTGATGGTCGAACACCGCAACGTCGCCAACTTCTTTGCTGGCATGGATGATCGCATCGACCATGCCACCGGGTCGGTCTGGCTGGCTGTTACCTCGCTGTCCTTTGATATTTCTGTGCTCGAACTGTTCTGGACCTTGGCGCGCGGATTCAAGCTCGTGCTATCGTCAGATGAAAACCGCGCCTTGGTATCATCGGGCACCATTACCTCTGCAAAGGGGATGGAGTTCTCGCTGTATTATTGGGGCAATGACGATGGTGTCGGCCCAAAAAAGTATGAGATGCTGCTCGAAGGCGCGAAATTCGCCGACACCCACGGGTTTTGCGCGGTCTGGACGCCAGAGCGCCATTTCCACGCCTTTGGTGGGCCCTATCCGAACCCGTCTGTTACAGGCGCGGCCGTGGCGGCAGTCACCAAAAACATCGGTGTGCGGGCAGGCTCTTGTGTAGCACCCCTGCACCATCCGGCGCGCATTGCCGAGGATTGGGCCGTCATCGACAACCTGACCAACGGTCGCGCGGGCCTTGCCATGGCGTCAGGCTGGCAACCCGATGACTTCCTGCTGCGTCCCGAAAACACACCTCCCAACAACCGCAAGGCGCTGTTTGACAGCATCGACCAAGTGCGCCGCCTGTGGCGCGGTGAGGCGGTCGAATTCCCTACCGCCACCGGCACCCACGCGGTTGTCACCCAACCGCGTCCCGTGTCACGCGAATTGCCGATTTGGGTCACTACCGCAGGCAACCCTGCGACTTGGATAGAGGCGGGCGAGATTGGCGCGAACGTTTTGACCCATCTTTTGGGCCAATCGGTCGATGAAGTGGGTGACAAGATCAAGCTCTACCACGATGCCTTGCGCAAGGCGGGCCATGACCCGGCGCAGTTCAGCGTCACCTTGATGCTGCACACCTATATTGCTCGTGACCGCGAATTGGCCCGTGAGGTTGCCCGTGAACCGATGAAAGATTACCTGCGTTCGGCGGCGGGCCTGATCAAGCAATACGCTTGGGCCTTTCCGGCGTTCAAAAAACCGGCAGGTGTAGAAAACCCGATGCAGATTGATTTGCAAACCCTGTCGGATGAAGAAAACGAGGCGATCCTCGATTTCGCCTTCAAGCGGTATTTTGAGGATTCCGGCCTGTTTGGTACGGTCGAGGATTGCTTGGCCCGCGTCGAATCCCTCAAGACCATCGGTGTGACCGAGGTGGCCTGCCTGATCGATTATGGCATCGCGACCGAAACCGTGATGGAAGGGCTCTACCCCTTGGCCGAGGTACTGCGCCGCTCCAACCAATCCGGCCCGGAGGCGCATGACTTTTCGATCGCGGCGCAACTGATCCGCCACAAGGTCACGCATCTGCAATGCACCCCGTCGATGGCGCGGATGATCGCGATGAACGATGACAGCCGCGCAGCCCTTGCAGGCGTCAAAACCCTGATGCTGGGCGGTGAAGCGCTGCCGTCTGCGTTGGTGGCCGATCTGGCACAGGCCACCGATGCCCATATCGAAAATATGTATGGCCCAACGGAAACCACGATTTGGTCCACCACCGAAACCGCGACCGCAGGGCAAGGCGTGGTTAACATCGGCACCCCTATCGCCAACACGCAGGTCTATGTGCTGGATGATGCCCAAAACCCTGTCCCGCTTGGTGTGGCGGGTGAACTGTGGATTGGCGGCGATGGCGTTGCGCGGGGCTATTGGCAGCAGGGAGATCTGATCACAGAGCGCTTTTTGCCCAACCCTTTCCACGCAGGCCGCATGTATCGCACGGGCGACCTCGTGCGCGGGCGCAGCGATGGCAAGCTCGATTTTCTTGGCCGCGCCGACCATCAGGTCAAACTGCGCGGCTATAGGATAGAGCTGGGAGAGATTGAAACGGTCTTGGAATCCCTTTCCGGCGTGGCCCAAGCTGTTGTTATGGCACGCGAAGACACCCCCGGCGATCTGCGCCTTGTGGCCTATTTGCGTGGTAGTGCTACCGCGGCCACTTTGCGCCCTGCTTTGGAAGGCGCTTTGCCTGCCCACATGGTTCCGCAGCATTTCGTGACGCTGGATGCCTTTCCGCTGACTCCAAATCGCAAGGTTGACCGCAAGGCGCTGCCCGCGCCTACAACCAACCTCACAAACATGGCCGTACAGCAGGCCGAGGCTTTTGTGGCCCCAAAAGGCACTGCCCACGCCCTTGCGGCAGTCTGGTCGCGCATATTGGGGGTGGCGAATGTCGGGGCCAAGGACAACTTCTTTGCGCTGGGCGGGCACTCCTTGCTGGCAGTGCAGGCGCACCGCGAAATTCGTGCCGACCTTGGTGCGGCGAAACTGTCGATCACCGATATTTTCCGCTTTCCCGTGCTGGAAACTCTTGCCGCCCATATAGACAAGACCAACGGTAGCGCGGTCGCGGCATTAATCCCGGCAACGCCAATCCAGCCAACGGCCACGCAACCAGCCAACGACCGCGCCAATGCGCGGACCGATGCCATGGCCCGGCGGCGCGCGATGCGGGCAGGGCGAGCAGCTGGCTGATGCCCGATCTTGCGGCCCTGCCTGATCTTGCAGCCCTGATCGCAGCGGCGCGGCATATTCTGCCCGCCGCTGTCGCCGTTGCGGCGACCGACCCCACGCAGGCCAGCACGCCGCTATGGCCTGATGAGCTGCTGCCCAATGCTGTTCCGCGCCGCCTGACTGAATTTGTCGCCGGGCGCGCGGCGGCCCGTCAGGCCTTGTCTCAGCTTGGCCACCCTGCGGCGAGCATCCCGCAAGGGCCAGACCGCGCGCCGATTTGGCCCATTGGCCTGAACGGCTCGATCACCCATAGTGCCACCCATTGCTTGGCCGCCATAACGCGTGCGCCCCAGTTAATTGGCATTGACCTAGAACCCGCAACCCCGCTTACCTTTAATCTGTGGGATTTGGTTTTGCGCCCTGCCGAACAGGCCACCCTGCAGGGCAACCCAAACGCGTTCATGCTGGCAAAACTGTTTTTCTGCGCCAAAGAAGCTGCTTACAAAGCGCAATACCCTCGCTCCAAAACCCTGTTCGGCTTTGATGCGATCGAAATCACCTTGGCGGAAAAGACCTTTACCGCGCGGTTCACCCTGTCCGTGCCGGGTTTTGAGAAGGGCCATGCCTTGCACGGGCGTTTCACAGAAATTGAAAACCATTTCCTGTGCGCGGTAACCGCTTAACTCCACACGACATCGCCCAAAAAGATATACCCCGCCCCATATATCGTTTTGATCAACAACGGGTTTTTCGGGTCTTCGCCCAGCTTGGTGCGCAGGCGTGAAATCCGCACATCCATCGCACGGTCAAAACTGTCGCCCGCCGCCCCGCCCAGACTTGTCTGCATCTGCGCGCGTGAAATCAACCGCTTGGGGGCTTCCAAAAACAGGCGCAATACTTCGCCTTCCGCATGGGAAAATGGCACCTTGGTCCCGGCGCTATCAACCAAGACATAGCGCTCAAAATAGGCGGTCCACCCGGCAAACCGCGCCACTTGCGCCACCCGCTCGGCCCCGCCCCGACCCTTGCGCAACCGCGCGCGAACGCGGGCCACCACCTCGGCCGGGTCAAAGGGTTTGATGATGTAATCATCGGCCCCCAACTCCAACCCTGTCACCCGGTCTTGCACCTGTGCGCGGCCCGAAATGATGATGATCGCCGCCCCCGATTCCAGCGCCAAGCGGTGTACCACCGCCAGACCATCACGGTCCGGTAGCCCCAAATCGACCAAGCACACATCAGGCGTCACCCGGTTCAGCGCGGCCTCAAACTCGGTCGCACGCCCATAGGCGGCACATCGAAAACCTGCATCCTCCAGCGCGTCTTGCAGCATGCGGCGAATTTCCGGCTCATCGTCCAAAATCGCAATCAAAGGGGCTTTTGCAGTCATATCGCCTCGCGGGTTAAAAAGGCGGCAAGCTGGCCTTCGTCAAAGGGTTTCGTCAGCACCGGGAACTGCGCCGCCCCCCGCGCCCGCAACGGGTTTGTGGCGGGCAGTGAGGTCATCAAATACCCCCGCGCGCGCAGGTCACCTTGCGCCAAACGTTCCAACAAATCCACGCCTGTCAGGGTGCCGGGCAAGGTTACATCGCTTAACACAATCTCGATCCCCGGCAAGTGGGCCAGCGCCATGCCTTCATCGGCGCTGCCGGCCTCGATCACCGAATGGCCAATGCTGCGAAGCATTTCCCGTACGCCTTCACGGATATCCACGCTGTCCTCGACCAGCAACACCAATCCCGGGTCGCGTCCAGGCACCACGCGCCGCAAAGGCAGGCGCAAGGTCACACAGCCTCCGCCCATGTTGCGATTTGACAGCCGCACAGTGCCGCCCGCCAGTGTGATCTGGTCATATACCATCGCCAAGCCCAGCCCGGATCCTTCCCCGCCTTTGGTGGTGAAAAACGGATCCAACCCATGGTCCAACGCTTGGGGGCTAAAGCCGGGGCCGTCGTCCTCGACCACAATTTCCAACCATGTTTCGCGCAGCGGCCGCGCCGTCAGGGTGATCGCACCAGCCTTTGACGCCCCCTTTTGCCCAACCATCGCATCGCGGGCATTCAAAATCAGGTTCACCAGCGCGTCTTGCAGCATCCCCGCATCCAGCCGTAAGGCACCGTCCAGCTCTTCCCCCACCATCTGTAGCGCAATCGCTTCGGGCAAAATCGGTCCCGCCAGCACCGAGAGATCCGCCAAAAACTGTGGCATATCGGTGATCACGGGCTTTAATTCCCGCTTGCCCGAAATCCCGGCAATCCGGTCGAGCAATGTGCCACCGCGCCGCGCCGCCGCCGTGGTGGCCTTAACCATATCACTGGCATCGGCGGACAACTCCATGCGTTCCAACCGCCCTTGCAGGCCCAAAATAATCGTCAGCAAATTGGCAAAGTCATGCGCCAAGCCGCTGGTCAATTGCGCCGCCAATTCCCGCTTGCGGGTCTGCATCAGGGCAGATCGCGCCTGCACTTCCTCGGTCACATCCATCGACAGAATATAAACCCCGTTGATCGGCCCATCCCCGGTTTGGTCCGGCGTAAACGCCCCCCTAATCCGACGCCCGCTTTCGTCATCTGCAAATTCGAAGACCGACGCCTCACCTTCCAGCGCGCGGTACAAATACGGTTCGATCTTGGAAAACGCGGCCTCGCCCAAGGCCTCAAGGCCTGTCAGCCCCAAAATGCTGTGCGGCCGCCCCGGACCCGGCATCACAAAAGACAAGCGGCGGTTGGAATAGGTATAGCGTAAATCGCGCCCCACATGGGCAATATGGGCAGGCATCATTTCGGTGGTCAGCCGTGTCCGCGCCTCCATCTCGGTCAGTTCGCGCTTGGCTTCCTCCAGTGCTGCATTGGTCGCGGCCAGCGCCCGGTTAGCCTGTGACAACCGTTCGGCATTGGCCAGGACCTGCTCGGACAATTCCTCGGACCGCGCACGCAACAACCCTTCTTGCATCTTGATCTCGGTGATATCGGTATAAACCGTCACCCAACCGCCCGTGGTCAAAGGCGCGCCTTCGACCGAAATCCAACGCCCATTCGGGCGCAACCGCTCCATATAATGCGGCTGAAATGTACGCGCCGCTTCCACTCGCGACGCCACCGCCTCATCAAAATCCTCGACCTCGCCGTATTCCCCCCGCGCCACCAAATAGCGGATCGTGTCTTGAAATGTTGCACCGGGCGTCGACAATTCCGGCGGAAAGTCGAACATTTCGATGAACCGCCGATTGCACACCGCCAACCGCAATTCGCTGTCGTAGATCGACAGTGCTTGCTGAATCAAGTTCAGCCCGGCGGCTGTCATTGCAGTGTGGTCGATGTGGCGTTGGGTCATAGCAGCACTCCCTTGGCGCTATTGAACACCCTTGGGCCGCCTCGCGAAAGACGCAAATCAGCATTGTTACAATTCGCAAGGATTGCGAAAAAGTCACGCAAGTATTGATCGTAACGACTAGGGTACAAAGACGGGGCAGGGTTACGGACGCGTGCACCACGGCCCAAGGGGGGATTTGAATGACCAAAACACAGGCAGTTGCTACAGCGGGCCTCGCCTCTATCCCCGCGCTTTTGGCGCGCAATGTGGCACAGCATGGCAACAAAGCTGCTTACCGCGAAAAAGAATTCGGCATTTGGCAAAGCTGGACGTGGGCGCAGGCCGATGCCGAAATTCGCGGTATCGCGATGGGTCTTTTGGCGCTGGGCCTGAACCGCGGCGATCATGTCGCCGTTATCGGTCGCAACCGCCCACAGCTTTACTGGTCGATGGTTGCTGCCCAAATGTGCGGCGCTATCCCCGTGCCTTTGTACCAAGACGCAGTCGCCGAAGAGATGGCCTATGTACTGGACCATTGTGGTGCGCGCTTTGTGGTGTGCGGCGACCAAGAGCAGGTTGATAAAATCCTGGAGGTTGAAAGCGTTTGGCTGACCGAAGGGCAAATGCCCAGCGTCGAACAAATTGTCTATATCGACAAGCGCGGCATGCGCAAATATGACCATTCCCGAATGAACGCTCTAGAAGATGTGATCGCCGAAGGCCGCGCCGCCCATCACCGCTTTGAAGATGACTTGGCTAATCGCATCGCCGAACTCGATTACAATTCCACCTGCGTCATGCTCTACACATCGGGTACCACGGGCAAACCCAAAGGCGTGGTCCTGTCCAACCGCAACATCATTGAAACCTCGAAAAA
>Ga0075467_10003052_pt1 | contig 12994 bp, 17 predicted proteins | sample DEB08_DNA_9_FD_75067 | JGI IMG/M metagenome (GOLD analysis project Ga0075467, IMG submission 75067) | Aqueous microbial communities from the Delaware River and Bay under freshwater to marine salinity gradient to study organic matter... | ecosystem: Environmental > Aquatic > Marine > Coastal ...
AAAATGACGATGGTCCGGACAGGCCCAATCGCGGCTATGGACCAACCCCAAATCTCTGGGAAGGTGCACATCCGACAACGACATCACATGAAGAAAAAATGGTGGGCGACCCTGGAATCGAACCAGGCGTGCGTCTCCGCGAGGGAGTTACAGTCCCCTGCCACACCTTGCGGCCTGTCGCCCACTACGTCCTTCGCATTGCGCTGGACGTGGAGGCGTGATTACAAGCGACCCTAAGGGGCGTCAAGCCAAAATGCTTGGCTTTTTGACGACATGGACAAAGACATAGTGAATGAGGGCAAGCGCATGAAGAAACCCAAGTGGGTGGTGCAGAAAGAACAGGACAAAAAGGCCGAGGCAAATCTCACGGTCTGGCTGTTTGGATTGCACGCCGTGCGCGATGCGCTGATGAACCCTGAGCGCGAAAAACTGACCCTTTTGGTCACCCCCAATGCGCAAGCCAAGCTGGAAGACGCCATTGCGGCCTCTGGTGTAACCCCCGAGGTGGTGGACCCACGCAAGTTCAAACCGCCAATCGACCCGGGGTCTGTGCACCAAGGGGCCGTGCTGGAGGTCAAACCTTTGAACTGGGGGCGGCTGGAGGATGTCTGCATCGGTGATGAAGCCCCGCGCGTGATGTTGCTGGACCGGGTTACAGACCCGCATAACGTCGGCGCGATTCTGCGCTCTGCCGAGGTGCTGGGGGCCTCTGCGGTCATCGGGACGCGGCACCATTCCGCGCCTGAAACCGGTGCCTTGGCCAAGACCGCCTCGGGTGCGCTGGAGCGGCAACCCTATTTGCGGGTGCGCAACCTGTCAGATGCAATCCGTGCACTGCAGGACATGGGCTATCTGGTGCTGGGGCTGGATGGAGAGGCCGAAATGTCGGTCGAAGAGGCTGTTGCGGGCAAAAGGGACCGCCCCGTGGCCTTGGTTCTGGGGGCAGAGGGGCCGGGCCTGCGCGAGAAAACCCGCGAAACCGTCGATATGTTGGTGCGGATTGACGCGGCTGGGCAATTTGGATCGCTCAACGTCTCAAATGCGGCGGCAATCGCCCTATATGCAGTCAGACGCAACGCATAAGGGCAGGGTTCATGGGCCATCCAACGAAAATCGCCACCTGTTGTCACTGTGGCAGCAAGGCTGCATTGAAACTGGACGCAGGACGTCATGAGCTGAGCTGTGCAAATTGCGGCGCACCGCTGCGCGACCTCAAGATGCTGCCCAAACCGGCCGCTGCTGCCCCAAAGGCGGTCAGTCACCAGCCTGCCTTGCGGCATTTTCCGCAAAAAGCCAAAGCCCTGGCCTATAAGCAGAGCAAACCGCGCAAGGTGAAAAAGCGCAAGAGCTGGTTCAAGGATCTGGCGGAGGATGTCTTTGATTTTGTGGAAGATATTTTTGACTAAGCGGCATCGAGGGATGGCAGCTGGCCTGACCTCACCATGGGCTTAACATGTTGTTCACATCCTTGGCATAGCCATTGAAGAGGCGTAAAGAGATCCCCACTTTTGCGCCATGACGCCGCAGTCCGGAACAATGCCGCGTTTGAATTTTCCCTCGTTCCGCACTCTGCGCCCTTCGGTCTTGTCCAGGGGCGCTTTTTTTTGTTCAAAGAGCAGGCTAGGGTGGGATCATGACATATTCAGATGCTCTTTTACGCGACGTGCTGACCCGTGCCAAACGTGTGGCCGTGGTCGGCGTGTCGATGAACCCCGTGCGGGCCAGCTATTTCGTGGCGCGCTATTTGGGACTGCGCGGGTTTGAGGTGGAATTGGTGAACCCGCGCCACGCGGGCGAGACCCTGTTTGGCAAGCCCGTGCTTGCGTCCCTGTCCGAGATCGAGGGGGGCGTTGATATGGTCGATATCTTTCGCCGCTCTGAAGCCGTGCCCGAGATCGTGCAAGAGGCGCTGGCCGCCTTTCCGCAGCTTCAGACGGTCTGGATGCAGATCGGGGTGGAACACGCTGAGGCGGCCGCACAGGCACAGGCCCGCGGGGTGACCGTGATCCAGAACCGCTGTCCGAAAATCGAGTATCAGCGGCTGTTCGGGGAACTGCGCATGGGGGGATTCGCCACCGGCGTGATTTCCAGCAAGCTGTGAGGCTATGAGGATGTGAGGCGATGAGGGACGCTGTCCCTCAAACTCCCTGAGGTATTTGAGGCCAAAAAGAGGGGGCGGGGGTAAGGTGCCTTTTCGGCGGGCGGGGTTTGGGATGTGATTTAGCGGGCCGCTTTTTCTGCGATGCCGGATTGGGACTGACGGCGGGCGAGTTCGTTCATGACGTCGCCAAGTGGTATGTCGCGGCAGGCCAGCATCACCATGAGATGATAGAGCACATCGGCCGCCTCTGATGTGAGGGCCGCCTTGTCGTCCTTGATGGCTTCGATGATGGCTTCTATGGCTTCTTCGCCGAATTTCTCGGCGCATTTTTCTGGACCTTTTGCCAAAAGCTGGGCGGTCCAGCTGCTGGAGGGGTCGGCATCCTTGCGCGACAGGATCGTGGCGTAGAGATCTTCAAGGGTCATGTCAGCCTCATCGGGATGCCGGCGGCGGCCATATGGGCCTTTGCCTCGGCGATGGTGAATTCGCCAAAGTGGAAGATGGAGGCGGCAAGCACCGCGGAAGCCCCCCCCAGGGTCACCCCTTCGACGAGGTGATCAAGGGTACCGACGCCGCCAGAGGCGATCACCGGGACAGGAACCGCATCGGCGATGGCACGGGTCAGGGGCAGGTTGAACCCCTGTTTGGTGCCGTCGCGGTCCATTGAGGTGAGCAGGATTTCTCCGGCCCCTTTGGCGGTGACTGTCCGGGCAAATTCGACCGCGTCGATGCCGGTGGGTTTGCGCCCGCCATGGGTAAATATCTCCCATTTGCCGGGAGAGACCGTTTTTGCATCTATCGCACAGACGATGCATTGGCTGCCAAATTGATCGGCGGCCTGTGCGATCACATCGGGATTGGCGACCGCGGCAGAGTTGAAGCTGACCTTATCCGCCCCGGCAAGTAAGAGGGCGCGCACGTCCTGGGCGCTGCGCACGCCGCCGCCTACGGTGAGCGGGATATAGCAATGTTCCGCCGTGCGGCGCACCAGGTCAAACATTGTGCCACGGTTCTCGTGGGTGGCGTGAATATCCAGAAAGCACAGCTCGTCGGCACCGGCTGCATCATAGGCGATGGCCGCATCGACAGGATCGCCCGCATCGCGCAGACCAACGAAATTGACGCCTTTGACAACGCGGCCGTCGGCCACGTCGAGGCAGGGGATGATACGGGTTTTCAGCATGGATGAGGGTCACCCCAATCTGTTCAAATATCAGTCTCAGTCAGCCAGGGCCGCCAGCGCCTCTTTGAGGTCGATCGCGCCATCATAGAGGGCGCGGCCCGAAATTGCGCCCTCAATCACGCCTGTATCCTTGAGTGCTTGCAGATCGGCAAGCGAGGAGACACCGCCAGAGGCGATCACCGGGATGGAGACCGCACGGGCAAGGGCGGCCGTGGCGTCAATATTGGGCCCGCCCATGGCCCCGTCACGCAGGATGTCGGTATAGATGATCGCCGCAACGCCTGCATCCTCAAAAGATTTGGCAAGATCGGTCACCATGACGTCGGTCTCTTCGGCCCAGCCTTTGGTCGCCACGCGTCCATTGCGGGCATCTATGCCCACCGCGACCTGACCGGGAAAGGCGCGCGCCGCCTGGCGCACCAGATCGGGGTTCTCTACGGCGACGGTGCCCAGGATCACCCGCGCCAGCCCCTTGGAAAGCCAAGCCTCGATTGTGGCCATGTCGCGGATGCCGCCGCCCAGTTGCGCAGGCACGGGGCAGGCTTTGAGGATCGCCTCAACGGGGGCTGCGTTCACGGGCGCACCGGCAAAGGCACCGTTCAGGTCAACCAGATGCAACCACTGGCATCCGGCATCGACAAAACTGCGTGCCTGTGCTGCGGGATCGTCGTTGAAGACGGTGGATTGCGTCATGTCGCCGTGAACAAGGCGCACGGCCTGGCCGTCTTTGAGGTCAATGGCGGGGAAAAGGATCATCTGGGGCCTCTGGTTCTGATTGGCGATGGTTTTGCACGGGGGGCGGGGATTTGCAACGCGACCTGAGGTTAGGCTTGCCAGAAAGGACCAAGCTGGCACAAAGTAGCAAGAAAATGGGAGGAATATGATGAAAACACTTATGACAGCGGTCGCATTGAGCTTTGCCCTGGGCAGTGCTGTTTGGGCGGCAGACCCGATTGTGGGCACATGGCAGACGATCAAGGACGACAATGGCAATTCGGGACAGATTGAGATCACCCCCTGCGGTGCTGCGTTTTGCGGCACTTTGGTGAAGTCCTACGATTCTGCGGGCAAGGCGTTCAAATCGGCCAACCAGGGGCGCAAATTGATATGGGATATGCAGAACAAGGGTGGCGGCAAATACAGCGGTGGCAAGGTGTATTCACCGGACCGGGACAAGACCTATAGTGGTCAGCTGGTCCTGTCTGGCAATGCATTGGATGTCAAAGGCTGCGTTCTGGGCATCTGCCGCAGTGGTGGTAAATGGTCCCGGGTCAAGTAATCCGGGTCTGCAGGAAGCTCCCCGCAGGATCACTGCGTTGAATGTGGCGGCCCGGTTTCATAGACTGGAAAGTGAAACCGGGTTTCTGCCATGGGCAAATAGGATGAAGGAGACTTGGACATGGGCCGTCTACGCCATGGCTTGGCGCTGATCTTGATCTGTTGTGCATCTGCCGCTTGGGCACAGGAGGGCGGCCAGACCGAAGTGCCGCGCGGGCTGTGGGAAACCCAGCCGGATGTGCAGGGGGTGGTCTTGCATGTGCGCACCAGGCGCTGCGGCAGGTCGTTGTGCGGTCGGGTTGAGCGGGCCAAGAACCGTCAGGGCTATGACACGCCGTCAAATGCGGTCGGTGACAAGGTGCTGTGGGAAATGCGGCCGCAGCCGGATGGCAGTTTTTGGGGCGAATACCGCGACCATTCTGCCGAACAATATCTGAATTCACGCGCACAGGTGTTTGGGCGCGACATGCGGATTGAGGCCTGTAATGACACGCGCTGCAAAAGCCTTGTCTGGAAACGTATCAGATAAAGCGTTTTGCGGATAATCTGATCCGCCATCTATCGCTTAACCCGTTGAAATACATCACTTCAGGCAGCGGGTAGGGTCTTTTCGAAAACATCTGGAGGGCATGGCCCGCCTGCGATGGTCAGGGGGCCCAGGTCAGAAAGTTCGCGATCAGGCGCAGACCCGTGGCCTGGCTTTTCTCGGGGTGGAATTGCATGCCCAGCATGGTGTCACGACCGATGATTGCTGTCACGTCGCCGGCGTAATCCACATGGGCCAGCCGTTCGGCGGGGTGGGTGACGGCCATATGATAGGAATGCACGAAATAGGCATGATCGCCGGTCACAAGATCCGCGAAAACCGGATGCGGATGGTCGATGATCAGATCGTTCCAGCCCATATGGGGCACTTTGAGTTTCGGATCAGCGGGGGTGATGCGCGTCACCTCACCGGCAATCCAGTCCAGACCGGGGGTATCTTGGTATTCGCGCCCGATGCTGGCCATCAACTGCATGCCGACGCAGATCCCGAGGAAGGGACGCCCCTTGACCTCAACCGCCTCGACCATCGCATCATACAGCCCGCCAGAGCCCTTGAGGGCAGCCATACAGGCCGGAAAGGCACCGTCACCGGGCAGCACGATCCTGTCGGCGCCCGCGACCACATCGGCATCAGAGGTGACGATCACATCGCCCCCTCCAACTTCGCCCGCCATGCGTTCAAACGCCTTTTGGGCAGAATGCAGGTTGCCTGATTCGTAATCTATAATCGCGGTCAGCACCGGCAGGTCCCCCGTTCAGCTTTGCTCACAAGGCACCCTTGGTGGAGGGAATGTCTTCGGCCTTGCGCGGGTCCACTTCGACGGCTTCGCGCAGCGCACGAGCCACGGATTTAAAGGCCCTCTGCGATATGGTGGCTGTTGATGCCATGCAGCATATCCACATGCAGCGTGATCCCGCCATGGGTGCTGAGCGCCTGAAAGAACTCGCGGACCAATTCGGTGTCAAAGCTGCCGATCTTGGGCGTGGGCAGATCAAGGTTCCAGATCAGGAAGGGACGGGCCGACAGATCAAGCGCGGTGCGTACCAGCGCATCATCCATCGGCAGCAGGCACGATCCATAGCGGCGGATGCCGCGTTTGTCGCCCAGGGCCTTGGCCAGCGCCTGTCCCAATGTGATGCCCACATCCTCTACCGTGTGGTGATCGTCGATATGCAGATCGCCCGTCGCGCGGATGGTCATGTCAATCAGCGAATGCCGCGCCAGCTGGTCCAGCATATGGTCAAAAAAGCCAACGCCGGTCTGGTTGTCATATGCCCCCGTGCCATCAAGGTTGATCTCAACGGTTACGTTGGTTTCGGCAGTGCTGCGGGTCAGGGTCGTGCTGCGCATCAGGGGGCCTTTCACGGGGCTTTGGGTTGGTGTCCTTATAACAGCACCGGCGGGCAGGCCAAGCCCGGGCGCATGTCATTCACCCATTGCGGGGGCGGGGGCCTTGTGCGACCCTTGGGCCAACCAGTCAAAGAGGCCACCATGAGCACATGTGTCTTTATCCAGATCCGGTGTAAACCCGGCACCACCTACCGCGTCGCAGAAGACATCGCGCTGCGTGAAATCCATTCTGAGCTGTATTCGACCTCAGGCGATTTCGACCTGTTGATGAAACTTTATGTGCCCAAGGGCCAGGATGTGGGGGTCTTTATCAATGACCATCTGCTGGACATCGAAGGGATCGAGCGGTCTTTGACCACGATGACCTTCAAGGTCTTTTGATCATTCTCGTCCGGGCCTGCGCGATTGCCCTGTGCCTTTCACTGGCCTTGCCCGTGGCAGCACAAAACCAGCGTATTTACAAAGGGCAGGAGGCCGCCGCACTCAGGTGCGCCAATACTTTGGCATTGACCGCGGTCGCCCTGTCACGCGCCGAGTTGATGGATCGGGCCGAAAAGGAAGTGATGCTCAGCATTTCCGTCTTGATTCTGGAACGGCATGTCCAGGGCACCTGGGCGCAGAAAAAAGCAGCTCTTGCCGTGATGCGGGACCGCCGGTCCGTGACCGAGACGCTGGAGGATTACCAGCAGAACGCCGCGCGCTGTCTGGCGCAGTTCCCGATCAACTAAGGCTGCGTGGCAGGCCGCGCATCGGTGCCTGAGACCGGGCTATCCTTGCGCGCAATTTCTCTTTTGACATGGCGCGGCTAAAGGCACGGGCACGGGCGCGGTCAAAGGTTTTCTTGACCCTTTGGTTTCTGCTGGCATTGGGCATCACCGGATTGCCGACCGACACATCCAGGTTCATCGGGCGGCCATCATCGAACACCGGTGCGCGTTCTTCCAGAACTTCGAGGATCTGGTCTTCGATATCGGGCCAGGCGGGGGCCTCTGCGCCCTGAAGAATGCACAAGAATGTCCCATCCCCCTCATAGGCCATCAGCAGATTGGGGCAATTGACGACTTCGGCAATGGAATCGACCGTCTCGGACAGGGCGATTGCGAATTCATGCGGCTTGCTATTGGCAAACAGGCTGTCCACATCGGCGATATGGGCGGCAAAGATCGTGCAGCTGTCCAGACGGGTCCGCGACAGCTGTGACAGGTAATTGCCCAAGGCAAAGGGCAGGATCATCTGCGCGGCATGGTGCAGGCGCACCGGATCGCTCAGCGCAAAGTCATGGGTGCCTTTGTCGAGGGTCTGATCAATTTTGGTGGTGTCCAGTATCGGGGCATTGCCTGATTTTTCCGTCATCCGCTGCGCGACACGCACGCGGGTGGCAATTTCTTTCACGTCAAAGGGCTTGGTGATGTAGTCATCCGCCCCGGCGGCAAAGGCCCGTTCGATCCGTGTGTTGTCTGTCACCGATGTCAGCATCAGGATCGGTGTATGACGGTATTGCGGCATCTGGCGTATCTTGGTGCACAGCTCAATCCCGGTCATGCCGGGCATCTCGATATCCAGCAGGATACATTCAAAGGGACGGCTTTGGTTCTCAAGGATCTGAAGGGCCGACGCGCTGGAGTCTGCCGTGACCATATCCGTCAGATCGGCCTGCCGGAAAATGATCGGCAGCAAGTCCAGAATGACCGGATCGTCATCAACAGCTAGCAATCTCATTACGTACCTCGTGCTTCGTCCCAATGAACCATGGTAGGCGAACCATGGGTTGAAACCTTTAAATATCGAGATCTGGGCAAGATTAAGGCAAATTTGAAAACAATGAAGGCGGATGCGACTAAAAAGGGCAGTTCTGTCATCAATGCCCACAGCAGGCCCGGATTGTCCCGTTTTCGCGTACACAGGCGAGGGGTGACCGACCCATCGCATAGTCCGCACCGCAGATTGCCGACCGGCCATCTGAAACAAAAAAAACCGCCCAATGGGCGGTTCGTTTGATTTCCTACCGGGGCTGGTAGGACCAAATGGAGCGGGCGAGGCGATTCGAACGCCCGACCCTAACCTTGGCAAGGTTATGCTCTACCCCTGAGCTACGCCCGCATCCTTTGGTGAGGCCGGAGATACCCATAGACCGCGACCCGTGCAAGAGGGAAATCGAAGGCAGCGCAAAGTTTTTTGCAATTTTTGGGCTGACCGGCATTTGGGGTCATGACAACAGGCCGTGACCGATCAGGGCAAGGGCGGATGCGCCCAACATCAACAGCGTCAGCCCTGTGCCCAGCTGCCGCAAAATGATCCTTTGCGGTGTGGCGGCAAAACCCAAGGCATGCAAAACCCGCCCCCCCAGCAAGGCGATGCCCATCACATGCAGCACCAATCCAGGCGCGCCAGAAAGCTCTGTCAACGCCATCAGGATCAGCCCAAGGGGGGCATATTCAGCGCAATTGGCCTGCGCGCGCATCCGCTTGAGCAGGTTCTTATCGCCAGCGTCGCCCAAGGAAATGGTATTGGCGCGGCGGTACATGATCACCCGCCAGGTCAGGGTGAGGAATATCAGTGTGATCAATCCGGCATAGACAGAGGTAAGGGGCAGGGGCATGGGGAGGCTTTCATTGATTGTGGTGGGCCGCAGGCTGGGTGCTGCTGCCTGCCTTGGCAGAATAGCAGCATGCAGTCCCAAAGGCACCAGCGGTACCGCGTGACGGCAGGCAAGCAGGCGGACATAACGAAAAAAGGCCCCAACCGCCGTTGGAGCCTTTTGATTTATAGAAGCCGGATCTTAGTGACCGGGCTGTTTATCCCAATCGGACTGCTTTGGCAGGATCTCGAATGTGTGCTCTGGTGGTGGGGATGGCAGTGTCCACTCCAGCGTATCCGCATATTCGTTCCATGGGTTGTTCTGTGTCACCCGTGCGCCCCAGCGCAGTGAGTAGGCGATCACACCAAAGAAGAAGATGAAGGACCCAAAGCTCAGGAAAGCGCCCCAGCTTGACCACAGGTTCCAATAGGCGAATGCCTCTGGATAGTCGATGTAGCGACGTGGCATGCCCTGACGACCCAGGAAGTGCTGTGGGAAGAAGGTCAGGTTTGCACCGATGAACATCGCCCAGAAGTGCAGCTTGCCTGCCCACTCAGGGTACATGCGGCCGGTCATCTTGGGGAAGTAGAAGTATACCCCCGCAAAGATCGCGAATACCGCACCCAAGCTCATTACATAGTGGAAGTGCGCCACAACATAATAGGTGTCATGGTAGTAGCGGTCCACGGCAGCCTGCGACAACACGATCCCTGTCACACCACCAACGGTGAAGAGGAACAGGAAGCCAAAGGCCCAAAGCATCGGTGTCTTCAGTTCAACAGAGCCGCCCCACATGGTCGCGATCCATGAGAAGACCTTGACCCCGGTTGGCACCGCGATGACCATTGTTGCCAGCATGAAATAGGCCTGCTGGTTCAATGTCATCCCGACCGTGTACATGTGATGCGCCCATACGACGAAACCCAATGCACCGATGGCGATGATCGCCCAGACCATTGGCAGATAGCCAAAGATCGGCTTGCGGCTAAAGGTGGCAATGACGTGGCTGATGATACCAAAGCCGGGCAGGATGATGATGTACACTTCCGGGTGGCCAAAGAACCACAGGATGTGCTGGTACAGAACCGGATCGCCGCCGCCCGACGGGTCGAAGAAGGCGAAACCAAAGTTACGGTCCATCAACAACATGGTGATCGCGCCGGCCAGAACGGGCAGGGACAACAGGATCAACCAGCTTGTGACAAAGATCGACCAGGCGAACAGTGGCACCTTGAACAGGGTCATGCCGGGGGCACGCATGTTCAGGAATGTCGTGATCATGTTGATCGCGCCCAGAATGGAAGACGCACCAGAGACGTGCACCGCAAAAATGGCGAGGTCCATGGACATGCCGCCTTCTTTTACGGACAGCGGTGGATACAGCACCCAGCCCACGCCAGACCCAGCTTGACCGCTGCCACCAGGGGCCAGAAGCGAACAAACAGCCAGCGCCGTACCGGCAACATAAAGCCAGAAGGACAGGTTGTTCATCCGCGGGAACGCCATATCCGGCGCACCGATCTGAAGCGGCATGAAATAGTTGCCGAAACCACCAAAGAGGGCAGGAATAACAACAAAGAACATCATGAGAATGCCGTGACCGGTGATCAAAACATTCCAAAGATGCCCGTTAGGCGTACAGACCGTGGCCGGATCGGCGATCAGACGCGCGCCTTCCATACACATGTACTGAACCCCGGGGTTCATCAGCTCCAACCGCATGTAGACGGTGAAAGCAACGGATACAAAACCCGCGAGTGCTGAGACGATCAGATACAGGATACCGATGTCTTTGTGGTTTGTGGACATGAACCAACGGGTGAAAAAGCCCCGTTCGTCTTCGTGATCGTGCCCGTGAATGGCTGCGTCTGCCATGCGGTGCCTCCTCGATATAGATATTTGAACCCCACGCCTGTTGGCTATGCGCAGAGCGATGTGAATTTTGTTCTAATCCGCTGACTGCGCAGGGGCAATGGGCGCGTTTGCCGCAGGAGGAGAAAACTGCACTAAATTTCGGCTCTGTGCGGCTCTGACCCGGGGCATTTGCCGCGCGATCAATGGTTTTTGCCGACACCGCGTATCAAATGTCGGCAAAAGCCGCCCTTGCGCCACAGTATTTCTGCGGTTTGCCTGGCAATGCTGTGATGCAGGAGCGCCACGATTCTATCCGCAAAGGTCGCGCGACACCTCTCGTCGGCACAGGGGGGGGGCATTGCCGCGGCAGCTGCGTTAGGGCCGCGCGCCAAAGACCGTATCGAATTGCGCGCGCAAAGCGACATCCAGATCATCCATCGTCACGGGCAGGCCCATATCGACCAGCGACGTGACGCCGTGATCCCGAATGCCGCAGGGCACGATCCCCTCAAAATGGCTGAGGTCAGGTTCCACATTGATGCTGATCCCGTGAAAGCTGATCCATTTGCGCAGGCGGATACCGATGGCGGCAATCTTGTCTTCGGCGGCTGATCCGTCCGCTTGGGCAGGCTTTTCAGGCCGCTGCACCCAGACCCCAACACGTCCGGTCCTGATTTCGCCGCGCAGATTGAACTGGTCCAGCGTGGCAATCACCCAAGCCTCAAGGTCGCGCACGAAACAGCGCACATCGCGGCCGCGTTTGCCGACATCCAGCATGACATAGGCCACCCTCTGGCCCGGCCCGTGATAGGTGTATTGCCCACCGCGTTTGGTGTCATAGACGGGAAACCGCTCTGGATCGGTCAGGTCCTGCACCTTGGCGGAGGTGCCTGCGGTATACAGGGGGGGATGTTCCACCAGCCAGATGCATTCATCGGCCTCACCTGCCGCAATGGCCGCGACGCGCGCTTCCATCCATGCTTCGGCCTGGCGATAATCGGTCAGACCGTCTGTTGTGATCCATTCTACCATAGGCGCGATGTAGACAGGCTTGTGACCCACGGCAAGGGCTGGGATGTCTTCGGCGTTCGGCGGGCTATCCAGATCAGGCCGCGTCTTTCTCATTCAGGACCTTTTGCAGCATCTGCGCATAGGTCGGCGCACCCTGCGCCCCCGTCAGCAGATAGCGGCCGTCAAAGATCATCGATGGCACACCCGATACCCCCCGCGAGGTCCAGAATTGTTCATGGGCGCGGGTCTCTTCGGCCTGGCTGCCAGAGACGAGCACTTGGTCGGCCTCAGCGCGGTCCAACCCCACGGTTTCTGCCACATCGAGCAGCACATCCGTGTCGGAGACATCTTTGCCCTGCTGGAAATGCGCGGCGAACAGGGCCATCTTCAAGGGGTGCTGCGCCCCTTTGGATTGCGCCCAACCCAAAAGCTGATGCGCGGCAAAGGTATTCACGATGCGGCTGTCATCGTTGAAGTTGAACTCAAAACCCAGCTCCTTACCCAATGCGCTGAGATGCTGGCGCGCCTGCGCAGATTGCTCTGCGCTGCTGCCGTATTTCTCTGTGATATGTTCGCGCAGGTTTTGCCCCTCTGGCGGCATCGCGGGGTTCAATTCGAAAGGATGCCAGCGGATATAAGCACCGACCCCGACCATGCCCAATGCCTGTTCCAGCTGCTTGTAGCCGACAATGCACCACGGGCACATGACGTCTGACACGATGTCGATCTGAACGACGGGGCCATCGTTTGGCGGAGTGGATTCGGACATGCAAGAGCCTCTTTCAATCAGGGTATGGTGAAAACCTCAGCTTTTAGAGCGGGTTTTTCAAGGGGGCGGGCACCCATTGCCGCGATGATGTCACGTCAGTTCGCGGTTTCGTCACGCGCGCCAGGCCCGCCCGGACCCGGGGCAGGCCGACAGGCCATGCGGTTTGATCATTTCGTGCTTTTTTGCTCTTCACAAGGTCTGCGTTCCCCGCTAAACCGCCCAAACCAACCATGGCTTGCGGTCGTGGCGGAATGGTAGACGCGCAGCGTTGAGGTCGCTGTGGGGTAACACCCGTGAGAGTTCGAGTCTCTCCGACCGCACCA
>Ga0075467_10003053_pt1 | contig 12993 bp, 12 predicted proteins | sample DEB08_DNA_9_FD_75067 | JGI IMG/M metagenome (GOLD analysis project Ga0075467, IMG submission 75067) | Aqueous microbial communities from the Delaware River and Bay under freshwater to marine salinity gradient to study organic matter... | ecosystem: Environmental > Aquatic > Marine > Coastal ...
ATTTGGGTCATTTTTACACGTTTTTGACAGACTTTGACACAGAAATGGCCTAACAATTGGCTATTTCATCAGAGGTGGGCGTCCACGTGGGCTACGCCCACTATCGCGTTTATATCCGCCCCCTATACCCACAGCCTAGAGCAAAACCCGCCAGCACCGCAAAGCCGCAAACCGCAAGCCACCACAAAAAGTATCTCAAAATGGCTGAAATCACCAGCAGCATTGCAGCCGCGGAAGCGAGCAACGACAATGAAGCACCTGTGGCAAACATCTCGCTACAGAATATTATCGATGGCACGAACGAGCGCTCCATACCAAAGACCAAATTCATCGATGACATTGATATGTTTAGCGGCTCGTTTGATCCTCCGGCATCCCCCGAGTTGCTCATTGGCGCCTACAGTGATTTACACAGCAAATTCAAGCAAATAGAACAACAACTCACGGAGAAAAAGGCTCATCGGGAGAAGAGCATTCCTGAAATTGAAAAGTCAATCAAGTTAGTTCGTCATTTGATGCAGAAAAAGGAAGAGGGAGATTCGGCCATCACCAGATACAATCTTGCTGACATCGTCTACGCCAAGGCAGAGGTCGACTGCTCACAGGGCATTGTCAATTTGTGGCTTGGGGCCGATGTAATGTTGGAGTACACCTACGAAGAGGCACTTGAGTTGCTGACTGCAAAGGAATCCAAGGCCAAGCAAGACTTGGAGGACGTTACAGAAGATTTGTCTTTTACTCGAAACCAAATCATTACGTGTGAAGTGAATATTAGTAGAGTTTACAATTGGGATGTCAGAAGGAAGCGTGCCTCGGCTGCAGGAAGCAACTAGATAGTCAGTGTATGTAAGGCTGGGGAGCAAGAGACAGTGACCATGACTCGCTACACACTACCACTGCAAGCTATCTAAGAAGGATTTTTATCATAGTGGTATATTCTCTATTCTCTATTTCTAAAATACCGCGTTTGCACCCTCTTCCATTTCAATAGCATTTTCACCTCCCTCTTGTTGTCGTGTAGGTATGTGGTGGTCAGACTTACTGCTACTGAGGTCAAGAAATAACATCCTTCGTCTCAGGCTGCTCCTCTTCTGGTTTTGTTCTCGCTGCTGTTGCCTTCGTTGATGATGCTCCGCTACATACTGGTCATGAGAACCGTTATCGTCTGCGATATTGATATTCCCTTGATTGTAATTAGTAAGCACATTAGCGCCATGATAGCTAATGTCCAACCCAACAATCTCATCAAGGCTATCAGCACTGGAGAAAGAAGAAAAGTAAGAAAAAGGAGTTAGAAGATGGAAATACAAGACCATTTTTGAAACGAGGATGCATCATTTCTTACCGCAGCCATCCCAAATAATGTAAGAGTCCAAAGAATGGAAGCATAAGGACTGTGACCCATCCAAGCACGAATAAGATCCCAATCACTTGACAAGCGAGTAATCTCCCATCGTTAATCTTGTAAAACCAGCCAGCTGCGGTCACCCCTGGATGTATGAGTTGGACATACTCTGGTACCGCAAAGAGCCCTACAGACAACGCACCCCATACTCCGCTACACAAGTGAATTGGGATTGCGTCTACTGCATCGTCAACTTGCATTTTAACCAGTAGATTAGACCCCCATAGGTAGATTAGGCCCGAGATAAGACCGATCACGATACTTGCCCAGCTATCTATGATGGCACACCCACCCGTGACCGAAACAAGACCGCTAAGACATCCCCAGAGTGCGTCCGTTAAGCTGAACGTAGCTTCTCCTGTTTGCCTTTCCGACAGCCATGCCTTCGCTAACAGAGCAGAAATGCATCCTGCTGCCGCAGAGAGAGTAGTGTTGACCACTGCATTCTGTGCAAGAACGGCGTTACTCTTAACTGTAATGTAGTACACAGACCCAGCGTTGAATCCATACCAGCTGTGAAGTGCAATTTTTACAATGAGAATGAGCGACATGAAGAACACAGGCGGAGCGAGCAGCAAGAATCGAACATCATCTCACCCAAACCAAAGAATAAAGACACCTAGCATTTTGAGTGCTATTGAATGACCGGGGAAATCCTTGGCTATTCTTCTTCCATCAATTTCATGAAATCGTCCCTTTCTTGCACCCAACACATGCGCAGCTGTACATTGACATAGGTACATTGGGGAAGAAGACAAAGAATTAGCTTTCCAAAGAGTTATTCCGAGTTTATTTTTGCAAACTCCTCACTGCAATCACTCACCTATCAGGGCAGTTTGACCACCAGTTACATGAACAACAAGACTGCCCGCATAGTCTATCACACCAATCCCTAACAAAGGATTTGCATTGAACGAGCTAAGGAAGCCATTTGGGGTCCAAATACTATGCACAACTATTGGGTATACAAATGCAGTCAATGCAGTTGAATACAAGAGATAAGCCAGCATTTGAGATCTTTCTGCTAACGCCCCCGCAACAATGGTTGCAGATGTTGCAGCAAACGAGAATTGAAACAACCAAAATGCCTTTTGGTCTAAATCCGACAAGAAGAAATTGCTTAGGCCAGCGAAGGTCAGTTCATCATTATCAACCTTTATTCCAGGGTAACTTGATCCCCACGCAAATGCATAACCAACCGTGTAGAATCCTAAAGCAGCGCCGCATGCATCCAGTAAGTTCTTTAACATCGTGTTTTGAAGATTCTTCAATCTCACCGAACCCGCACAAACCATGGCAAAGCCGGCTTGCATGAAGAAGACGAGTGATGCCGCATAGATGAGATAGAAAGCGTCGACTCCAGATTTTGTGTCATCGATAGTGTTGGATATACACCTCAGCATTTGAGTTTGTTGCTCATCTGTGGTGAGATTTGCAGATAATGATTGCAGACACGCATCGAAGGTGCTTTGGGATGAAGATGTCGTTGCTGACATGGTTTTGATAACCGATGCAATCGAGGATGATGAAGATTGTTGTGTGGTAGGCTGTTTGCACGCAACTTCTTATGGCTCTCTATTGTTGTTGATTGGAGCTTGCAGTGCATCCCTGGGGCCATAACTTTGACAACAGTACAATATATATTTATTGACTGAATCGAGTAGCTAATAGCATAAGTGTGTGGCGATCGTGGTAGATTGATGCTGATGTGTCTGTGGTGGGTGGTCGGCGCAATCTGCTGCGAAGCAGCGATGCGTGGTGAAAAATTCTTTTTGCCTCTCGCAGACACAAAATCGCAAAAACAACAGCCGCTCGGCCATAGCACAACCATCATGGCAACGTCAATGCCTCCTCCCCTGGTGGACGAGATGTCTACGCAATCAATCTACACCTTCCCCTTCCCGTCAGCCAATAGATCATCAAATGACGCCAGCTCAATCGCAAGTAAAACAACATCTCCAATCGGCGGGCCCTCATCAACAGCTTCACCGCAAAAGTCTCGGCCAAACTACGTGTGCTCCGAAATCCCTCAAACGACAGCGCTTCACTTCCTTCATCGACGCCTCCTCCTTCCAACCTTCATCATCCCTGTGGGTCTGCTCTCTGTTCCTCCGCTTTTGGTGTCAACGTTGGCATTCCTCGCCTATCATGTCACTGGGACGGGCGGATCGTCGACGTCCTTGGCTGCCATCGTTCTAACGTCTTTCATCCTCATTGCGTCCACATTGCTGCTAATTCGGACTGGGAAACTTGTCATTACAAAACATATTGCCGATGAAAAGGCGAGAGCAAATTTCATGGCAAAAAGTACAGTTTCATTGCCATTTTGGTCAATGGTGTTGAGTATTTTTGTCGTGAGGATATTGCACTCCTTTTTTGATGTCTTCCGGCCACTATTTGCCGAGACATTGGTATCATCAACGACCAAATCATCATCTCAGGGATGGATGAGTTTGATCCTGGGCCTCGTGGGCACCACATCCTTTTGGTCGATCAAAACTTGCTGCATCACATTCCTCCCATCAATGGCTTGGGCATGGATTAGCATACTTGTTGCCATCCGCTACACCGGTCCCTTCTCGCCGATACTCTGCTCTTCGACTCCATTGAAAACAAACCCATTTGATGCGGCTCTTACTAAAATTGGAAGGAACTTTACGTCAAAAAACAGATTTTTGGACATGATTGCCAATGGGTTGGATAAGTTATCTGCGGCGACGAGTCCAGATCAGACAAAGAAAGGGACAACTACTACGGCAGGAACAGCAGCTGCAGCAGGACAAACACAAAAGGTCAATGAAAAGAAACCATTGTTGCAATCAACAAATAAAACTCCCAATGGAGCAACAAAGGCGAGTAATGATGGTATCTCTGGGAAAGATGGAATGATCGAGTTGCTAAAATTATCATCTGCCACCAACGCACGGTACAGCAGACCTGGTTTCATTACCATTGCCATTCAAGTCATTGCCAATATTGTTGGTGGTCACATTTTTGCACACACATTTGTGCTCCCCTTTCTTGGGAATGTTCTCATTCGACTGGATGAAACTGTCGTGGTTGTTACCGTGGTGTCGTGTCTTTTAGTTCCAGTCCTGGAACTTTTTTCCATCATCAGTGAGACTGAATTGCATTATGGCCATTATTCATCGGCTGGTAACGTGTTTGCTGCTGGAAAAAGTGAAGGAAGACGTCAATTTCTTGTGGATTTTGGAGATGATGTGTTGCAGCGCGTTCAACGGTCCTTGTTTGGATATGCCATGATCACACCCATCATTGTCACGGTAACAATTTCATTATGGGCACATTTTGGTCAATATCTTTTGAGTGGAGGATCGTTTTCGTTGGTACCACCTTCTTACCCTGCAATCGTGCAATCACTATTGATCTCGTACATTACGGTGGCATTCACTGTGATTGCACTGGCAATTCAAGACGTGTTGACTCGTTGGGCCGTGTGTGCACCCGGAGTAGATGCAGATATTCTTTTGTACCAAACTTCGTCAAACGTGCCAGCGGAAGCGAAAAAGACAGCGTCGCCAGCTACAAAGGCGGGCGTAACATCTACTCCCAGCAGCAAAAAGAAATTTCTGACTGAGGATTTATTCATTCAGTCGATTCTCATGGGTGATGGAAATACTGTCTCTCAGGTGATTGCAAATCCCGACATGGAAACACAGCCAAGGTTCAAAAGTCATCAGGATGATGAAATCAGTAGAAATGATAAAGCAGTGGCATCGTTTGCCAAGTGGATTCAGTTATATTCTACGACTGCATCAGGGCGACTTTCGGATGATATGCTACGCATGAGTTTACTTGAGTCTCTCGGTGGAGGTGGAAGTTGTTCTCCTGCATCATCACAAACGATGACACCATCACGTCACTTTGGAGAAGGTAGGCACGATTCTGCGTTGCGCAAACGGCTTGAGCTTTCTGCCGCTACTGCAGCACCCGGTCGGCAGCCAATTGCCGCCCCCGTTGTTAGAGCGCTTTGTGCATTTGCTGGAGGAGTGGGGGTTTGCATGAGCGAAATTTATCGGCAAGAGATGAAGGATGGAAAACCTGCTGGTAAAAGTTCTGCTGAGATGTGGAAACTGCCACCGGTATCGTTGGCAGCGGCTGAACTTTCTATCATTGCGGCAGCAAGGTTTGTTGTGATGAACTCGACTTTTGATAAGCGTCACGAACGCATTTGCCTCCTCCTACCCTGCGTTCTTCAATCGGCATACGAGCTTCGATGTGGTTTATTCGCGTACGCTAAAGCCACAGCCACCACGTATGAGGTCAAGTTGGCATCATTTGACAAGACTGGCAGAACTGATGGCTTGATGCAATTTATAGAGCAAAAGTGCTCTGATCTCTGCCCAGTTCTTTCAGCCTGCAACAACTCTGCACGTATGGTGATTCAGACAGATAGAGCGCTAGAGGAAGTTGTACTGCGCATGAGTTGGAAAGGTGACATGCAACGTTGGTTGGTTGGGCTAAACTGCGAAGAAGAGTCTTATAACTCTGTTGATTGACTGCGTCGATGTGATCTGGGCACGAAAGAAGAAAGTTGTTGGACAATACCATTATTTCTGCGCTCGGTCATAATTACTTAGATCTTATTCATATTATGAGTTATAAAATTATTTTCTGGGTAGTGCAGATTGAAATCCAGACTTATCAGAGAACCATTTCTCATTCGCCTTTCGGACTCTTTCTTTGTTGGCATCAGGATTGACTAGCTCCATCCCTTGCGTAGGCGTGAAGACAACGCTGCTAGCCAAGCCATCAGCTACGCCAGCGCTCATCTGAGCTGCCCGCTTTCGACTAGCCTTGGTATTGGCTTGCCTCATTTTGCGTTTCTCTGTTGTATTTCTCATCGCACCTCCTTCTTTTGTATCGAGCATACCAAGAGTGATACCCATTGCATCGTCACCGTACTCACCAGCTTCGACAGAAAATGCACGTTTGTTGGCTTGTTTCATCAGTTCAGTCTCCTCAAAGCGCTCTTTCAACCTACGGATTCGCTTTCCTCCTCTTCTTTTCTTTGTTGTCAAGTCAGGCCTAACGTAAAAGATGGAATGCATTTATGGACAAAACAATAGTCAGAGAATGCATAACGTCAACACATTACAGAAACAGCGACTTTGCGTGAGGTTGTCCCTCCCCAACCAAAATGTTTCATTCAGATTTCGCCCGGCGAGTAATGATCTGTCATTTCATGGCCAAAGCAAAACACTGAATAAGAAAGCTCTAAAAAGAACGAACAAAAAACATAGACACACATGCAATGTTGCAAACTTACTTTGGTAATGCCTTGACAACCTGTGCCTTATCCGGCTCTTCCCACTTTCCAAATTTCGTTCTCAATTCCTCCTTGAATTTCCTACCAACATCCGCAGTCCTTTGCCGTCCCGACTCTACATTAATATGATCACACCGTACCGCCAACGCAAGTTTTCCAGCCACTGCCTTGACCGCTCTCATCTTGAGATAATTCGGACAAGCCTGCACCAAGTCACAATCAATCAAGAACCCTGCATGCTGCGTTCTACTTTGTGTTGCCATCCCTCCCCTCGATGATGACGTGGATCGATTCTTACCCAATAATTGTAAATTACACGAGGGGACCCTTGCCAATTCTGCCAAACCTCCCGTACTCGCCAACAATTGCGCTGCCATTGCAGGTCCCACAAGTGCACACACCGACGGAGACCATTGTTCCATCCGTGATTCCACAAACGACGTTAATTCATTCTGTACACTCTGCAATTCATCCAAATAGAAACACGCATCATTCACCTGATTCAATTCCTCTTGTGTCAACATCCTCCCATTCGTAGTCGATCCAGCCACCGATATTGTAATAATCTGATTGGAACTCAAAACATCATTCAATTGTTCATTAACATTGGTAACATCACTCTCATTCTGAATAATCCCAATCGCCGCACGATACTGAAATGGATCCGTAATCAGTTCTTCCAACTCTGGAAATTTGGGATGGTAGGATTTACAAATGTCCAAATGAGTATTGTGTAGTTCGGATCGGAGGGATGCGAGATGTTTGTTGGAGGTTAGGATTAGTTGATGTTCGTGTTCATCTTCTTCCTTGGAGTTTTTGTGGTGGCTCATTTTGGTGTTGTTGTCTTTTTGTTGGATGGTGCGGATTGATTGGAGGTGTGATTTGAGTGCATCGTTGTTGAGAAGGCGGCTGTTGTTGTTTGTTGCATCTGTGGCAGTTTCGTTGTTACCATTGGCTGTATTGTGAGCTTGATGTTCTGCTGAGATTATGCCGCCGTCATTACCAGCTACTATTTCTTCAGCCGCATTATTATTGGTCTCCTCTTCGGGCTCCACGTCCGAGAGGTCATCAAGGTCGTCTAGCAGTGCGTCGGCCATGGTCAAAGAAGTCGAAAGTGATTTGTGATTTCGCAGTTTGATGGTGATGCGATTCAGATGCCCATCTCATCTCACCATTTTGATGAACTTGGATGAAAGCGATCGAAAAGATCATGTGACAATGATCGCATAACAACTACTTCTAAACCATGGCGACGACAACGACAGCCAATAGCAACGAGGCGGCGGCCTCCCTATCAGACGTGACCGAAGTCACAATCCACCCCCTCGTCCTCCTATCCGCCACCGACCACTACCACCGCGTCGCACGAGGCACACGCAAACGAGCCGTAGGCGTCCTACTCGGCTCCTCCTCCCGAGGCGCCGTGGACGCCACCAACTCCTTCGCCGTGCCATTCGAAGAAGACTCCAAGAACTCTGAAGTATTTTATCTCGATCACAACTATTTGGAGAATATGCTCGCCATGTTCCGCAAGGTGCACGCCAAGGAGCGAGTGGTGGGATTTTATTCGACTGGGCCGCAGATACGGTCGAATGATCTTAGAATCTTTGATTTGGTCAAGAGGTTTGTTCCACAGGGGACGATTACTCCGCCGGTGTTTGTCATTATTGATGTAAGGCCGGGGAGGGAGAGTATCCCCACCACTGCCTATAGGGTTGTAGAGGAGGTCGATTCCAATGTCCCCGCTGCAGGCAAGAAGGGAGATAATGGAGGTGGTGCAGCAGAGGTCCGAAAGACATTTGCTCACGTCCCATCCCTAATTGGAGCCATGGAGGCAGAAGAAGTAGGCGTAGAACATCTATTGAGAGATATCAACGATCCCACCGTATCCACAGTGGCCAACCTGGTCAAGGCCAAGCTATCCGGCCTATCCACCCTAACGGAAAAACTCGTCGAAATGAAAGATTACCTAACGGCAGTATCCAACGGAAGTATGAAACCCAATTCCGAAATCATTGCCAACATGCAAGCGATTGTCAACTTATTGCCCAATTTGAATGTCGAAGAATTAGTACGAAGTATGCTCGTCAAGAATAATGATATGCACATGGTCATTTATTTGAGTGCGTTGATTCGATGTGTGATTGCGTTGCATGATTTGGTGTTGAATAAGATTGCGTATAATGAAGAGGTTGGTGATGGGTTGGGGGAGGTTGTGGTTGGTAAGGTGAAGAAGGTGGATAAGGCTGATGCTGGGGAGGAGAAGAAGGAGGATGATGATGCCAAGGCGAAGAAGTAATGATGGTATTATAGATTGAGAATTGAGAGGGGAAGAAGTAATGTAGCTTGTGTGAAGCTTCCATATCTGACACCAATAGTAATAATTTATACTTCTCCCTTGTTCATGGCATTTTTATTCCTTCATCGAAGTCTGTTGCATTGCATGATGACAAGATATTGTTGAAGAGAGATACCATAGGACATAGGAGGCAGTTTCAGTTCTTCAATTCAATTGAAGTGAGTCTTTTTTGCGTTTTTCCTACTTTCACGATTCGCCAGATGTCTGATCTAAAATCCAGCAAAATCCACCAAGCAAAAGGAAAGAGTGGGTTGGGTTGATGGTGACCATTATTGTACTCCATCAAATTGGCAGAGGAGAAAATTCCAGCCACTTAACAACCTCTATCATAAATCTTTTCTCCGCTGACTTGTTGCGATCTCCTCTCTTGTTGATGGTGGGCTGCTACATGCTGTCGCAACAAACCACTGAACTGTAATCGATGATGTCTGACCCGCTCCAAAGCAAAGTTGCTGAGTACAGCTCCTTCATCACCAATACATTACAGCCCAAATTACAACTTGCAGTCAATGATAGAGAAGAGACTGAGAAAGAAATATTGGAATATGCTCAGTTAAGAAGCAAGCTCCAGCTGATCGAAGCAAAGTCAGATGGACCTGCAGATGCAAAACCAATCAACACTTTAATAGACATATCACATCAAACTATTTATTGTAACGCAACAATTTCCAATCCACGCACAGTATACGTTCACACTGGCTTTGGGTTTCATGTAGAGTTCACAATCGAAGAGGCAATTGCATTTATTGATAAGCGAATAATGTTTCTACAAAATGATGTACTCAAACACAGAGTAGAAGTGGCAATGGGAATTGCTGGAGACGTGGAAAAAGCAATAGAACTCTTGGAAGAGTTTAAAGAAGCAGATGAAGATTGATTCAGTATATATAATGAATGGAATGTAAAAAGTGTTAACTCATTACAAAAGCTCCGAGTCAGCTGGACTTCTTATCCACCACCTCTGCCTTTCAAATAGCTCACTCCGTTTCCAAGGTTGCCAGACCTGCTTCCTCCCTTTTGAGCGTTGACTGCGTCCATTGCACCTGCCATCGTGTTGCTGAGACCAGGCCCTTGTCCACCCATACCTCCACCCATCATTCCATTTGCTGCACCTGGATCCTGTGACCGAGGATTGATGACTGTTTCGTCGATTGAGAGAATCACACATGCCGCTTCGGAAGCCGATGCCAATGAGTTTGATTTGTTATCACTGGGCTCCCAGACCCCAGCAACGAAGGTATCCATAATGTCACCATTCTCAATATCCACACCATACCACGTTCCATTTTCATCTTGTGTGTGTTTGCGACGAAGAGAGGAGAGAATATCATTCGAATCAAAGCCTGCATTGTCGCACAATTGGCGTGGGACGATCTCCAGAGCCCTTGCGAACGCATTCACAACGAGTTGTCCTTTGCCTTCAATCGTGAGCGCATGCTCCTTCAGATACTTGGCAACTTCCATCTCAATGGCACCGCCACCAGCGACAACAGCTTTTGACTTCAGTGATCGCTTGACCACCATCAAAGAATCATGAATACTACGTTCACTCTCGGCAATGAATTGCTCTGATCCTCCACGAAGAATCATTGTCGTAGTCAAGCTGTTCGGACAGCCAGTGAAAAGGTTGAATCGCTCGTCACCAACTTGCTTCTCCTCAAAGTTGGCACATGTTCCAAGGACTCCCTCGAAGATTCCATTGGTACTTGTTTGAATAGTCGCTCCAGTAGCCTTGGCAACACGCTTCAAATCTCCATCCTCCACACGTCCTGCGCAGAAGAGTCCTCTATCCGCAAAGTATTGAGTTGCCAAGTCTCCTACGGGAAGCTTACTCAAAACGATATTTGCCCCACAGTTGACGCACGCATCTAATTTGTCGTATATCACTTGCCATTCGGCATCAACAATACTTTGATACTGCTCTGGATCTTCAATTCGAACCTCTGCATTTTCCTTCTCATTCTTTAGCTCAAGTTCAACATTCAACAACAACACTTTGGGATTGGTGAAATTCTTCGTCATTTGCTCGAAACCAGCATAGGAGAATTTCTTTTTGAATGCCACCCCCTTGACGAGGAATGATTGACGAACATCCCCACCGGGAATCTTTTTGATTGCAATCATACCACGCAAATCATCCAAACCATCTACTTCCTGCGAGAGAGATAGGACAGCATCTACAATCATGGGAGCAAACAAATCTTGATGGGAGGCAATCAATTTGGAGTTGAGGGCCGTGGAGGCAGTTTTCAACAACATTTCTTCACCCTCGGGAGTGTTGATATCGAAGGATACGGCAAGCTCGCGAACCTTTTGGACGGCAAGGGAGCTAGCTTTCCTTATGTGTCTGATGATGATTTGTGGATGGACACCCTCTTCTACGAATGGTTTCATTTGCTTCAAAACTTCCACGGCCAGTAAGACGACGGATGTCGTTCCGTCTCCAACTTCGGCGTCCTTTGAAATAATAAATTGAGCAGAGAACAATGACAATGCAGTGTTAGCATGATTTCATTCCGACATGCAGCAATTGATGAAGAATTCAATTGTCTCTCTCACCTGACTCATACTAATATCCACCAAAGTTTTGGCCGCCGGATGTTCAATCTCAAGAAGCCTCATTATCGTAGCGCCATCATTGCTAATAGTAACCCTCCGTCCATCCGCCACAAGCTTATCCATACCACGGGGACCCAATGTCGTCCTAACGGCATCACTGACTACCTGGCAGGCATTGATGTTGCTGATTAGCTGTGCTTTGCCCTGCGCACGCAATTAAAAATGACAATGAATAGCGAGCAATACAAAAAGTGGACGAGAGGTGAGAACGGCGAGTTTAATTTTCAAGTCAATTGAATCGATATGGCAATCATCATACGCAACGCACCTGGGAGGTATCTGTACCCTCTCTGAGGAGAATAATCCCCGGTCTCATTCCGCCTCCATTCATGCTGCTATTGTACTGGATTTTGTCGTCAACTCTATGGACGACGATGATGATCTTTTGCTTGGATGGTGGCCAAAAAATGCGGCATCGCATTGGGGAGGATAGGGGATAGGTTTTCTTTTTTACCCGTCAATACCCTTTTGCTGCCCCCTTCCACCTTCAAAATCTCTGCACAAAATATCCAAGACAATAACCATGGAGCGATCTCATAGGGGGGCCAATGGCCAGCACCACACCACCAACAACCCCGACGACACCTTCGACAATGACTCCAGCACAGCCATGTCCCTCGATGAAAGCAGCATCCAGCTCAATGCCACGGCCGCCTCACACAGCATTAGTGTAGATATGACGGGCACGTCATTTTCAAGACGCGGCGGGGGCAGTTATGGTGGTGGACGGAGGAGCAATGCCTCTGCTGGATTATTGACTTCACCGGCATTTTCACCGTTTGGAGGTGCTGATGATTCAACGGCCATGTCAATTTCAGGGATGGATAATACTCCTTCATCGCATCAAATGATGAGAGGCAATACTAATGGTGGACAACACAACAGCAATGATAATTTTGGACCCAACAAGTCATCCGACATTCATGTTCCTTCACTTGGTGGCAAGCCACCTCTCAACTTCAATGCACAGCTGGGTAATAATGGTAAAAAGATGTTGCATGGAAAGACTGATGAGCCGTCCTCTGCGACAAACACTACTACTGCCACGCGGTGGAATAATTCAGATTGGGATTTGAACCAAGCCAGGTCACAATTACGACGAGCTTCACGAGAATGTAGTCGGAGAGGATTGAAGTTGGCTAGTCGATGGGCTTCGGAGCAGTTGATGGGGTTGGCTTCGAGTTCTTTTTCTTCAGCATTAGCAGACGATAGTCTCTCGTTGTTACCAGAAGAGCGGTGTCAACCAAACGATGTAGAGCTTTACGCAATATCCCTATTTGATCTCGGTGAATACAGCCGAGCAGCTCAGGTACTAAGTTC
>Ga0075467_10003058_pt1 | contig 12972 bp, 9 predicted proteins | sample DEB08_DNA_9_FD_75067 | JGI IMG/M metagenome (GOLD analysis project Ga0075467, IMG submission 75067) | Aqueous microbial communities from the Delaware River and Bay under freshwater to marine salinity gradient to study organic matter... | ecosystem: Environmental > Aquatic > Marine > Coastal ...
ACATAGCAGCAGGAGTTGTCAATTCAATTACAGTCCCACGCAAGCCTACCAGTATGAGGCCGCTGTTCATTCTTTGTAAAATGTCATCTTTGTGTGTGATAACTTCATAATGAATATCAATCGCTTTGTTTTTAGAATGCATACTCACAAAAGCATAAATAGCCAACCCTAGGAGCAGGCTAATCAAGCCAATGCCTGAATAGGCAAGTAAACTCAATGTTGCTTCGTCTTGGCGCGCTAATTTATCGCCTAACGCAAAACAAGCAGGACTGATAAGCAACAACGCTAAGAAAGCGATACGCGTTGTTGAAGAAAAAATCGACAGCAGGTGTCTTGGCATCTTAAATGTATCCAAAGAAAATAAATTTATATCCTATGAAACAAGTTAACTCGTGAACGGCAACTTACAAATAGTGGAACGACATACAGTGTATATTTATAAATAACTTTTTCGCTACATATGTCGCAGAATATGTCTTCGTTGCAGTCACGCAAGTACATAGGAATCGCAACTTCATTATTCCTTATCGGCAGAGTTAGCGATGTTTAAAACTGATGGTGACGAGGACGCCAGTTCTATCCATTAGATTATTGATATTAATGTCGGCATGATGAAAAAGTGCGATCATTTTAGCGATGTATAAACCTAGACCTAAATGTGGCTGCTCCGTGCTTTGTTCCTTGCGGACAGATATCATGGAGTGTAGAAGCTCTTTTTGCATGTTTTTTGGTAACAATGGCCCCTGATTACTAATCTGAATTTTGTATGCATTTGTGTGACCCGTTAACGCAATTTTGATTACCGAATTAACAGGGCTAAATTCGAGCGCATTTGCAACAATCTTATCCAGCATTTGAGCAAGAAGGTCAGGAGAACCTGATATCATTAATTTCTTTAGCTTTAATTCAAGTAAAAACTGTCTTTCAGGATAAGCAAGTCTATATCCCTGCGAGCAACCATCCAGTACTTCATCAAGATAAAATTCCTCAATCTCGCTGCGCTGAATAGCTTGCTCTAGCCGAGTTGCTTCACTCATATTATTCAGTATTTTGCTTAACCTCGTTATCCCCTCTTTCGCTCTGTCAATATAGACTTGATTGTCACTTGAATACGGCTCAAGAGACAAGTTTTCTAGGGACGAGTTCACAATGGCCACCGGCGTTCTTAATTCGTGCGACAACCGCGACGCCATATTTTCTAAATAACTATTATATTGACTTAATTTTGACAACACACTGTTGAAGGAGCGACTCAGATCACCAATTTCATCATTCGCTGCAGACGCTTTAATGTCACCGATTATTTTCCCGGCGCTGTCGATAGCACTTTCAGTTTGGTTTCTGAGCTTCCGAATCCGCCATGAAATCCGTGATGCTAATAAAAATAGGGCAAGAGTACCTAAAAAAATCACACTCAAAATGAGGTGAAACTGTTTTTCCAAGGCTTGGTTACGTAATGTTCTTATGCCATTTGTCGTTTGTTCGACAACGACAGCTCCCATTACTTGCTCATTAATATAGATAGGATGTGCAGCCGACAAAATGACCGCCTTTTTGTCGGCACTCAAACGCCATATAGCACTGGGGCTGCCGGCTAGCGCTTGTTCAATGTCCTTACCCTGCAGTGCATAGGCGTTTTCAAGATCATCAACAAAATCAGTAGGGGGTTTTGTGAGGATTGTGTAGTAAACAGGAAGTAGCCATTGGTCTTCAATATATTGCCACCAGCTTCGCTGCTTAACATCGTTTTGATTTGCCGCACATGCGCTAGCGTCTAATTCAACAGCCTCAGAATCACTTTGTAGTGACGTCGTATCATATCTATTAACGATAAGGTTTTTGACTGATGATGACGTATGACTACTTGGTTTAATCCCATTACTGTTGTCCCTTTCATCGGTAAAAACGCATTGGCCTTTGCTGCGCTGAGTTTGTATTCCAGATGAACTTTGTATCTCGCCTGACTTAGCTAGTACGCGCATATGTTTATCAATTACCCAAACTCTTGCATTAGCGTACTTCAATCCTTTCAATATATTTTCAATGTCTGGAGACGGAATCAGTATGGTGCCCAATGAGTCTTTATTCGAAGGTTCTGAGGTTCCAACTGTGTATTTGGAAAAGCGCGTTTGCGGGTCATCAACGTCGGTAATTGCAAACGCAATTTTACTCGACATCATGCTAACGGGTAAACGCAACTCTACGGTATAACCCGTTTCTGTTTGCTGCCAGTAGCCTTGAATTTTGGTTTCTAAGCGTTCTGGCTGAATGCTCTGTGCAGCCGACTTAAGCAAATAGGCATTGACCCAGCCGGACTGCATAGGCGCGATCAGATAGCGCTCGAATTCACCATTGGTGTCGATCATTGCTACCTGCAAATAATCGTTACGATCGATGCGCAAACTATTACGGGAACGGTAAATCAAGCTGTCATCAATCACTTCAAATAAGGCATATAAAAAATTGTCATAACGGCCAATCATGTGTTTAAACGAAAGACTTTGAGGACGGTAAGCTTGCTGGATTTGAACGAGATTTTGCTCGGCGAAGTTAAGTTTGAAAGCTTGATATGCGTCCCAGTCGGATACATCTCCGTCTAGTTGAATAGGAGAGTCTATCGTGTGGGCATACAAATCTGTGCCTGACCTTACTGCACCAACAAAGGAAGATTGCCCATCGAAGAGCTTGGGTCGCTCGTGCAAAGCTGTCGCTACTGCGCGGGCGGTGCCCACCATGGTTTGTTCTTGACCTATGCGCAAATAGCTTTCTAATTCCCACACGTATTGATAGCCTAAATACGGAATGGCAAATAGAAATGATGAGAAAAAAAGCAGCTTAACACGCAAGCTAATGCGCCATTTATTCATGCATGCCCTACTTTCCAGCGGTAGCCCATACCGTAAACTGTTTCGACACGATCAAAGCTGGCGTCGATTTGAACGAACTTTTTCCTCACTCGTTTAATATGTGAGGTAATGGTTGTATCGTCGACTACCATCTTGGACTCATCCATTAACTGCTGTCGACTTTTTACATGTCCAGCATATTTTGCAATCGCATAGAGCATCCAAAATTCGGTCACCGTTAGCTCAATAAACTGTCCCTTCCACTTCACCGTCATGCGCTTTGCGTCCATCAGTAAATCCCCGGCCTCAATAATATCTGAAGGGACTTGCGGTTCGTTCAACAACTCAGTGCGCCTGAATAGGGCCGCTATGCGCGCCAGCAAATGCGGCAGGCTGATGTCTTTGGTTAAATAATCATCCGCGCCCATTCTTAAACCACATATTGTGTCGTAGTCATTATCACGTGCTGTAAAGAAAATAATCGGTAGTGTTTTCGAGAGACTTCGCAATGTTTGACATACTGCAAACCCCCCATCAATTTCATCTTCTAAGCCAATATCGACAATAGCTAGGTCGGGCAATTTTTTGGCGAACGCCATTTCAGCTTGTTGCCTATTAGCATAGGTTTTCACTTCGTAGCCTTGTTTAGATAACGCAGATATGTAGTTATCCCTTAGCGCTTGGTCATCTTCAACTAAAGCAATTTGCTTTGACATTACATACCTTTGGTCTATTCAATTTTTTATTAAGGACACTTAATTATCGGCTTTAAAACGGTACTTTTTCATTCGTAAAGCGAAATAACTAGGCTATCAATATTAAGATTCGAACTTACTATATACAAAATACCGATGGGTTAAAGCCCTTCAAGGTAATTTCCATTTTTTCGCCACAATTCACCTCAATATTGCCATTTTTTCTCCCTTAAGTTGCCATAAATTCTTTGTTTAATGGTCTGGCTTTTTAAATATGCTTTGCACAAAAGCATGTATAAACAGCATTTTTAAAGGCCATTTATAAATCGCCCTTAAGCAGAGATCGGAAAAACACACGAGACAAACTTAAACACCTTTGGAGAAAAACATGTACGCTTTATTTAACAAAACCAAGCCAAATAAAAACAACGCCGCTTCTGACAATACTCTATTCAATAAAAATGCATTTAATAAAGTTACCTTAGCCATTGTATTTTTCGGCTTAATAGGGATTTCACCATATTCTGTTGCTAGTTCGCGAGCAAATCAACAACTTGCTACACCTAACGTCCAAGAAATAAAAAACCAAGAGGATAAAAATAACGCTGTTGGCTTTGCCACCGGCATTGTTTTCGGTGCGGTTGTGGCCGGTCCTGTCGTTGCTGTCGTCGCCGGTCTCTTTGGTATATTGATTGCCGATGATGTGAATGATAAAAATCGCTTATCAAAAACAACAAATGAATTAAACAATGCTCATGAAGAACTGATCGCGCTACAAAGAAATTATCAGCAATCGATTGCCTCAGCAGATCAACAAATTGCTGCAATGGATAGTGCGATGACTCAAGCCATTCAGCAAGTGACACCAAGTCTTGAAGCAAATATTCAATTTAAAACAGCCTCATTTGTAGTTGAAGAGCATTACAAGTCTCAACTAGACGGCTTAGCCAGTGAACTACGAAGAAACCCAAAATTGAAAATTGAGCTTTCTGGTTTTGCAGATCAACGCGGTGAATCCGCATACAACCAGGTTCTTTCTGAACAGCGTGCTAAAGCGGTTAAGAACTATTTAGTAAGTCAGTTTGTGAATGACAATCAGATTATTACTCAGTCATTTGGTGAGTCTGATCTCGTGAGTGAAAGCGACAGCTTTGAAGACAATTTTTTTGACCGCCGCGTGTTATTGAAAGTCAGTAACAAGTCAGTCGATATGACAGCAGCAAGCAAATAGTAACCTTGATAGTAAATAATCACTTACTTCAAGCGGCTTATAAGTGCTCGTAGTTCGAGCGCTTATTGCCCACTTGCATTGATTAAGGTCCAGACTCTCTATGCTTTTTCTGCTGCTCTCAAAGCCGACAAAAGAGACTGTGCTGGCTGATGACCAGGGATAACAGTGCCATTTGGCAGAATAATATTTGGCGTTCCGTTCACGCCAATTGCTTTACCAAAATTATATTGTTCAGCAACTTCATTCTCACAAGAAGCGCTTGCAATATTGTCACCCGTTTTGGCCTTTGTCATCGCTTCCTGCGGATTGTCTGAGCACCATATCGACACAGCATCGCGATAAACTTTGCTATTGAGACCTTGTCGTGGGAACGCAAGGTAGCGAACCGTGATCCCTAAATCATTAAGGATAGTCATTTCGTTATGCAATTTCCTACAGTATCCACAGGTAGCGTCAGTAAACACATTTATCACGTATTTTTCCTTTGCGGACTTAAATTCAATCGCTGAATTTTTGAAGAGTTTAATACCTGCCAAGCGATACTTTTGCAACGCAGCGCCAGTCTCATCGACGATCTCGTCGCCTACGCGATAAACTCGAGCACTGAGGAAGTATTCGCCGTTTTCACTAGCGTAGAAAACACCCGTATCTGTATTGATTTGCAATAGACCAGGAACATTTGCATCCGACACAGAGATTATTTTAAAGTTTAGCTTTTGCTCAAAACGTTTAATCAACTCGGCATGTTCTTGCTCGGCAGCGCTCGCTGATGTCGACAGCAAGAAGAGAGATAACAAGATTGAAGCGCTAAGAACCTTCGTCACTGCCGTTAACCTGTAAAGATAATTCATATAATAATTCCAAAAATTTGCGATGGAGCACATCGTGTTAAGTATTCGTTCCGCTGTTAACCAGACCGCTTATTTGCACAAAAACATTCAAACTTTTTCACTACCCTCTAGGATGATGGTTTTTAACCAAAGATTGAAGTCTTTCGGTAGCAACATGGGTATAAATTTGCGTTGTAGATAAATCACTGTGACCTAACAGCATTTGCACTACGCGTAAATCAGCGCCATGGTTTAGTAAATGGGTCGCAAAAGCATGCCTTAAAGTATGAGGAGATAAGTGCACCTGAATACCCGCCTGCTTTGCGTGTAATTTTATGCGGTGCCAAAAGGTCTGCCTTGTCATCGTTGAACCGCGCTTGCTTGGAAAGATAGTGTTACTCGGTTTGCTTAACAATTGCGGCCGCCAGTCTTTTAAGTAACTAGCTAAACAATCAATCGCAACCTCGCCTAGGGGCACTAAACGTTCCTTATTGCCTTTACCCATAACTCTAATGACGCCCTGTAATAGGCTCACTTCATTCATTTGCAGATTGACCAATTCAGATACACGAATGCCAGTAGCATATAGTACTTCAAGCATGGCTTTATCTCGCATATGTATGGGGTCGTCAGCGCTAGGCGCAGCCAATAATTGATCGACTTGTTTTTCGCTAAGTGTACTGGGTAAATAACTCGGTAATTTTGGATTACTGACACCCTGCGTCGGATTATCTTCACGCCACTTTTTGGCAATAGCGTATTTAAAAAAAGATCGGGATGAGCTCAGAAACCTTGACGTTGAACGTTGCGACAGCCTCTGTTCAAAACGCATCGCCAGATAGGCTTGAATATCTTCTTTTCGCACTGAAACTAAATCCGGCGTTAATGCGGATTTGCTTTGTAAAAACAGTGAAAACTTACTAAGGTCTGTCCTGTAGGCAGAAGCCGTATTATCGCTGAGTCCTTTTTCAATCCAAAGCATACTAATAAAGTCGTTAATCGCAATTTCATTTTCAGGCGAAAGAATCGCTTTCCCTTTTTGAGTATTTGCAGTCGGTACATTCATTTAAAAATGCTTATGCTTTCGAATCAGCTCATAGGCTGCTTGAATATCCTGCGCTTTTTGTTTAGACAGTTCAAGTGCCTGCGCAGGCAAGCCTTTTGCCGCCATTTTATCAGGGTGATGCAGTGACATTTGTTTGCGATACGCTTTTTTTACCAACTTTGCGTCATCATTTTGCTTTATCCCTAGAATTTTGTATGCATCGTCAAGTTCAGCTGTGGCCGAATAAGAGCGGGGATTCCTTTGTTGTCGGCCTTGCTGGCTGCGGTGACTATGTGCCTGCGACCGACCTTTACGGAATCGTTGCTCTGCCTCAAAAGTCATAATCAAAAAGTCGAGTTCAAAGCGCCTGAAGCCTAAGGCTTTAGCGACCCTTTCCAATACGGTATATTGCGCTGCACTTAATTTTTTGTGCGCGCATGATGCTTGAATTAGTATTTCGAGGTATATTTGTAGTACGTCTCTACGAGCATGACATTGCTCTTTAAATTGTTGCAGCATCTCGATAATCGCAAAGTCACGCTGTTTGCCATCCCGAAAAGCTTGTTGCGCCTCCAATCTAACGTCACCGCTGAGGTTCATTTCATCCATTAAAGCAGAAGCGATCTGAATATCTTCTTGAGTCACTTTACCATCTGACTTCGCAACATGACCGAGCGCAGAAAACAAACTATGAAAAAAAACGGCCTGTTGTTGAATTTCATCCGACGTTGTGAATAAACGAGAAAAACCACCTTTTTGAGAGAAATCCTTACTGTAGGTGGTATCGAATATATGACCGACAACCAAACCCAATATGGCTCCCGCCACTCGGCCAAACATAAAGCCCAAAAGCACACCGACAACCTTTCCCCAAATTTGCATCTTTTCGTGACCCTCTGCATGTTTGTTTACATTATGAAAATAAATCACTCATCACTCTGTACGGCAGCGAAGCAATAAGCGAAGCTTGCAAGTGAATTCTGCACTTACTGGGTACATTCTATGTCTAATTTCGCTGTATTTTTCAGCATTTTACATTTAATTATGTATTTATTACCAATTATCCAACAATATAGTTGGTTATTCGGTCCCAAAGCATTAAAATTTGTGGTCATTTGAACGCTATATCGAATAGTTGCGTGAAATATCTGTTTAACTCAGGCTCGCAACATCAACAAAAGCATCTCAAATAGTATTGCGATATCATTTTTCAACACTTTGAGTGAGAAAATGCTTATGCGACACCGTATGAACATTAGCTCTTGGTGCGTTAACTAAGACTAGCTGAATAGGTTACCTAAAAATCACTTGATGATTAAATTGTTTTTTACCACAACACTCAGTATTAGTGCGTTTTTTGTGAGCGCACAAACAGCTGAGTTGTGCGTACCTAAAAGCACACCATTTGACTCGTCTTTGCTCGCTACCGGTAAGCAGATAAAAGTCAGTTCTGATGCTGCTCAAATGATTCAAAATAGGTCAGCACTGTTTAACGGTAACGTCTTGATTACGAGTCCTAGTTCAATGATAAATGCTAATGTTGCACAAATCGATAACAACGGAAAACAAGTTACTGCGAGCGGTGATGTGCTTTATCGAGATGAAGTACTGCAAGTCGAAAGCCAAGGTGTTGAATTGAACAGCGACCTTAAATTATTGCAAATGCAAGATACTAAATACCAATTTAAAAATATCTCAGGGCGCGGCGCTGCAGATTTGCTGTCGCTGTCTGGTGAGCAAGGCTTACGCTTAGAAGATGTGTCATTCACCACGTGTCCAGAAGGCAGTGAAGATTGGAATATGTTTGCCAGTGAAATTGTGATTGGTAAAGACAGCCCTTTCGGTAAAGCCTATAACACTAAGTTCTACTTGGCTGGTGTGCCGGTGTTCTGGCTCCCATATTTTGCCTTTCCCGTTACCGCTGAGCGTCAAAGCGGATTATTATTTCCCAATATTGGTAGCTCAACTCGCACCGGTATTGAGTATGAACAACCTGTATATTGGAATATTGCACCTAATTATGACGCAACTTTCTCACCCAGAGTTATGACCAACCGCGGTATTCAACTAAAAACAGAATTCCGTTATTTGTTTAATCAAAGCCAAGGTGAAATGCAGTTAGAATACTTACCAAAGGATCTCGATACCCTTACTCAAGAAGATCGTTATTTTTATCGATATTTGCATCAAGGAAAAATAAGCGACAACTGGAGTTTAAATGTCGATTTTAGCGGGATAAGTGACGATAATTACATTGTTGACCTTGGTTCTGATTATTACAATCGCGCAGATACCCACTTATACCGGCAAGCAGGGCTAAATTATTATTCACCCAACCTAGACTTTTCCCTGCAGTTCCGTGATTTTGACGTTGTTGGTGATCACCCTGATGTGTATCGCGCATTACCCGAAATGAAACTCAATTACGCGAGTGATATGGGGGAATACATCGATTTCAAACTAGCTAGCGAAGCTGCTTACTTTCAAAATAAACTCGATTCAAAACCCAATGCGTTCAGAGTCCACATTGAGCCAAGCTTGTCCCTGCCTTATCAACGCGCTTGGGGTGAGTTGTTAGCAGAAGTTAGCTTGCTGCAAACTTATTATGAGCAGGCATTACCAGATGACTTTGCAGGCAAACTTGATGAGACTGTCAGTAGAACGATTGGTCAAGGCAGATTATATGGTTCCCTCATTTTCGAAAAGGAAGGCTTAGTATTAGATAATCAATACGGGCTGACTATCGAACCCAAGGTGCAGTACCTTTATACTAGCTTTGAAGAACAAGACCACATTGGTCTTTACGATACAACACCATTATTGACGACTTTTAACAATTTATTTCGCGGGCAAGAATTTACAGGTTTAGATCGCATTAACGACAATAACCAATTTACATTGGGTGCTACAGCCAGACTCATCGACCAAAAAAACCGAGAAAAGTTGGTGTTGAGCGTCGCGCAAATATTTTATTTAGAAGACAGTAAGCTAATTAGCAGTGTGAGAGAAGAAAATCGCTCTGCCTTAGCTGCTGAATTTGATTGGCAAGTGAACCAACGCTGGTTTTTGCACTCTGACATTCAGGTTGAAACGCAAACCCAAAAAGTAGAACGTAGTAGTATTGCGACTGAGTATCGTGTTGAAGATAATAAGCTTATACAGATGAACCATCGATATATTCGCGACCTTTCAGGAGAAGAAATTAACCAATTTGGTGTGACGGCTAGCTGGCCAATCAACGAAAAATGGCATTGGGTAGGACGTTGGTATAGAGATGCTAATCTATCCAGAACCACGGAAAGCTTTGCCGGTATTCAATATGAAAGTTGTTGCTGGGCATTACGTGTCACCTATCAGCGTAGCTTGAGTAACCGATTTGACGCAACGGGTTTGCGCACAAGCGATGATTTTGACTCAGGCATAGGTTTGCAGTTTATTATTAAAGGTATAGGCAGCCGCAGAAGCAATTCCGACATGTTAGAGCAAGGGATGTTTGGTTACCGTCAGCCCTATGTTCTGAATTAACTAGATTTAGACGTAATTTAAATAGAGAAAATATGAAATACAGATTATTAAAAGCAAGCTTACTGAGTGTCACCGTTGTTTTCAGCATGCTGGCCAACGCGGTTGAGCAAAGCCTAGACAAAGTGTCTGTGATTGTAGATCAAGGCGTTATTCTTGAAAGCGAAATATCTGAGCTAGTCAATGGCGTAAAGCAAGGCGCCGTTGCAGAAGGCCAGGCACTGCCCTCAGACAGAGCTCTGCGCACCCAGGCAATTGAACGTTTAATTTTAAAAAGTTTGCAAATGCAAATGGCAGAACGCATGGGTATACAAATAAGCGACCCACAACTAGAGCAAACTATCGGTAACATCGCTCAACGAGACAATATTAGTATTGATGAATTGCGTAAAAGAGTGAAGCAAGATGGCCTAACCTACGAAGTATATCGCGAAAAAGTCAGGGAAGAGCTTATCACCGGTGAAGTAACGCGCGCAAACGTGAGACGTCGTGTTTATATTACGCCACAAGAAATTGATACCTTAGTTAGCTTAATTAACCAACAGGGCGCCGAACAAGCTGAATACCGCTTGGGTCATATTCTTATTGCGCTGCCATCAGGTGCAACGGAAGAGCAAATTACTAAATCGAGAGACACCGCAGACAAGGTGCTTGAACTCTTAAATTCTGGGTCTGATTTCACCAAAATAGCGATAGCATCTTCTTCAGGTCCAAAAGCACTTGAGGGTGGAGATATGGGCTGGATGAACGTTAATTCTATGCCAACTTTATTTGCGGAAGCGCTTGCCGGCAAGAAAAAAGACGATTTAATTGGTCCGTTGCGCAGCGGCGCCGGCTTTCATGTGCTAAAAATATTAGATTCAAGAGGTATTGATATTGTAGAAGTTGAAGAAGTAAACGCTCGCCACATTTTGGTAAAGCCGTCGATTATTTTGAGTGACCAAAAAGCAGAAAAAATGTTGCAAGACTTTCGCACTAAATTAATGGAAGGAGAAGAGGATTTTGCTAAGTTAGCGAAGCAGTATTCGGAAGATCCAGGTTCAGCTTTGAAAGGTGGTGTTTTGGGTTGGAACGACCCAAGCATATATGTTCCTGAGTTCAAAGATGCACTTAGCACTCTAAAAAAAGATGAATACAGTCAGCCAATCAGAACTGTTCATGGTTGGCATTTGATACAGTTGATTGAGCGTCGCATTGATGATGCGACGGAAAAACGCAAAGAAGACCGCGCGTATCAATTATTGTTTAACAGAAAATTTAATGAAGAAACAGACACTTGGTTACGCGAAATGCGTGAAGGTGCTTACATTGAATTACTCGATAAAAAAGACCTGTGATGTCAAAAACATTAAAGATAGCTGTTACACCCGGAGAGCCTGCTGGTATAGGCCCTGACCTTATCATTACATTGTCCCAGCAGGCCTGGGACGCCCAACTGGTGGTTTATGCCGATGCTGACATGCTGCAACAGCGCGCTAAACTATTGGGTATACCACTTGACATTATTCCGTATCATGCTGGCAGTAACTATATTCAGAAGCCTGGCCAATTAATCGTTAAGCATATTCCTGTCGCCGTTCCCGTTATAGCAGGCGAATTAAATAGCGAAAATGGGCACTATGTTGTCGAGACATTGCGTCAAGCCTGTGATGAGAACATTAACGCGATCTTCGATGCTGTCGTCACAGGTCCTGTGCATAAAGGGATCATTAACAAAGCAGGAATTTCGTTCAGTGGTCACACTGAGTTTTTTGCAAATCAGTCAAACTGTAGCGATGTAGTGATGATGCTTGCAACAGAGGGCCTGCGAGTATGCCTTGCAACAACACATATTCCGTTGCAATACGTCTCACGCGCTATTACGCCCGAGCGCCTCGACAAAGTCATTCATATTATTCACACCGACATGAAGCTTAAATTTGGCATTGAATCACCTAAAATTTATGTTTGTGGTTTAAACCCACATGCAGGTGAAGACGGTCATTTAGGTACCGAAGAAATTTTAGTAATAACCCCGAAGTTGAATGAACTCAGAGCGCAAGGTATTGACTTAGTGGGTCCACTTCCTGCAGACACCATTTTCCAACCAAAATATTTAGAGAAGGCTGATGCCGTGCTGGCTATGTACCATGACCAAGGTCTGCCTGTCCTGAAGTACAAGGGGTTTGGCGCATCGGTAAATATTACACTGGGCCTTCCTTTTATTAGAACCTCGGTTGATCATGGCACTGCGTGTGATCTTGCAGGTACCGGTAATATCGACTGCGGTAGCTTCACCAAAGCAATTAATAAAGCCATTAAACTGGCTAGGAAAAAATCATGAGTCAAAAGCATTTAGGCCATACGGCAAGAAAACGCTTTGGTCAGAATTTCCTGCATGACCAATATGTGATTGATAAAATAGTCTCCGCGATTAATCCAAAACCGGGAGATAACCTTGTCGAAATTGGCCCCGGTTTAGGTGCATTAACTGATCCGGTCGCCGAAGAAGTTGACCATCTCACTGTTGTCGAACTCGACCGAGACCTGGCAAAAAGACTTCGAGAACACCCGTTTCTAAGTGCGAAGCTAACAGTAATAGAAGAAGATGCATTAAAATTCGATTTTGCCAGCTTAGTAAAGACAGAGGGTGATTTAAGAATTTTTGGCAACCTTCCCTATAATATTTCGACGCCATTAATGTTTCATTTGTTTACTTTCACCAATAAAGTGAAAGATATGCATTTTATGCTTCAAAATGAAGTGGTGAAGCGCATTTGTGCAAGTCATGGAGACAAGCTTTATGGCCGTTTGTCGGTGATGG
>Ga0075467_10003062_pt1 | contig 12965 bp, 12 predicted proteins | sample DEB08_DNA_9_FD_75067 | JGI IMG/M metagenome (GOLD analysis project Ga0075467, IMG submission 75067) | Aqueous microbial communities from the Delaware River and Bay under freshwater to marine salinity gradient to study organic matter... | ecosystem: Environmental > Aquatic > Marine > Coastal ...
GAATCTATTGATAATGAAACCTTAGGGGGAGCTACTACACATTGCGAAATAAGTGGGGTTACAGACTATAAAGCTAAGGACGACAAAGACGCGCTTGATAAAATAAAAAATATTGTCTCCAAAATTGGAGATTACGATAAGGCCGGATACAATCGTGAAAAAGCAGAAAAGCCGCTTGCAGATCCGAAGGAAATTTTTGGTATTCTTCCAAAATCGCGCGCCGAACAATACGACATGAGAGAAATCATCGTACGCCTTGTTGATGCTGGTAATTTTGAAGAGTATAAAGAAGGGTATGGACAAAGTATCCTTACAGGATATGCGCGCATTGATGGCTGGGCCGTTGGTATTGTTGCCAATCAGAGGAAATTGGTTAAAACCAAAACAGGTGAAATGCAATTCGGTGGTGTTATTTATAGCGATAGTGCCGACAAAGCCACACGATTTATTGCAAATTGTAATCAGAAGAAAATCCCCCTAGTGTTTTTACAAGACGTTACTGGATTTATGGTGGGGAGTAAAAGTGAGCATGGCGGAATTATTAAAGATGGTGCCAAAATGGTAAATGCCGTTAGCAATAGCGTTGTTCCGAAATTTACGATCGTTATTGGAAATTCGTACGGTGCAGGAAATTATGCCATGTGCGGAAAGGCCTATGACCCAAGACTTATTGTAGCTTGGCCGAGTGCCGAACTTGCTGTAATGAGTGGTAATAGCGCGGCTAAAGTATTGCTGCAAATCGAAACAGCCTCCCTTAAAAAGAAAGGTGAAACGATAACACCTGAGGTTGAAAAGGAACTCTACGATCGCATAAAAGCTCGCTACGACAAACAAATATCACCCTATTACGCAGCTTCCAAAATTTGGACCGATGCCGTAATTAACCCTCTGGATACGAGGACTTGGATCTCTATGGGAATAGAAGCGGCAAACCACGCTCCTATCGAAAAACCTTTTAATTTGGGGGTGATTCAAGTGTAATTTATTCGTGAGTAGTGAGTAGTTCAAGAGAAAAAAGAAAGAAGATTGATCATTTCTGATTTCTGAAAAATTAATCTTTGAGGCTTTGTAGCTATGGAACTATGTGACTTTGGAACTTTGGAACTTCGGAACTTCGGAACTTTGCGATAAAGGAAAATGAAGTGAGTAGTGAGTCGAATTGCAACAATTACAAAAAATCTATGCAAAAAATCATACCCTTTATTATCTGCTTCAGCTTTTTAATGTTTCATTCTTGTGATAGAAACCTGAAACAAGATTCGCCTAGCGAATCTTCAGAAATGAAAGTGAGACATCAGGTGGATACTATCGGATTTGCGCAATATGCATGGCAAATGGACTCTGTGATGGCCAGAATTTCTTCCGAAGACAAAACCCCAACCAACGAAATATATAAAGCCGTTGTATGTCCGCATGATGACTATGCCTACGCTGCTGGTTTGTTTAATAAAACGCTAGCAGGAATTAAAGCAAAGACGATTGTACTCATCGGTGTAGCACATCGCGCTAGAAATTTTGAGCTTGAAAACAAGTTAATTTTCGGCTCATTTGGTAGCTGGGACAGTCCATACGGAGGGATTAACATTTCGCCCTTACGAGATGAATTGCTTCGGAAGTTAAAGAAGGAATCCTATATTGTTCACGATAGTATGATGCAATTGGAACATTCATTAGAGGCGATTACACCCTTTCTTCAGAAGAATAAAAAAGATGTTGAAATAATACCATTGCTAGTCCCTTATATGACCTTTGAAAATATGGAGCGCTTTTCTGAAGATCTTTCAGAAGTATTAGCTGATCTAATGAAGCGCAAACGGTTAGCGTATGGTAACGACATTGCAATTGTGATTTCAAACGATGCGGTTCATTACGGAAGTGAAGGCTGGGGCGGGAAAGATTTAGCACCTTTTGGAACCAATGGCAACGGAAATGAAAAAGCAAAGCAAAAAGATCAAACCAATATTGAGGAATGTTTGGTAAACGAGCTAACGTCCTCACAAATAAAACGATTCAATACCTATACTGTAAATCAAGATGATTTCAAGGAATACGCATGGGTTTGGTGTGGTAGATATTCGTTGCCTTTTGGCCTATTAACGGCTAATAAATTGAATAATAAAACAAATGAATCAAACCTCTCTGGAACTTTAATAGATTGGAGAAGCAGTCTTCACAATCCGCATATAGAAGTAAAAGATATTGGAATGGGTACGACAGCGCCGGCAACTTCAAAACATTGGGTGGCTTTCACAGGAATTTGGTATCAATAAAAAAGGCTACCTTTTCCGAATGATCAACAGTATCTTCAAGTCAAAACAGCCTCCCTATTTCATTTTATTACTCATACTGGCCGGTGAAGCAGTTTTTATTCTTCCATTTGTACTTGCCCGTATTTTTCGACCTACTTTTTTAGACGTATTTAATTTGACCAATCTCGAACTTGGCACTTGCTTCTCCATTTATGGGATCGTTGCTTTTATTTCTTATCTTTTCGGAGGCTCCTTCGCTGATAAATTTCAACCGAGGTTTTTAATAGGCTCAGCATTGATATTAACAGCCTTGGGCGGAATTATTTTAGCATCTTCCCCCTCCTATTTAACGCTAAAGATACTTTACGGTTATTGGGGATTTACAACTATATTTCTACTATGGGCTGCGATGATAAAGGCAACGCGTATCTGGGGAGGTGCTAAAAATCAAGGTCTGGCTTTTGGCTTTTTGGATGGTGGCCGTGGTTTGGTGGCCGCTGGGTTTGGTTCTCTAGGAGTTATCATATTTTCTATTTTTCTTACTTCGGAAATCGCTGTTGCAACCATGGAAGAGCGCACTGATGCATTTAAATACGTCATATTAATTTCATCTGCCATTGTTGCATTCGTTGGAGTCTTGGTCATATTATTTCTGAAAGAGACCGTGTCTGAAGAAGAAATTGCCAGGAAAACGTGGGCTGAAACCCTTGTAAATTTTCGAATAGTTGTAAAAATTCCCTCCGTATGGTTGCTCATGGTTATCATTTTGTGCGCCTATGTGGGCTATAAGATTACAGATGTATTCTCACTATATGCAAATGAAGTAATGGGCTATGACGATATTGAATCGGCAAAAGTGGGTACCTACTTATTATATATTCGACCGATTATTGGTGTTTGTATTGGGTTTATGGCGGATAAAACTAAAACATCATTGATGATGATTCTTGGCTTTGTTTTAATGCTTTTTGGGGCTTTAATATTCGCCTCGGGGGTTCTTGACCCCTCAATGAGTCTATTCTTTCTATTTTCATTATTGATAACAGCAACTGGTGTTTATGCTTTTAGAACGCTTTATTTTGCCGCCATGCACGAGGGACATATTCCACTTGCCGTGACTGGAACAGCGGTTGGTTTCATATCTTTAATAGGATATACCCCAGATATTTTTATGGGTCCTGCAATGGGTTATTTACTTGACAATAGTCCGGGGGAACAGGGCCATCAGCATGTTTTTATTATGCTCTCTGCTTTTGCTATTGCTGGATTAATTACAGCAATCGCATTCTACTTCATCACAAAATCGAAATCAAAGATCGTAGCCTCTAGGCTTTAGACTTCTAGATAATTAGATTATTGGATTGTTTCGTTAGAATCATCAGATTGCCGCGTCAGTCCGTGGCTTCTTCAAAAACTCATACGCTGCAGCTACAAAGAAGTTGTGAGTTTGCGAGCCCGTGGGGTGAAGCAATCATATGCGGCATTCCGGTATTATTCGTAGATAGCGATTAGTAAAGTTGAAAACTAGCGTATGGCCTTTATTTCTTCCTGTCTTTTATTGACATACCTAAACCCGTTTTCACCATAAAAACCAGCTTCCTCCAACATAATACGGATGTCTTTTTTCCAGGCTGGAATGGACACCGTAGTATTTAATTCTATAGCATAGACCGTATTGTCGTACAAGGGATAATCTCCAGTTCCTGCCACACCACCTTGTGAATCCCACATCCCAATGGTTGGGCCTGCACTATGACCATAATTCCCCAATGGATGCGTATATATAGAAGGCCGTAAACCTTCTGCTTTAGCTTCCTTTAACGATTTTAGTAATATTTGATTTCCTGTTTTTCCTGTTTCAAAGTTTTCTGTAAATATATCTTGGACTCTATTTCCTTTTTGAAATGCTTCAGAAAGAAAAATAGGTACTTTATTTTCACCTTCTTTTAGTACGTACGCATGTTGCTGGCAATCTGTATTCAATCCGATATAAGTGATTCCGAAGTCACAATGCAACAAATCTCCTGCAATGATCATATCCTCTTCTTTTGCCTTGCTAAATGACTGAATATGGCTTTTTAAGGCTTCATTATCTCGTTGTACATCTATAGTTGGGTGAAACCAGGTTTCTAAGCCTAAATCCGTCACTTTTTGACGCATCCACCAAACAACATCTTCGGTCGTTGTTTTTCCAGGAGTAATCACCGCACTTGAGAATGCCTCATCGATAATATCATGAGTAATTTGTACTAGTGTTGGATACAATTCCATCTCCTTGGCGGTTCTAGTTTCTATCCAAGCAACTGCCAATTTTTCGGCAGAAACCAATTTAGACTCCATATCAGTAGGTAAGGCTTCTAAAAGCTCTTGATAATCGGTTTGCACTAGACCATCTGCAATTCCGAAGTTTTGAGAGTTATTGATTCCTATTTTTTTCGGATTCCGTTCTCCAATAATTTCTACCAAGCGCGCCCATTGATCTGGTTGTTTTTCCTTATCCCAAGCAGAAGTTATGTTCTCGCCAACATCATAGCGGGCGACTGCCATTTTCTCTATGGTATTTTGTTGTTTATTTCTATAAAAAACTAGAATCGTTCTACGACGTGCATTGAGCCATGAGGAAGGCAACATTGTCCGCATAACAGGATCTTCGTTGTATTCTCTTGAAATAACCAGCCACATATCGATATCTGCGCGATCCATCAATTGAGGTAGGAGATTATTAAAACGATCGGCTAGAATTTCATCCTTTAAAATCGCTCGATCGCGTTCTGGTAAGATTTGAGCTGTTAAAGAACTAAGTGAAAAACTTAATAGAAGAAGAAAATAACGCATATATGTTTTTTAGATTGAATAAATATACAATTTATTTATACTCGCGCAGTAATCGAAGCACATCGCCTCTTTTTATTTTTTCTGTCTCAGTAAAAGGGAATTTAGTGATCGTATAAATCTTCTTAGGACGCTCATACCTCTCCAGGCTGTTTAGAGCCTTCGAGTAATTAGGCAGCGGCTGTTTTTGATTGTTTTCTAATATTAAAATGACCCGCTCCCCTAGTTCCTCGTCTTTTTCTGAAGCAATTATAAATGGAAGTTCAATAAAAGAAGCTAATTTTTCCTCTACTGTTTCTGGGTGAATTTTATATCCTCCACTATTAATTACATTATCGTACCGCCCTAACCATCTAAATTGTGTAGGAGAAATAAGATCTACTAAATCATTGGTAATAATGGTTTCTTCATCAATTCTCGGAGCGTAGATTGCAAGGCATCCCCGAGCATCTGTGGTTAGCTTTACATTGGGTAAGGTCTCATAGATGTCTGTTCTTTCTACTCCATTGATTTTTCTTGCGGCTATATGACTTATTGTTTCAGTCATACCGTAGGTTGCATAGATCTCCGTTGGAATATTCCGCACCATTTCGGTCAATTCTTTAGAGACCGGTCCACCGCCAACAATTAGTTTTTTTACTTTCTTCAAATCGGGAATTGCATGGTGCAATTGATAAGGCACCATGGCCACAAAGTCGTAATCATTGTCATATTCGGTAAGCACTTCCTTTGCTGGGGCTACAATATGTAAATCCCAGCCCAGAACCATGGCTCGAACCAACATCATTTTTCCTGCGATATAACTAGCGGATAAACACAGTAAAGCAGATGTGTTCTCACCTAGACCAAAATAGTCGCCAGTGGCCTTAGCACTATTAACCATATGCTCCTTGGTGATCTTTATTTTTTTTGAATCTCCCGTAGATCCAGATGTCTCTACAGCAATAGAATCATCATCATTTAACCACTTCAGAATGAATTTTCCAATACTCTTTTCAAACTGTTCGCCTTCCTTACTGAGGTTATTGGCCATAGAACGCAAGTCGTCCAGCGACTCATATTTCAGGCCGTTCAGCTTAAAAGCAGGATGAAGGGTTTGTGAGGTTTTTTTCAAATTGCTACTTATAAGTTGATTTCTTCAGTTTCAAGTGGAGGAGCTTCTATCCTACCAAAAAGTTTATTTCTCCAATCGTTCCATTTGTATTTGTACCCCATAATTGCTATGAAGATAGGATATATAATTAACACTGGACCAAGAATATCAATTCCAGCTGAAGGTTCCGAAACATCTTTCAAAATTGAATTTGTTTGAAATACGGTCCAATCTGCGGTTACTAACAAGGCTGCGATTAGATTGTTACCCGCGTGAAAGCCCAAAGCCAGTTCCAAGCCTTCATCCATTAGGGTAATTATACCAAGGAACAATCCAGTTCCTATATAGTATACCATCACAATATTACCAAGCTTTTCTACTTCAGGGTTAAAGAAGTGAAGTCCTCCAAAAACAACGGAAGTTACTAAAAGAGGCACCCATTTATTTCGGACAATCCCTCCAATTCCCTGCATAAGGTAGCCTCTAAAAAAATACTCTTCAAAACTTGTCTGTAAGGGTATCATTACTATCGCTATCGCTGCTAAAATTAAAAACGGAACCAACTGAAATTGTATTTCAAAGTCTTCGGGATTGCTGTAATAGTCAAGCCCTGTAAAAAAAACTGTGGTAACGGCAATAAGCGAGAATCCAAACCAGAATCTACTCCAATCAATTTTTTTTCTTGCGGTGGTAACAGCTACCATGGGTTGATTATGCAGGTACTTTACAACGAGATAAACTCCTAAAAGGCCTATCGCAAAACTCAAAAGCATTAAGAATAGGGTTAGGTTTGAGTCTAAGATCGTCATAAGCTTGGCGGTATCTTCTAGGTCGGCTATACTCCCTCCTTCGCTCAATACCTTGAACATTACCGCTCCAATTAAAGGAAGAGACCCCAACTGCGATGCTGTAAATATTATAAACGCACCAATTAGATAACGCCACGCTTCGTGCTTATACTTAAATACTTGTGCTATAAACATAAACTACTCAATGTTCTGATTTAAAAGTTCCAAATTCCATTTTCTTTTTTGGCTGTAACGAATTGTGCCTTCTGTAATTTCAAGTGGCGAAAGAACATTATTTGTATACAAACTACCTGTTCCTAAACCTTGAGGCAATTTACTGCTTTTTGTGAAGGTATATTGAGAAATTGCGTTTAATCCTATATTACTTTCTAAAGCTGAAGTTACCCACCAATCGATTCCATTTTCTTCGGCGAGTGAAATCCACGTATCGGCACCTATAAATCCTCCTATAAAGCTTGGTTTTAGAATAATATATTGCGGCTTTATTGTTTCAAGTAGCGCTGTTTTTCTTTCTTCTGAAAAAACACCTATCAATTCCTCGTCGAGTGCGATATCTAAAGGCGTGTCTTCACACAACCTTGCCATTTCTTGCCATTGCCCTTGCTTTATTGGTTGCTCAATAGAATGTAACTCAAGATCGGATAGTCTTTTTAATTTCTCTAGTGCTTCCGAAGGTAAAAAAGCACCATTCGCATCTACTCTTATTTCTATTTCTGAGGCGTTAAATTCTTCCCTCATGGATTTCAAAACTTCAATTTCGGATTTAAAATCGATTGCTCCAATTTTCATTTTGATACAACTGAAACCTTGCTCTATTTTTTCAGCTATTTGCTCCTTCATAAAATGCTCACTACCCATCCAAATGAGTCCATTGATCGGAATCGATTTTTCACTAGTGGTAAATTCCGAAGGAAATAAATTAAAAGCATCTTGAGAGTCCAAAGACTTAAAAGCCATTTCAACCCCAAACTGAATGGACGGAAACTCAGTTAACGCAGCGTAAAGCGCATCTTTTCCCAAGCTAATATTGTCGCACACCCATTGTAATTTTAACTCATAATCGGGGCGATCATCTATACTGAGGCCTCTTAACAAACCACATTCACCAATGCCTTGGCTATTCTTATCAGAAAGTATTAAAAACCAAGTTTCCTTTGTTCTCAAAATACCGCGCGATGTACCGCTTGGCACTTTGAATTCTAGGAGGTGTTTTTTATAAGATGCTTTCAAATTGGATTATTAGATTTCTGGATTGTTAGACCTGCCTTACGGCAGATGGATTGTTAGATTATTGGACCTGCCTTACGGCAGATGGACTCTTAGACCTGCCTGCCGGCAGGCAGGTTGTTGGATTATTGGACAACTGATTCACTTTTTTACTAACTCACTTCTTCACTGATTTACTGCTTCACTGCTTTACTGATTCACTGATTCACTGCCTCACTGATTCACTGAATTATTTTAATGTTGATTTAAATTTAGATGTCATTCTTACTATAGATTCTAATTTGGAGAGGGACTGTTTCAAGACATCATCCTTCAGGAATCCAAGATCGTTGGAAATTAGAAGTTGGGTCTCCATTTCGTAACAAGAACCTAATGAAATTTCTAAAAACCTTGAAAAATCTTTATTCGATTTTCTAGAGGCTCCTTCAGCGATATTTGAAGGAATAGATACACTCGACCTTCTAAGTTGACTTACTAGACCAAACTTTTCAGCATCTGGAAACTCAGCAGTCACCACATATATTTCTTTACAAAACACCCTACTCTGCTTCCATATTTCCAAATCTTTAAATCTATGCATCCCAATTAACATTCTAAAACCTGCCTGCAGGTTAGTCTAACTGCCGCAAGGCAGGTCCAATAATCCAACATTCTAAAGTTCGATAGACTCATTGATTTCCAGTAGCATCAAGTCTTTCCCAGCATCATAGAACTTCTTCTTCGCTTCGGTGTGATTAATTTCTATGAGTCCGAACGTGTCATAATGAACTCCAAGGATTTTATCACATTCAACAAAGTCACTAGCAAGAATGGCGTCCTCTACGCCCATTGTAAAGTTATCGCCAATGGGTAAAATTGCCAAATCCAGTTTTGTTCGCATGGGAATCAACTTCATATCCATGGTAAGTGCTGTGTCCCCAGCGATATAAATATTTTTGTGTTCCCCTTCAATGACAAATCCGCCAGGTTGCCCACCGTTCGTTCCATCGGGAAAGGCGGAAGTATGCACTGCGTTCACATATTTTACATTTCCGAAATCAAATTTCCAATTCCCCCCGTGATTCATTGGATGTGCTTTTAGTCCTCTCGCCTGATAGTAAATGGCTATCTCATAATTACTAACAATTACAGCATCGGTTCGCGTTGCAATCGCTTCAGCGTCCAAGATATGATCTTGATGTGCATGGGTTAATAGAATATAGTCTGCTTTTAGTGTTGAAATATCAACCAAGTCTTTAGATAATGGATTTCCAGATATGAAAGGGTCGACAAGAATGTGCTTGCCAGCGACCTCTATAGAAAGGCTATTATGGCCAAAATACGTGATTTTCATAATTTAAAATTTTAATAGTTATAAAGTTAAATTAAAGTGGTGACAAAAAATAATATCGAAAACAAAAATGTACTCAGAGCGACTTTTTTCAGTTCGGGATCTAGGTCTTTAGGAATTGCGTTTTTATATACTTTTACAATATTCAGAAATAAAGGAATAAATGCGACAAGTGGCAGAAACGAATACAGTCCTTTAGATTGCAGCAAGAAATAAACAAATGCCGAGGTAAATCCACCTACAATTAATGCTGTGTGATAGGTTTTCACTCTTGTACCCCCTAAAATAACAGCTAAGGTATTTTTGTTCACTTTCACATCTGTTAATCGATCCCTCATATTATTCAGGTTGAGCACTGCCACGCTTAGTAATCCGATTGTGATTCCAGGCAGAAGAATATAATTAGTTAGAGTTTCCGTAAATAGAAAATAGCAGCCTAGTACCCCTACCAAACCAAAAAATATAAAAACGAACACATCTCCCATAGCTCGATATCCATAAGCAGATTTACCTACGGTGTATTTTACTGCAGCAATGATCGCAGCAATTCCGAGGTTAAAAAACAAGAGTGAGAGTATAAAGTTATTGTTGCCAAAAGCCGCAAAAATGAGCATACTGGCCAGCAGCAGCGTAATAATCGCGGTAAAAATCATTCCTCTTTTTAACTCTTTTGCTGTTAGCAATCCACTTTGCAGGGCACGGGCCGGTCCTACTCTGTCTTCATTATCGGTTCCTTTTATTCCGTCACCATAATCATTTGCAAAGTTCGAAAGTATTTGAAACCCCAAGGTCGTTGCTATGGCCAACCAAAAGATAATGTTCGAATATTGATCAACATGAGCCGCCGCCGCCGCCGCTGTAATAATTCCTGAAATTGACAAGGGCAACGTTCTTAGTCTGGCCGCTGAAACCCAAGCTTTTAGTTTTGTCATTCAAATTTAATTGTAAAAACAAAAATACATTTTAATATTATTGTATACTTTTATCTGAACAAGTAAATAAAAAAATCATATGACTTCAACATATCACATCGGATTACTACTATTAAGGGTAAGTTTTAGCGGGTTAATGCTAACTCATGGAATTCCTAAATTAATGAACCTAGTACAAGGTAATTTAGAATTTTCCGATCCGTTGGGTATTGGCGCTGTGCCATCCTTACTATTAACGGTAATTGGTGAGGTTATTTGTCCCTTGTTGATTATTATCGGTTATAAAACTCGCTTGGCGGCTATTCCTGCTGCTATTACAATGGCTGTCGCTGCATTTATTATACACGGGGCAGATCCTATTGGCACAAAGGAAAAGGCATTATTATATTTCTTTGCCTTTGTTATTATTGCTTTGACTGGAGCTGGTAAATATTCCGTGGACAGGAAATAGATCATGAACGTTGGGGTAGCCTGTTTGTAAAATTAGGATTAGACATCCGGTGCTTTTCAAGGAAACATATTAACTAGCAAAATACAACTAATTATGAAGAAAATTAGTACTGTATTAATCCTTATCATTAGTTGCGCATGCTCGACGTCTAAACCTCAGACTGATAATTCATTCAATCGTGATATTTCATTTGAAACTGCTGAATTTGAAGTTGTTCAAGTTCCTATTATATCTGAAGGGGATACTTTAATTTTAAATGAACTTAGGTTTTATACAATACGTTCTGCTCTAAATTCAATCCAAATGATTTCAGGAATTTATGGAGATAGGGATTTAGAGCTGGATGGAAGATATCAAAGCAATTTGCCTCAGATGATTTGGAAGCGTAAAAAAATATTGAACAACGATGAACTTTATACAATCTCAGCTTGCGGAACAGAAACAGGGACAGAATATTTTGCTTCAATCGCTGTTTTCGACAGTCAAAATAAAGACTGTCTTCAATTAAATCATCCTCATCGTAAAGAACTGATTGACTTTTTCGTTGGTGAAATGTACGAGCCCTCCGATTAAGCAATAGTCGTTTCATACTCGTTGGGAATCAATAAAAATGGAACGTAGATTACATTACTTTAATGAAGTGTTCCTATTTAACCTTTAGATCTTTTCCTATTTTACGCGAAAGCTTTTTTTATTTTGTATATTCGACTTCCTTCTCCCCTGAAATTACTTATCGTTTCAGTCTTGAAAAACGTCGAATTATTTAGAATTACCCATCGCAATAAACAATGTATTGCCATTAAGTTTCGGTATAACTATGCTTTAAAAGAATATATCAAAAGGTTTAACGGCACGAACTGGAGTACTTCCAAGGGTTTTTTTTACTTTTATTATTCTGAAACTAAGAAGCAAGAATTTACAAATCATCTTAAAGAAGGTGGTTACGCAGTTCAAGAAAAAAATACAATCAAAACTACTTCTGAAGTAATAAAAGAAAAGAATGCCAAGCAACTATTAACTGAGTTAACAAAAGAAAAAGTTGACGTCTTGAAACGCTACATAAAATATCTGGAAGGAAAGCGTTTGAGTAGTAGTACAGTGAGTGTATATTCAAATTTTATTCATGAGTTTTTGCGATTTCACAGTTCACGCCCCACTAAAGAGCTTAGCGAAAACGACGTGAGAATCTATCTAGAATGGGCTGTAAAGGAACTTAAGTATGCGGTTAGCACACACAGACAAATCATTAGTGCTTTTAAACATTTCGCCTACTTCTACCCTATGTGTGCCATTAATCCTGAGAAACTACAACGTCCCCGACGAGACAAAAAATTACCGGTGGTTTTGAGTATGGAAGAAGTTTTACGGCTATTACAAGTGACCAAGAACCTGAAGCACAAGGTTATAATTGCGATATTGTACAGCTGTGGTCTCCGTGTTGGGGAACTCATTGATGTTGAGTTGAACTCTTTTGATTTTAGCCGAAAACAACTTCATATTAAACTAGCAAAGGGACGAAAAGACCGATATACTACAATTGCAGAAAGCACTTATCCCCTATTGCGACAATATTATCAAGCCTATCGACCAAAGAAATATTTAATTGAAAATCCGAAAGGCGGTAAATATAGTAGTGCAAGTATTCGATCTTTTTTAAAACAAAATTGTAAATTAGCGCGAATAAAGAAACATGTGACGCCGCATACCTTACGACACAGTTATGCGACGCATTTGCATGAAAATGGCGTCGGCTTGCGTTATATACAAGCGCTTTTAGGACATAGTAAACCGGAGACCACGATGATTTACACTCATGTGAGCACAAGAGACGCTCATGATATTAAGAGCCCATTAGACGTTGCTTTAGAACAAAATCTGATTCCGGATAACAATAATAAAAAACTAACGATATCCCCCTTGTTTTTACCGGATAACCCAAATAAAAGCTAGGATATAACAAGTTGTGCTTCATTATGACAAACCACTAACCAATGATAAAATTCTTTAGGAAAATACGATACGACCTTATGGAGAAAAACAAA
>Ga0075467_10003063_pt1 | contig 12965 bp, 17 predicted proteins | sample DEB08_DNA_9_FD_75067 | JGI IMG/M metagenome (GOLD analysis project Ga0075467, IMG submission 75067) | Aqueous microbial communities from the Delaware River and Bay under freshwater to marine salinity gradient to study organic matter... | ecosystem: Environmental > Aquatic > Marine > Coastal ...
GTAGCATTGACCGAAATCATTTCACGCCAGGACATCCCCAAAGGGCTGTTTAGCCTTGTGATGGGCGCGGGCCGTGATGTGGGACAACGTCTGGTCGAAAGCCCTAAAATCGATGCAATTTCATTTACGGGTTCCGTTCCGGTTGGCAAAGGCATCGCGACTGCGGCCATTCAAAACCTGACCAAGGTCCAGATGGAAATGGGGTCGAAAAATGCGCTTGCTGTTATGGATGATGCAGACGTTGATCTGGCCGTGACCCTTGCCATGAGCGGCGCATTCGGCGGAACAGGACAGAAATGCACAGCGTCATCGCGGTTAGTCGTTCACGCTGCCGTCCATGATGAATTTGCAGCCAAGCTTGTCGCAGGTGCGCAGGCGATGAAGGTTGGTCACGCGCTGGGCGAAGGGACGCAAATTGGTCCCGTAGTCAGTGCGCAGCAGTTGGGCGAAAACCTGTCCTACGTCGAGAAAGGCCAATCCGAGGGTGCGGAACTAGCTTGCGGCGGGCAACGTGTAGAGCGTGACACTGAAGGTTACTACATGACCCCCGGCGTATTCCTGAATTCAACAAACGATATGATCATCAACCGTGAGGAAATGTTCGCGCCATTGGCATCCGTGATCAAAGTGGACAGCTACGACGAGGCGCTGCATGTCGTCAACGACACCCGCTTTGGCCTGACCTCTGGCATTGTCACCAGAAGTCTTGCCCGCGCCACGCATTTCCGGCGCAATGCGCAAACGGGATGTGTGATGGTGAACCTGCCCACTGCCGGTACCGACTACCACGTGCCGTTTGGCGGTCGCGGTGACAGCTCTTATGGGCCGCGCGAACAGGGCAGCTATGCAGCGGAATTCTACACAACGGTGAAAACGGCTTACATCTCATCGGGCACACCGGAGTAGTCGCAAATGTACCTTGTTGATGGTCTGCAATACGCCAATTGGTCGCCTAAGATCTTTCGCCAAATGCGGGAAGGGGGCGTGGACGCTATCCACGTCACCATCGCCTACCACGAGAATTTTCGCGAAACGGTGCTGAATATTGAACAGTGGAACCGCTGGTTCGAGCAGTTTCCGGATTTGATCTTTCATGGTGAATGGGCCAGCGACATCGATAAAGCCCGCGATACTGAACGCACCGCGATCTTTTTCGGCTTCCAAAACCCAAGCCCGATTGAAGACAATATTGGCCTGGTCGAAGTACTGCACAAACTTGGCGCACGCTTCATGCAACTGAGCTACAACAACCAATCGCTGCTTGCGACAGGCTGTTACGAAGCCGAAGACCCGGGCATCACCCGCATGGGTCGCCAAGTGATCAAGGAAATGAACCGTGTAGGCATGGTTGTGGACATGAGCCACTCTGCCGACCGTTCTACTATCGAAGCGGCAGAGATATCACAGCGCCCCATCGCAATCACTCACGCGAACTTGCACGCTTGGCAACCTGCCTTGCGCAATAAGCGCGACGATGTGGTGCGGGCTGTCACGCAAAACGGTGGTATGATGGGATTTTCGCTTTATCCGCATCACCTTAAGGGCAAGAGCGACTGCACCGTTGAAAGCTTCTGTGAAATGATCGCGCAAGCAGCAGAACGTTTTGGCGTTGAACATTTCGGAATTGGGTCTGACCTGTGTCAGGATCAACCGGATAGCGTTGTCGAATGGATGCGCGTCGGTCGCTGGAGTAAAGAAATCGACTACGGAGAAGGCTCTGCCGCGGCACCCGGATTCCCGCCAATGCCCGCATGGTTCGAAGACAATCGGCATTTCGGCAATATCACAGCAGGCTTGCGTGCCGTGGGGTTTGATGATGCCGAAGTTGCGGGGCTAATGGGTGGAAACTGGTATCGGTTCTTTGAAGAAAGTTTTTCCGCGGCGTGAGTAACGCGCGTTGCGATAGTGCATGTAGCTTGCAACCCAAGCGTCTAACTTGCTGAAAAAGAAAAATGGTGGGCGACCCTGGAATCGAACCAGGCGTGAGTCGCCTCGAGGGAGTTACAGTCCCCTGCCACACCTTGCGGCCTGTCGCCCAACCACGGGCTGATTACCCTTGGCCCTATGGGCCGTCAACCGCAAAATGATGCTTCTTTTGCGGCCCTTCACAGCGGACTGTTTGTCGGGTATCGCCAAAGCGCAACCAAAGGGTAGAAAAACGATGAAAAAGCCAAAGTGGGTCGTCGAAAAAGAGCAAGGCAAACGATTAGCCGCACAAGAGACAATCTGGCTTTTCGGCATTCATGCCGTGCGCGACGCGCTTGAAAACCCCGCGCGCAAGAAATTGCGGTTGGTTGTGACACGCAATGCGCTTGAACGTTTGGGTGATGTTGTGGCGCAAAGTGGGATCGAGCCCGAAATTTCAGATGCGCGCAAATTTGCAGCGCCGCTTGACCCGCAGTCCGTCCACCAAGGGGCCGCTTTAGAAGTCAAAGCGTTGGATTGGGGCAGTCTTCAGGACGTCGCGCTGGGTGAGGGGCCAATGCCGCCCCGCATTGTGCTGCTGGACCGTGTAACCGATCCGCATAACGTCGGTGCGATTCTGCGTTCCGCAGAGGTCTTTGGCGCGCGTGCCGTCGTTGCCATGCAGCGCCACGCGGCACCTGAAACAGGCGCATTGGCGAAGACCGCGAGTGGTGCACTGGAACGCCAGCCATACCTGCGTGTGCGCAATCTGGCGGACGCAATGGAGACCCTTAAAGGCATGGGCTATCTTGTGTTGGGTCTTGATGGTGACGGAGAACGCAGCATCGAGGCCGCGGTAGAGGGCAAGCGGGATCGCCCCGTGGCGCTTGTTATGGGCGCTGAAGGGCCGGGCCTGCGTGAAAAGACCCGTGATACCTGTGATGAGCTGGTACGAATTGACGCGGCTGCAGGTTTTGGATCACTCAACGTCTCAAATGCGGCCGCAGTCGCCCTATATGCTGCCAAAGGCTAACGAATAGGACGCGGAAATGGCAGCTACGAAAATTGCAACTTGCTGTTATTGCGGCACTAAGGCAGCGCTTGTTCTGCGGGGTAAAGACAAGCACGAGTTGGCATGCAGCAATTGTGGCGCGCCGTTAAGGGCGTTGAAAATGCTGCCCCTCAGCCCGGATCACCCCCGCGAGCCTATCGTGCGCTATGCAGAGAATCGCAGCAAGCCTGACCAAAAAAGCGGGGATTACGGCGTATCCCGTCCTAAAAAGCGGCGTAAAACCAAGAGCTTCGGGCGACGTGTCTTTTCCCAACTTTGGGATGTAATTGAAGATGTCGTTGATGACGTTTTCGATTGAACGCTCCGCTTTGATCACGTTTTGCTGAAGGCCACTGGGGCGCGGGCCCAAAGTAATTAGATAATTAGGACAAGCGCGTTTCGGAACAGGCGTGCTTGTTTGCACTGTCCCTCGTTCCATAACTTGCGCCCGGGTGAAACCGGGCGCTTTTTTAATCAACAAACCCCGCGTAGAGTATTTGCTATGATCTATTCTGATGATGACCTTCGCAAAGTTCTCAAGCGCACCAGAACCGTCGCCGTTGTTGGGGTGTCGGCCAATCCGGTCCGTCCAAGTTACTTTGTGGCGCGATATCTCGGTCTAAGGGGCATGCGTGTTATCCCGATAAATCCCGGATTGGCAGGGCAAAAGCTGTTTGGAGAAACCGTTTACAGCGATGTCACGCAGGTACCGGTCGATGTCGACATGGTCGATATATTCCGCAGATCAGAGGCCGTTCCTGAAATCGTGGATGCCTCTTTAGAGCGATGGCCAGCGTTGCAGACCATTTGGATGCAGATCGGGGTCACCCACCCGCAGGCGGCCGCCAAGGCGCAGGCGCGCGGCGTTGATGTGTTTCAGGACCGCTGCCCGAAAATCGAATATCAGCGCTTGTTTGGCGAATTGCGGATGGGCGGGTTCGCTACTGGGATCATATCGTCGAAGCTGTAAATGAGAAAAAAGTGAGCCAGTGCGCTGACTTCCGCCGTTATCTTGAATCGAAAACTCTTCATTGTTGACTCATTGAAAAGTGATGACCTAACCTGAACCAGTTCCCTTACGAGTTGATGTTTACCCTCGAAACCCGAGCAAACGGATACCCGCATGGAAGAAACCAGAATTATTGATTTTTCCGATAGCTCCGATGAAAAAAATTCGGTCGATCAGGCTTTGCCGCCGGGAACCGAGTTAATGGGGGGGAAATTCAAGATCGACGAACAGGTCGGAAGCGGCGGATTCGGGATCACTTACCTAGCCAAAGACATCTATCTTGACCGCGACGTTGTGATCAAAGAGTGCTTCCCTGAAGCATTTTGCTGCCGTTTCGGCACCCAGGTGCATGTGACATCCGAGCGGTATCAGGCCCAGCACAACAAGTCGGTTGATATGTTTATGCTAGAGGCGCGCAGCATTGCTAAGTTGCGTCATCCCAATATTGTTGGTGTTCATCATGTTTTCGAAGAAAATAAAACCGCTTACATGGTTCTTGATCTGATCCATGGTCGCGATCTGTTGGACATCATCGAAGATGGCAGCGATCCTCTGAGTCCCGACCAGATTCGCGATATTCTGGTCAAGACGCTCGATGCAATTGACCTGATACACCGGAATGACCTGCTGCATCGCGATATTTCACCCGATAATATTCTTCTCGACAAATGGGGCAGCCCGTCGCTCATAGATTTTGGAGCCGCCCGCGAAGATGCCAGCAAGAAATCTAATGAAGTAACGACCATGCTCATGGTCAAGGACGGGTATTCACCCCACGAGTTTTACGTCGCAGGCGGGCAGCAACAACCCTGTAGTGATCTTTATGCGCTTGGCGCCACGATTTATCACCTCATTTCCGGCGAAGCCCCGCCAAACAGCCAAACGCGTGTCGCCGCTTTGACGAACAATGAGAATGACCCTTATGTGCCGCTTGCCGGGCGGTTCACCCAGTATGAAAGCTCCTTTCTTGAAGCGATTGACAAGTCCCTTAGCGTTCCCCCAAAGGACCGTATTGCATCAGCAAAAGGCTGGTTGAGCCTGATCGAGACCGAGAGCAAAAAGGTCAAGATGGTAAAAATGCCAGAGGCCAGAACCGTCAGCAAGACGCTGAGCGAGCTGGTTCAGGAAACCAATAAACACGTCCTGACTGCATCCCAGAAGCCAAGCGCGCAGCCCGCTGCAAAGCCGGTCGTAGCTTCCCAGCCGAAGTCATACCGTCCAGCTTGGGTTGATGAGTTCAATCAAGAAACAACCAAATCCGAGTTGCGTCGCGCAGAACGCAAACACGCAATGTCGAAAGCCAAACGACTGGCCGAACGCGAACGCGCCGCGCTCGCCGAATTAGAAGAAGTCGAATATCACATTGTTCCGCAGGAAGCCGAGAAACCGCGCAAGCTGCTTGATTGGTTTCATTGATCTGGCAAAGCTAGGTCGTAACTTACGATCTTGAAGCCTTTTCAGCGATGCCGGATGTGCCTTGGCGACGGGCCAGTTCAGCCATCACATCGTCCAACGCCACGCCGCGTGCGGTCAGCATAACCAGTAGATGAAACAGCACATCTGCCGCTTCGGCCGTCAGTTTGGCGTTGTCACCCTTAACTGCTTCGATGATGGCCTCGATCGCCTCTTCACCAAATTTCTCTGCGCATTTTTCAGGACCTTTGGATAGCAGCTTTGCTGTCCAGCTTGTTTCCGGATCGGCGTCCTTGCGTGCGGCAATCAAATCGGCAAGTTCATTCAATGTCATGTCAGCCTCACAGGTATGCCGGCGGCTGCCATATGGGCTTTGGCCTCCCCGATTGTATAAGTGCCAAAATGGAAAATAGAGGCCGCTAGAACGGCAGAAGCCCCGCCAAGTGTCACGCCCTCGACAAGGTGATCAAGCGTGCCAACCCCGCCAGAGGCGATCACAGGCACATGAACCGCATCCGAAATTGCCCGCGTTAACGGGAGGTTAAAGCCCGCTTTTGTACCATCACGGTCCATCGAGGTAAGCAGAATTTCTCCGGCCCCCTTTTCAACGACTGTGCGTGCGAAGTCGACTGCATCAATACCAGTTGCGCGACGTCCGCCATGTGTGAAGATCTCCCACTTGCCTGGCACAACGGTTTTTGCATCGATTGCGACCACAATGCATTGCGAACCAAATCGCATCGCGGCTTCGGCAACCACATCAGGGTTGGCAACGGCAGCGGAATTAAAGCTGACCTTGTCAGCGCCCGCCAGCAGCAGGGCGCGCACATCATGGTGTGTGCGCACACCACCCCCAATGGTCAGCGGCATGAAACATTGCTCGGCCGTGCGGGTGACCAAATCGAACATCGTACCGCGGTTTTCCTCGGTCGCCATGATGTCCAAAAAGCAGAGCTCGTCCGCACCAGCCGCGTTATAGGCGATGGCCGCGTCGACGGGGTCGCCAGCGTCGACCAGATCAACAAAGTTCACGCCTTTCACGACGCGACCTTCGGCGACGTCAAGGCAGGGTATGATGCGGGTTTTTAGCATATGAACTGTCTAGGCTGTCGTTGCCTGTGCGGCAAGCATTTGGATTTGAGTTTGAAGGTCAGATGATGACCGTCAGCGTAGAGCATTCAAGGCTGCGGAAAGATTAATCGCACCGTCATAAAGCGCGCGTCCCGAGATTGCGCCCGAAATGACACCAGTTGCTTTGAGCGCCACAAGGTCGGCCATCGACGACACGCCACCGGATGCGATGACGGGGATAGTGACCGCACGCGCCAGATCAGCAGTTGCGTCGATGTTTGGTCCTTTCATCGCCCCGTCGCGCAAGATGTCGGTGTAGATGATCGCGGCGATTCCCGCGTCTTCAAATGACTTTGCAAGATCGGTGACCATCACATCTGTTTCTTCGGCCCAACCGCGGGTCGCAACGCGGCCGTTGCGGGCATCAAGACCGACGGCGACCTGGCCTGGAAACGCCTTTGCTGCTTCGCGTACCAGATCAGGGTTTTCAACTGCAACAGTCCCGAGGATCACGCGGGTAAGGCCTTTGTCCAGCCAGCGTTCAATTGTGGCCATATCGCGGATACCGCCGCCCAGTTGAGTAGGGACAGGGCAAGCTTTCAATATCGCTTCTACAGGGACGGCATTCACCGGCTCACCCGCGAACGCACCGTTTAGATCCACAAGGTGCAGCCATTCGCACCCCGCGGCGACGAAGGCCTTGGCCTGTGCGGCAGGATCATCGTTGAAGACAGTCGTCTGTTCCATATCCCCGTGGACCAGTCGCACTGCGTTTCCGTCTTTAAGGTCGATGGCTGGAAAAAGGATCATGGCAGCACCTGTTTTACGTTTGTGGCGTTTATGCATGGCAGGCGATGGATTGCAACGTATAGCCCCGACCCAACGTCATTGTTGCGGGATTGGCAAAGCCGCGCATAACTTGCGCATAACTCAGGGAGGAAATGAGTTTGAAGAAGCTTTTGATGATCGTGGCATCGCTGTTTGCCTTTTCGACAGCGGCTGCTGCACAAGAAGCCGCAGTTGGTATCTGGCAAACCGAAGTGGACGATGGCGCCTATGCACATATCACTATCGCGCCGTGCGGTAATGCGGTCTGTGGTGTGATTAGCCGTACGTTTAACGACGATGGCGAATATCAGTCCGAAAACATCGGCAAGACGCTGGTGATTGACATGGTCCCACAAGGTGGCGGTGCTTATGAAGGCCAAGTTTGGCGCCCATCCAACAACAAGCTTTACATCGGAAAGATGGATGTAAGCGGTGACGCGCTGCGATTGCGCGGCTGTGTCGCTGGTGGATTGCTATGCTCTAGCCAGAACTGGGCACGTGTCGGATAAACCGACCTAAACGAACAAGGGGCCTCTGCATTGCAGGGGCCTTTTTTTATTGAAGTGTTTGCAGACAAATCGCGGGCAAACTGATAGTTTATCGCCATGCGCATTTTGGGGTCTCTTTTTCAGGTGCTGGCTGTGGTCGTACTGATTGGCGGGGCGCTATTGGCTTTGACATCGGGATCTGGCTTCGGCGCAGATAGACCAAGCGACGCGGCCCTTGCAAAGGGTGCAGGCGTTCTTGACGGTTTAACCTTCACAACCGTTTTGGCCCCACAAGGAAAGCCCGGCGAAATTCGCGATGCGATGTTCTTTCACGACGGCCAGCTTTTGTCTTTGGAGTGCGAAGACCGCTGCAATAATCCGGCTTCGGCATATTTTGCGCGTGCGATCGAAGGCGGCCACGAATTCATAGTGGAGGCGTGGTGCCCCACCAAAGACGCGACCATGGTTTGGCGGGGGCGTATTGTCGGGGAAACGGCTACGGGCACTGTGACATGGTCAGTCAAGCGTTTCTACTGGACGGTGGGCACAGTCCTTGAATTCACCGGCACACAATCCACCGAGGCAGAGGTTGCAGCTTGGCGCCCCTGATCCGTTGGCTGCTGCGCGCTCTTGCCCTTGTAGCATTGATTGTTGGTGGTCACGAGGTAATCGGGATCGTCACGTCGTGGCTTGATCTCGCGTTGTTGCCACACACCGAAGACATGCTGCATCGCGCCATTGTTTCGGGAACGGCTGCCTATGTTGTCTTGATGGCGATCCCGTTCGTGCCAGGTGCCGAAATCGGCCTTACATTGTTGACCGCGATGGGTGGCGCACTTGCGCCTTTGATCTACCTTGCGACGGCAGCCAGTTTAATGATTGCCTACTTGGTTGGACGTCTGTTGCCACCGAAGTTGTTGCAAAGGGGTCTTTTCGGGTTGGGGCTAAAGCGCGCGGCAACGATTGTGCAAGATGGGTCCGCAATGACGAATGATGAATTGAATGCCAGATTGCAGTCGTTGTCTGGTGGCAAGATGGGCATGTTCTTACGTTATCGATACTTAGCACTGGCTTTGGCCGTGAACATGCCCGGCAATGTCATTCTTGGCGGTGGCGGCGGGATCGCGATGATGGCAGGTTTGAGCAGGTTGTTTGATCCGCTGCCATTTTTGTTGACGGTTCTTCTAGCTGTGCTGCCTGTTCCACTTTTATTTTATGTCGGAAACCTTTGAAGAGACCTTAGCACGCTTAACGTTGGTTTGCGCATGTTCTCTTATTTTCTGACTTTACAGAAGTCCGGTTTCTTTCAGTAAACCCAAACGCTTTGCTTCGAAATAGTAGCCGCGTGCGTACCAATTCACCGCAGCCTCTTCATCGTTACCTGACACCAGCCAAGCGCCCCGCAAATAGCGGCCAGCGTACTTCAGATTTGTTTCGGCGTCTAAAAGTCCGTCAGCTGACCCGCGAAAGCCCATTGAACGGGCAGTCTGTGGCAGAATCTGCATTAACCCGTAGTAAGGTCCATTGCGTGCGCTTGGATTATGCGTGCTTTCTCGAACGATCACGCGGTGCAGCAGGGTCACCGGAATACCGTGAATATCTGCATACCTGTTGATCAAGCGTCGCAGTCGGGGTGTCTCATTCGGGTAAAGCGGGATGTTGTCGACGCGACGGGCACGACTGGTTCGACCTGAGGAAGGACTGTCGTCGCCACCGCGCTGACCGCAAGCGGCCAAAGCGCCTAGTGCCATAATCAAAAAAGAACGGCGGTTGGACATATTCATTGCTCTTTGGTTGGGGCACCCAAGTAGTGCGATAGCTTCACAATAATCTCGGAGGCATAAAGCAGTGTTTATGAATGATAGCTAGCAGCCTAATTCAGGCCTCATCGCTGCGGCAAGGGGCAGCGCCACTTTGGATAGGTATTTTAATTTCATAACAATAGCTTAAAGGCTATGGCGCCCAGCGCAAGAAATTGCCGATCATCCGCAATCCAGCGGTTTGGCTTTTCTCCGGATGAAATTGCGTGCCGATCAACGTGTCGCGGCCAATCATCGCCGTGATATCTCCGCCGTAATCCACATGCGCCAAACGTTGTGCTGGATCAGCTACCGTTATGGCGTAGGAATGCACAAAATAGGCGTGATCACCCGTCGTGATACCTTCAAGCACAGGATGCGGGTGATCAATAACCAGATCGTTCCACCCCATATGAGGCACCTTCAGGGCCGAATCAGAGGGATTAATTTTGCAAATATCGCCTGCGACCCAATCAAAGCCTGCCGTCGGTTCATATTCATGGCCCGTCGTCGCCATCATCTGCATACCCACACAAATACCAAAGAACGGCCGCGCACGCGCTGTCACCGCTTCGGCAATTGCTTCGGCTAGTCCGGTGCGGGCGAAAAGCTCCGCACGGCAGTGCGGGAACGCGCCGTCACCGGGTAGGACGATCCGGTCCGCGCGGGCCACGACATCGGGGTCCGAGGTCACGATGATAGGACCAGCGCCCACCTCTGCCGCCATACGCTCAAACGCCTTTTGGGCGGAATGTAGATTGCCGCTGTCGTAATCGACAAGTGCAGTGGTCATAGGCTGCCCTTGGTGGACGGTATCGCATCCGTCTTGCGCGGATCGGTTTCGACCGCTTCCCGCAAAGCGCGTGCGACGGCCTTGAACGCAGCTTCTGCGATGTGGTGAGCGTTGAAGCCGTGCAGTTTGTCGATGTGCAAGGTGATGCCACCATGTGTGCTGAGGGCTTGGAAGAACTCGCGCACCAGTTCGGTATCGAACGTGCCGATTTTGCCAAACGGCAGATCTAGATTGCAGATCAGATAGGGCCGTGCGGACAGGTCCAACGCACAGCGTACTTGTGCGTCGTCCATCGCAAGGTGACAGCTGCCATAACGATTGATACCACGTTTATCGCCCAGTGCCTGCGTCAGGGCCTGACCTAGCGCGATGCCCACGTCTTCGACCGTGTGGTGATCGTCGATGTGCAAATCACCGGACGCGCGAATTGTCATGTCGATCAATGCATGGCGCGACAATTGATCCAGCATGTGGTCGAAGAACCCGACTCCGGTTTGATTGTCATACTGGCCGGACCCATCAAGATTAATGGTGACGGAAATATCCGTCTCTGCCGTTTTGCGTGTGATCGTCGCTGTGCGCATCGCTATCGCCCCTTGGTTCTTGTCACTGCTCTATAGGGCCATCAGGGGCAGGGGCCAAGCCTGTGCAAATAATCCTGTGTCGTTTTCAGCAAAATTTAAGAGTTGGCTGCCTAAGATTGGCGCAGCTGCTCATATATCAGGAGAATCCGATGAAAGCTCTTATTTTGCAAAAAGACGCTGCTGCCGCGTGCGCAACTTCGCGTGTGTTGATCGACAAAGGGTTTCAAATCCTATGCGTCGAAACCTTGGCGGTGGCGCATGCATTGATAAATATAGTTTTTTATGCTCTCTTGTGTCTGATGCCTACCCAAAGTACCCTGAAAATGCCTACCAAATGCCTACTAAAGAGAACAGGGGGTTCTAAAGATGCCTAAGATCAACATGGTAACAATCGCAACACTCAAACCAACAGGTAAGAGACAGTTTATCAGAGATTCGGTTCTTGTGGGTTTCGGTATCGAAGGATCAGCCAAGGGTAAGTTCACATATTTTGTAGAAACTAGGGTTAAAGGTACATCCAAGAACGTCAGAACTCAGATTGGCAACGTAGAACATATCAGCCTTGATGAAGCTAAACAGGAAGCCCGAACACTGCTCCTAGAGGCCAAGAGTGGACACGACATCCGCTTTAGGGATGATGAAGAGGACACCACACCAGAGACAATAGGCGCAGCACTTGAAGAGTTCTTTGCAGCTAAGAAGCACAAGTTGGCGGTCAACACCGTCAAGGACTACAAGGCCACGTTCTCTAACTGTCTAAGTGACTGGAAGGACCTACCGACCAAGCAACTATCTAGGAGGATGGTTCAGAAAAGGTTTGTTGAACTGCTGGGTACCAAGAATCCGCCATATGTGAGCAAGGTGTTCCGCAATCTCAGCACTATTCTTTCCTACAGTGGTGTGCGCCCTAACCCGTGCGAAGTAATCAAGGACAAAGACCTCAGCGTTCCAACAGCATCCAGATCAAGGTTCCTGTCAGGCGATGAAATATACCACGTTATGCAGTGGCACTTCACATTCAGACCCAAGGTTACGCCTCTAATACTATTCTACATGATGACAGGTGTGCGTAGAGAAGAAGCCCTCAAGCTGACGTGGGGGGACATTCAGGGCGATAGGATCATGTTTAGATCAACTAAGAACCACAAGGATCATGCTATTCCTTTAGTAGGCGCTCTTAAGGAATTGGTAGGCAAACGTAAGCCAGACAACGAAAAGGTTTTCCCGTTTACGAACAGCCAACTCAGAACAGCACTTACAAAGTTTAAGGCGCAACTAGACTTCAAGGAAGACTGGACCATCCACGACCTTAGACGGACATTCTCGGAGCATATGAACCTGATAGGATACAGTGAATTTGATATTGCCATAGCTAACAACCAATCGTCAGGGACAGTAACTAGAAGCCACTATCTACAAGGCCAATTAGCGAAAGAGAGCCTACTCAAACGTATGTTCACTGATCTCCAGCTACAGTACGATTACTACTACCGAGATCATGGTGGCGAAGTGCAGAAAGTACCTAAGGGGTGGATGCTCCCAGAGATAGACATGATTGATTTGGAATAGAAAAAGGGCCAGTCACTTAAGACCAGCCCCACAGAATCTTAGATGGCCTATTAGTCTTTATTTGCGTTGCTCGGGCCAGCTTCATCCTTACCGCCGGGCTGTGGATATGGTGTGTCGTCGTCCTGATCGTTCACGGACATCGGAGCAGCAGGCGGAGCACCCCGATTACCTTCGCCATTGTTTCGGCCACTGTTGCCAGTGATGCCGTCCCAAGGGCTATTGCCTACTTCCTTACCGTTCCCGGGGTTATAAGTACGCGGTGGATCTGGCGGCTCGCATTCAATGAAACAACTAGTGCCATCGGCGAAACTCGCTGTCCCAAGCATCGCTACTGCAATTACGCTCAGTACTGTAATTTTGGTTGTGATCATAACTACACTCCTTAGAGATTAATGATCAAAGCAAAGAGCCGCTATCAGCCCATTGCATCGTCAGTTTGCCACACGCGGTCTGGA
>Ga0075467_10003068_pt1 | contig 12954 bp, 10 predicted proteins | sample DEB08_DNA_9_FD_75067 | JGI IMG/M metagenome (GOLD analysis project Ga0075467, IMG submission 75067) | Aqueous microbial communities from the Delaware River and Bay under freshwater to marine salinity gradient to study organic matter... | ecosystem: Environmental > Aquatic > Marine > Coastal ...
AAATGATTATATTGGTATTTAATAAATATAACACGATTTTAATCTTTTACTTTTTAAATTTGAATTTGTTTTAGGACTTTTACAAATGGATACAGATACTAATGATCCTCGAGCACAGTTCGTGGCTAATGCGGCGGCTGCCGTGGTCGGCCATCCGGAGCTTGCTCCTGGCATAGCAGCAGCGCCTGAGGTCGCAGTCTTTCTCAATGACACCAGCGTCAAGGCGCTCCAGGTCTTGACTGACGGCAAGCGCCTGCGCTTCCTTGTGAGCGCCCTAGCAGAGCCGCCAGCAGCGGCCAAGGAAGTCCACTTCCTCAAGTTGGACGACAGGGAGATTACAGCAGCGACTGTTCAGTCCCAAATTATGGTCTCTTCTATCCGTGGGAACGCCATCAGCTCACTTTCAGCGCTGATCTCCCGCATCTACGTGCCTCTCCTCAGGCAGGGCGATACCGACGCCGATGCAGGCAAGGGAGAGGGTCACGCACTCAGAGATCCCCTCTACGCCCTCCGAGCAGGTCTGCTCAGGACCATTCGCAAGGGCGGTACGAACCTCAAGAAGCTCGACTTCAACCCAGACGAGTTCAGAGGCATCCTTGAGCCTCTTGACGAGATTGCAGTGTGGCAGGACCTCGAGAGTGAGCAGCTAGCCTCCCAAGAGAATGAAAAGTTGCGCAAAAATGCGGAGCGCATCAACCAACACTTTGCTCCTGTGCAGCAGCACTTCCAAGAGCTCGATAGGTCTTCCCTCGGCACGATTACAGGCTACATTGATAGCATTGAAGTGACACTCGGTAACATCTGGACAGACCCCGCAATCTTCCCTGTCTACCCTCAGAAGCGTATGGAGAACACTTTCAGAGTCATTTCCAAAGCCTTTGGAGGCCGCATTGAGCGGGAGTTCAAAGAAAGCGACGTGTGGCAGGCATCTTTCTCAGACGTGCGCCTGAAACTGAACGAGTGCATGCGCATTTGCTCAAAGTGGAAGGACAGCATGAGCCACCTCACAAAAATCTCCTGGAAGCAGAAGATGGACCATCAGTGGCAAGGACCAGCCTACGTGGACCACTACCTTGAGAACGTCATCATCAGGATGAATGAGATCTTCGAATTGAGATCGCAACACGACGAGCTCCTCAGGCTGCTGACTTCCGATGGGCAGAAAGACAAAGCCGAGGAAACGAAAGTGGAGGGCTTTTTCGACCCCTTCAGAAAAATCAACTCATTCTACATGAACGAGGCTACGGTTGGCACGTGGAAGAACGCCCGCAAGCAGTACGAGCGGTAGCTTGAGCCAGTCGAGAAAGAGATCTGTGACAAGCTCCGTAAGGAGGTGTTCCAGGAGGCGTCGAGCACACCTACTCAGCTGATGCGAGAGTTCCAGAGGTGGAAAGGCCTGATGGGCAAGGAATCGATTCGCAAGGCTCTTGCCCAGGAGCGAGCGAACCTCGTGACCCAAATGGTCGGCGAAGTGGAGAAGCTAGGCGAGGACTTCAATGCCCGGACTGGGCAGAGCATGGAGACCATTCCAGGAATGGAGAAGCCTCCCTAGTGCCAAAACGTGTCGCCTGTGATCAGCGCCATTATTTGGGCCAGGTAGCTCTCCCAGAAAATCGACTCTAACATCGTGGCTGCCAAGAGCCTCTTCTCGGACCTGCCCGCTCTTCAGAAGCTCGTGACCGTAGCCAACGACCTGAGATCCAGCATCGGTGCCTACGAACGTAGCCGCTTTGACGACTGGCAGCGCTCCATTCTTGGAGTCCTCCGAGACCCAAACCAGCAGAAGAAGTACCAAATGACAGGCCAACTCATGGAGTTCGACTTCGAGGCAGGCGGCCTCCTGAAGGTCAACTACAGCGAAAAGCTAGTCACCTTAGTGAAGGACGCCCGAGCAATCGGTGAGCACGGCTTCCCCCTCGACAAGAGCATCGCGCAGATCGTAGACCAGGCTAAGAAGTTCTACAAAGAGGGAGTGGCCCTGAAGCAGATCGCCAACTTCTACAACTCCATGGGTACCCAGATGATCGACTGCCAGAAGCCAATGATGCTCCAGCAGGCCCAGCGCTTTGAGCAGACCATCAAGAAGCCGATGTCTACTGGTGGTGCACCCGGCTCTTCGCAGCAGAAGTTCGTCACCTGGGAAGACCCCCACAAGATCGAGCTGTACACGAAAGAGGTGCAGAAGATGGCCACCGAGCTCATCAACGAGAACCGTAAGCTGAGGAGGGTCCACATCAACGTCACGACCGAGGTCATCGAGCTGATGAACATCGACCTCCTCAAGAGCACGCCGGACTGGGAGAATAAGATGAACCAGATCAAGCGCATGGTCGAGCAGGAGACCAAGGGCAGGCCTGCGGACCTGTGCCGCCTCTGGCTCACACACATCAACTACCAGCTGTACAAGGCCCTCGAGTTCCAGTACAGGATGGGCCTGGAGTCTCTCAACGAGAACCTGCCTGAGATCTCGGCCGACCTCGTCTTCCGAAGCCAGAAGATGGAGTTCCGCCCTCCGTTCGAGGCCGTCAAGCAGAAGTACTTCAACGAGATCCAGAAGTTCATCACGACTCCCCTCAGGTTCCGAGGCGTCGGTGGTGGAGGCAAGGCGACAGAGATCTTTCTGAAGATGCCCGAGAACAACTCAAAGCACATGCACTCGGTGTACCTCAAGGCCGAGGAGCTGTTCGAGCAGGTTCGCAACGTGCAGTCAGAGTTCGTAGAGTGGACCGCTCTGAGCCACCTCGATATGGAACAGCACATCGAGGAGCATTTCAAGGGCGTAGAGGACTGGGAGACCAACTTCGCCATGCTGAAGCAGAAGCGGATCGAGCTGAAGAAGCTCCCAGACACCAAGAAGATCGATTGCATCACTATCAATATCGTCCCCTTCAAGGGAGGCATCGAGGAGGTCTTCAGGAAGCTTTCAGAGGCTCTCGTCGGGACGCTGCAGAACTCCACCGAAAAGGAGAAAGATGAGGTCGAGCAGTTCGTCCGCCGGGCACAGGAGCAGCTGAGCTCCAACCCGCAGAGTGTGGACGAAATTGAGGCGATGCACAAGGCGGCGATGGAGATCGAAGCCAGCAAGGAGCACTACGGGGCTTTGTACAACGGACTCAGGGAGAAGAACCGCATGGTCAAGCAGATTCAGGGCCAGGGCATGGCCCTGCAAGAGCTGGAGAGCAAGTGGCGGGAGTTCGATGCGCGGCTCGGGGCGTTCAACGAGAAGATAGAAGGGCAGAAGCAGAGACTTCGCGAGGAGATCGACAAGAGGGCCAAGAGCCTCGCGGCCGAGCTTGAGAAGATGTACGACCGCTGGCAGGCGGCGAAGCCCAAAGAGCGCAACCAGCTCTCGTATGAGGAGGCGATGGAGACTTCGAAGGTGATGTCGGGCATGAAGGAGCACTGGCAGGAACTCGAGGGCAAGATCGAGAAGCTGTACGTCGATGCCAAGCACTTCGGCAAGGCACCGCCTAAGTTCCAGTACTACGACGCGATGAAGGGAGAGCTCAACGAGGCTCAAGCCACGTGGGGGCTGTTCGACGACTTCAAGACGGAGCTCGACGAGTGCGCGAAAGAAGAATGGCTCACCTACAGGAAGAAGGGCTACTTCGCCTTCCAGGACCTCTTCGTCAAGTGGCAGGAGGCTCTCAAGCAGCAGGAGAAGAGTGTGGTAGTGCGCTTCCTCCTCCAGCAAATCGAGCAGTTCAAGCTAGCCTGGCCCCTGATCAAGCTCTGCACCGGCGAGTCTTTCGAGAAGGAGCACTGGAAGAGGCTTTTTACCATCTTGAAGTTCCCGAAGGAGGTGACGCTGGATACCATGAAGTTCCGGGACCTCGTGGATGCGATCCCTGTCATGGTCAAAAAGGCCAAGGAAATCAAGGAGCTCAGCGACAAAGCCCAGGGAGAGGTCACCATCCGTGAGGCCATCAACGAGCTCCGGGTGTGGTGCGAGAACACCGAGTTCATCTTGACCGAGCACGATTCGAACGGCCGCCAGACTCCCCTCATCAAGGAGTGGAAGGAGGTGATCACGCAGGTCAGTGACCACCAGAGCCTGATCCTGTCATTGAAGGAGTCACGGTTCTTCGCTGGCTTCGCCGACCAGATCGAGCAGATCGAGAAGAAGCTGGGTGGTATAGATGACTACCTCGCCAAGCTCAACGTCATCCAGAGGAAGTGGGTCTACCTCGAGCCCATCTTCATGCGCGGCGCCCTGCCGCAGGAGCAGGGCCGTTTCATGCGAGTCGACGAGGAGTTCAGGAACATCGCGCTCGGCATCGGCACTGACCCGAAGGTGGTGAGCCTATGCGACGTGCCCGGCATCAAGGAGACGCTCGAGACAATCCTCAGCCAGCTGGACATGTGCCAGAAGGTCCTCAACAGCTACCTCGAGGAGAAGCGATCCAAGTTCTCACGATTCTACTTCATCGGCGACGACGACCTGCTGGAGATCCTGGGTCAGGCCAAGAACCCAGTGGTGATCCAGACGCACCTGAAGAAGCTCTTCGCGGGTATCTTCAAGGTCGAGCTAGCAGCCAACAACACCTTGATCAAGTCCATGATCAGCGCAGCCGGGGAGTACGTGCCCCTGCTGAACCCAGTCGCCATCTCCGACGAGGTCGAGGACTGGCTCGGAGCCCTGGAGAAGTCTATGAGGGCCACTCTTGACGACCTGCTCAAAAAGACCCTGAAGTCCCAAGGCCTGGACATCGTCAACTTCCCCTCCTAGGTGTGCTGCCTCGCCGAGATGATCGGGTTCTCGGAGAACTGCGCACAGGCGGTGAAGAAGGGCAAGCTCGCCAACTACAAGCAGGACCTCCAGAAGCAGTTGGAGGGCTACACCTCCTTCGACAACAAAGGGGACAACCTGCTCTTCTCGAAGGTGAAGGCCCTCATCCTGGACATCATCCACAACATCGACGTGGTCGATCAGCTGACAAAGGATCAGAGCATCATGGCAAGCCAGAATACGAACGACTGGATGTGGTACAAGCAGCTCAAGTACTTCCTCGACCAGAGGTCGCAGCAGACCAAAGTGGGCATGTGCGACGCCTTCTTCGACTACACCTTCGAGTACCAAGGCAACGCGCCAAAGCTGGTCCACACCCCGCTGACGGACAAGTGCTACCTCACTCTTGTCCTCGGCATGAAGATGGGCTACGGAGGCAACCCATACGGGCCCGCTGGCACGGGGAAGACCGAGAGCGTGAAGGCGCTCGGGCAGGCTTTCGGGCGACAGGTGCTCGTCTTTAACTGCGACGAAGGGCTGGACTACAAAGCCATGGGCAGGATCTTCATCGGCCTCGTCAAGTGCGGCGCTTGGGGCTGCTTCGACGAGTTCAACCGCCTGCTCGAGGAGCAGCTCTCGGCCATCTCGCAGCAGATTCAGGTCATCTAATGGGCCATCAAGGAGCAGCAGCCAGCGCTGGAGCTGCTCGGTAGGAACATTCCCGTCAACAAGAACGCGGGCATCTTCGTCACTATGAACCCCGCTGGAAAGGGCTACGGTGGAAGGTCCAAGCTGCCAGACAACCTCAAGCAGCTCTTCAGGCCAGTCGCCATGTCAGCGCCTGACATCGAGCTGATCGCCGAGACCCTGCTCTTCTCGGAAGGATACAAGCACGCAAAGAAGCTGTCAGCCAAGATAGTGAGCCTGTTCCGCCTGTCGCAGCAGCTCCTCTCCTCGCAGCAGCACTACGACTGGGGCCTCAGGGCCCTGAAGACCATCCTGAACACCGGTGGCCAGCTGATCCAGAACGAAATAAAGAAGGGAGTGAAGCTAGACTACGAGGCCGAAGCCCTCCTGCTGATCAAGTCCATCCGTGTGAACACGATTTCCAAGCTGACGTACTCGGACTCCAAGAAGTACGACTTCCTCCAGGCAGACATGTTCCCGGGCATCAAGTCCGAGGACATCGCCTACGAGGAGCTCCACGCAGCCATCAAGGAGGCAATCAAGGAACTCAAGCTCCAGTACATCGAGAAGCAGGTCCAGAAGATCCTCCAGTTCTACGAGGCCACCCGTCAGCGAATGGGCGTCATACTCGTCGGGCCCTCCGGCTGCGGCAAGACGACGATCTGGCGAGTGCTCAAGCTGGCTTTCGAGAAGATGAACAAGAGCATCGTCACCCACGTCATGAACCCCAAGTCGATGCCCCGCCACCAACTCCTCGGACTCATGAACCACGACACCAGGGAGTTCCAGGACGGCGTGCTCACGGCAAGCGCGAGGCTGGTCGTCAAGGAGCCCCTCGACACAACCTGCTGGATCGTGAACGACGGCGACATCGACCCCGAGTGGGTGGAGTCCCTGAACTCGGTGCTCGACGACAACCACCTGCTCACGCTGCCCAACGGAGAAAGGATCAACTTCGGCAGCAACATCAACTTCATCTTCGAGACGCACGAAATGAAGTACGCCTCGCCGGCCACCGTCAGTCGACTCGGCATGATCTTCCTCTCCGAGGAGGACGTCGACATCGGCAGAATCACCCAGACGTGGCTGCAGAAGCAGGACGAGAAACTCCGCAACAGTCTGGCCGGCTGGCTCGAGGATCTGTTCACGAAGGCCCTCATGTGGACCCTCCAGCGGCAAGAGCACTTCGTCGTGGAGACGACCAAGGTCGGAATCGTGAGCAACGCCCTCAGCTACATGAACAACGTCTCGAGCAAGGGCCACTTCACCTTCGCCTGCATCCAGGGCCTCGGCGGCAACTTCACCCTTGACGTCCGCGCCCAACTCGCGCAGTACGTCATGAACCTAGCTGGAGAGCGGCCCCCGGCTGCGCAGAATCTGCTGCTGAACTACTTTGCCCCCGAGACAGCGAGCTGGAAGCCGTTCGCGCCAGACTCGGGCAGCTAGATCCGGATTGAGGACCTCACGAACCAGGACCTGCCTCCGATCGTGAAGACCATCGGCATCCAGCGGGACATCGCCATGATCAGGCCTTGGCTCGACAACGGGGACTCGTTCATCGTGGTCGGCCCCGAGGGCTGCGGGAAGAACCTGATGATCCGGAACCAGATCAAGCAGATGAAGTCGACGCAGATGGCGATCATCCACTGCAACGCGCAGACCTCGGCCTTCCACGTGATCCAGAAGCTGAACCAGATGTGCTCCCAGTCGACGGGCTCGCACGGCAAGGTGTACCGGCCTCGCGAGTGCTCGCGCCTGATCATCTACCTGAAGGACATCAACCTGCCGAAGCCAGACAAGTACTACACCATCCAGCTCATCGCCTTCCTCCAGCAGATCGTCTGCTACAGGGGCTTCTACGACGACCACCTGGAGTTCGTTTCGTTGGAGCGAATCCAGATTGTGGCCTCGATGAACCCTTCCTCGACTATTGGCCGCCACAAACTCTCCTCAAGATTCACAGCCAATGTAAGGATCTGTTACATGGAGTACCCCACAAGCGAGGAGCTGGTCCCTGTCTACCAAGAGTTCCTCAAGACTATCCTCTCAAGCCCAACGTTCGCTGGAGGTTCTCTTGCGAACTCATCGAAGAAGCTGGCTCAGTTCTTGGTCGAGCTTTACGCTAGCGTGCGCCAGAAGTTCTCTGTGGACGACCACAGGCACTACCTCTTCACCCCTAGAGACATCACGGGCCTCGTGTTCAACCTACTGCGCTACGAAATCAGCGAAGCCCAAGGGCTGATCGACACGCTGATCTATGAGTCCTCTCGCGTCTTCCGGGACCGCCTCGTCGACAGAGACAGCAAGGCACGCTTCGACAAGATCCTGTACTCCCTGCTCAAGAGCCACCTGCGGTTCGGAGAGCAGCTGAAGGATACCTTCTTCCTCAGCAAGGTCGCCCAGGGCAGCCAGGGCCTCGTGCCAGGGCTGCCTCCACTTGGTAGGATCGGGAAAACCGACTTTGTGGCCATGATTGACCAAGCACTGCGTGCGTATGAGCGAGAGTACAAGTCTATGGACATCCACCTTATCGACGAGATCCTGGACTTGGTCGCCTACACCGAGAGAACGCTGTCTCAGCCTGGAGCCAACCTCCTCCTCGCAGGCCGCTCAGGTACGGGAAGGAAGCAGTCAGCCCAGCTTGTGGCCCATCTCCTGAACATGGAGTTCTTCACGCCGAGCATCGGCCGCGAGTACTGCATGAAGGAGTTCAAGCGAGACTTGAAGGAAGTGCTCCAGAAGGCAGGTATCGAGGCAGTCAGGACCTGCCTCTTCATCGAAGACCACCAGCTGCTCATGGACGAGTTCTTGGAGTACCTCAACTCTCTGATCTCCGCCGGAGAAGTGCCGGGTTTGTACAGCCCTGAGGAACTCGAGCCCCTCCTCGCCCAGCTGAAGGACGAGATGAGCAGCCAGTACGAGTACAAGACCACCTTCGAGTTCTTTGTGTCGCGTATCAAGAAGAACCTCAGCATCGTGATGTCCCTGGACTACTCCCATCCAAAGTTTGTGCCTAACTGTGCTTCAAACCCTGCCTTGTACTCAAAGTGCAACATCATCTGGTGCGAGGGCTGGACCAAGGAAGCCCTCGTTACGGTAGCCCGCAACGAGCTGGCTGACATCAGTGCCCAGGTCGGGAAGCCATTCGATCAGATCATAAGCTCTATCCTGATCTTGCACGGCTCGTCCCAGAGCCTGGGAGCTTCACCATTGGCCTTCATGAACCTCATCCACTCGTTCAAGCAGATCTACAACAAGATCGTACAGACGAGTGGTGGCCAATCGAAGCACCTGCTGGCCGGTCTAGACAAGCTGGAGGAGGCCCGCCATACGGTCGATGTCCTGTCGCGAGCTGCAGGTGAGCAAAAGGTCCTGCTCAAGCAGAAGAAAGCAGAGGCTACTGCTGCGCTCGCCGAGATCACCAAGAGTATGGAGCAGAAGGCTGAGAGAAAGCAAGAGGTAGAGGCACTCCAGGCCAAGTGCGCCGAAGACTAGACGCTCATCGCTGCAAGGAAGGCCACAGTAGAGCACGAGCTCTCCCATGTGCAGCCCCAAGTCGACGCTGCGAAGGCGGCGGTAGGAGAGCTGAAGCCAGCGAACCTCAACGAAATCAAGGCCTTCAGGATGCCGCCAGACGCCGTAAGCGACGTCCTCTAGGGCGTTCTCCGACTCATGGGCCAGGAAGACACCTCTTGGAACGCGATGAAGCGATTCCTGGGCCAGGCTGGAGTAATCCAGGGCGTTCTCAACTTCGACGCCTCGCAGGTCACGAACAGCATGCGCAGCAAGGTGAACAAGCTGATAGAATCCAAACCGATGAGCTTCGAGCACGCGAACATCACGAACGTGTCGAGGGCGTGCGCGCCCCTCGCCGCCTGGGTCAAGGCAAACGTCATGTACTCGGAGGTCCTGCTCAAGATCGCGCCGCTGACTGCAGAGCTGAGTGGACTGATGTCAAAGCTCGAGAAGTTCCAGCAGCGCGTCGACGAGTGCCGTGCACAGCTGCACGAGCTGGACGTTGCTACCGAGCAGCTGAACCAGAACTTTGCCCAGAAGACGCAGGATGCCGGTCTCTTGGAAGCCAGCCTCAAGAAGGCCGAGGAGACACTGGACGCCGCCCAGAGTCTGTTGCAACAGCTTAGTGGTGAAAACCAACGTTGGAGGAACCAGGTGGACACGCTTCAGAGGGAGATGGCCCTAGTGCCCGTCAAGTCCCTCCTGAGCAGTGGCTTTATTACATACCTTGGAGGCGAAAATGAGAGCTCTCGAGAGATGCACTTGCGCAACTGGTGCAGCGCCTTGAGGGTCGAGGACTTCAGCATCCGCTCCTTCCTGGCCTCCGAGGCCCAGCTCCTTACCTACAAGAAAGAGGGGCTGCCAGCTGACAACCTTTCGATGGAGAACGCTATTGTGATCCTTAACTCAGTGAGGACACCGCTGATCATCGATCCTGCGACGCAGGCGACCGAGTGGCTGAAGAAGTCGCTGATGCAGAGCAGGGAAAGCGTTGAGATCCTAAACCACCAGGACAAGAAGTTCAACACCACGCTCGAGCTGGCCATTCGGTTCGGAAAGGTGCTGCTCATCCAGGAGGTAGACGGCATTGAGTCACTCCTCTTCCCAGTGCTGAGGAAGGACCTCAACCAGCAGGGTCCCCGCCAGGTCGTCCAAATCGGGGACAAGGCCGTTGACTACAACCCTGCGTTCCAGCTGTTCCTGAGCACGAGAGACCAGTTCGTCGAGATAGCGCCAAACTGCCAGGCCTTGGTGACGAACGTCAACTTCACGGTGACCAAGAGTGGACTTGAGGGGCAGCTCCTCTCGATCACTATCAACTTCGAGCAGCCAGAACTGGAGAGCCGCAAGACGCAGCTTCTCGAAGAAGAGGAGAGACTACAGATCCAGCTCGCTGGCTACGAGAAGCAGCTGCTTGGGGAGCTGGCCGACTCTGAAGGCAGCATCCTCGAGAACAGGTCACTTATCGACAGCCTCAACCAAACTAAGGTGCAGAGCTCCCAAATCGAGACGGCCCTCAACGAATCCAAGCATCTCTAGGAGTCTCTGGACCAGCAGAGGAACGTGTACCGAAACTTCGCCTTCATTGGCTCCAATCTGTTCATGGTGTTTGGAGACCTCATGAAGATCAACAACATGTACCAGTTCAGTCTTGCCTCCTTCGTCAAGCTCTTCACACGCTCGCTAGAGACCAAACCACAGGCTAGCAGCACTGAAGAGAAACTCACCTACCTCTCAAACAGCCTCATCAAGCTCTGCTACTCGGAGATTGGGCGCTCGCTGTTTAAGAGTGATAGGCTCACATACAGCCTCCACTTCGTTCGGGGCATCTACCCCAACCTCTTCGGCAAGCACGAGTGGGAGTACTTCACGGGCTAGATCCTCGGCTCTGAGTCCCAGGCCTAAGTGCCGAGGTGGATCCCCAAGGAGAGGCAAGAGGCCTTCGCAATGTTTGCAGGTACCTTCTAGGCGCTCGTCTCGCAGCTGCAGTTCGAGAACGACCAGGCCTGGGCCCCTTTCATGCAGAGCTCTGCCCCGGAGAAAGAGTTCCCTGCGCAGTTTTCCCAGCGAGTGAGTTCCTTCCAGAGGTGTGTGCTCGTCAAGGTACTGAGGCCAGACCGACTAGAGTCGGCCATGCAGCACTTTGTAAACGAGGCCTTCGGCGGGCAGCAGATTCAGCCTGCACCCTTCGCCCTGAGGAACCTTTACGAGAGCGAGTCTAGCTGCCGTGAGCCTATTCTGTTTATCATTACTCCAGGCTCTGACCCTAGCACCGAGCTCCAGGAGTTCGCCGAGACAGTCGTCGGGAGGCAGTGCTTCCACGAGCTGGCGATGGGCGGAGGCTAGAATGAGGTGGCAATCGAGCTAGTGAAGAAGGCAGCCGGCAAAGGCGAGTGGGTCTGCCTTAAGAACCTCCACCTGGTGACCTCTTGGCTCCCCAGCCTAGAGAAGGAAATCAAGATGCTGAACCCAGACAAGAAGTTCAGGCTCTGGCTGACCAGTGAGCCCCACGCTAAGTTCCCATCAATCCTTCTCTAGTCCAGCCTAAAGATTACCTACGAGACCCCTCCTGGCGTGAGGAACAACCTCATGAGAACGTTCAGCTACGTCACGCCCACTCAGGACTAGCAAAAGGCAAACCCTGCAATGACCCAGTTGCTCTTCGTGCTCTCCTGGTTCCATGCTCTGATCTAGGAGAGAAGAAAGTACATTCCCCAAGGCTGGAGTAAATACTACGAATTTTCCTTCGGTGACCTCAAGGCTGGTGAGCTCACACTCACAGCTGTCCAGTCTGAATCAAAGGGAAGCCCTTAGTGGCAGAAAATTTTCGGCATCCTTGAGAACGCTATCTATGGAGGTCGTATTGACAATGACTTCGATTTGAGAGTATTGCGTGCCTACATTGTCTAGATGTTCAAGGACTCAGTCCTCAAGGGCTAAGAACCTCTCTCTCGAATGGTGCCTGTTCCTCAGTCTGGCAATGTGAGAGACTACACCGGCATCATCAGCTAGGTTCCAGAGAACGACTCTCCCGCCATGTTTGGGTTGCCAGCCAACATCGATAGAAGTGTATAACGATTCAATAGTAATGCCGTTATCAATTCACTTAAGCAGTTGGCTGCAATTAGTGCTGAAGAGCTTCGCTTCGACAAACAAAAGTGGACGTAGAAGCTGGGTCCAGTGTGTCAGCTGTGGACGAACTTGTACAAGAAAGACACGTTCGAGAAGATCCAGGTGACCCAGGAGCATCTCAATTAACCAGACCCAGTTGAGGCCTTTGTCTACATGGAGGTTACTAATGTGGCTGATATACTCCGTCTTGTCGACGAGAGTGTGCGCACCATCGCCAAAATTCTAGCAGGCCAAGAGATGCTCAGTGCCAAGAGTCAGAAGGACGCCACCGATCTACTCACTGGAAAAGTGCCTCTCGGCTGGAGCAGCAAATGGGAAGGCCCCGAGAACCCTTCAATGTGGATCAGAATGGTTTGCAAGAAGGCAAACGCCTTGCTCGGTTGGCTGCAAGGAGTTCAGCAGAAGCAACTTCTGGAGCGCCCAGTGAACCTGAGTGACCTGTTCCATCCAGAGACTTTCTTGAATGCTCTGCGCCAAAAGTCAGCAAGAAGACTCAAAGTGGCAATTGACGAGCTCAAGCTCGTATCCACCTTCGAGAACAACAGGCTCAGCCGTGACATCGCAATCTAACTGGACGGCCTATGGCTGCAAGGAAGTGAGTTCGATGGCAAGCAAATGGTAGACATCCGCGACCACGGCAGTTCTTCTTCAGAACTTGTGCTTCTTCCACCATGCTTCATCGGGTGGATCAGCTAGAGTGACAAAGATCCATACCCTCCCAATAGTGTAGCTGTCACTCCCGTGTATCACCAGCTGGACAGAGAGAAGCTGCTGTGTACCCTCAACATCCCCAACAGCGGAACTAGCGACACCAGGACTATCTCTGGCGCCGCCCTATTCCTGAACGGCAGCGATATCTGAGTAATTATAATAATTGACCTGACATTGTT
>Ga0075467_10003070_pt1 | contig 12946 bp, 10 predicted proteins | sample DEB08_DNA_9_FD_75067 | JGI IMG/M metagenome (GOLD analysis project Ga0075467, IMG submission 75067) | Aqueous microbial communities from the Delaware River and Bay under freshwater to marine salinity gradient to study organic matter... | ecosystem: Environmental > Aquatic > Marine > Coastal ...
AGCTTGATCGGAGAACGTGGCTCGATAGCAGTCCCGCCCCGGGTCCTTGAGACCAATGTGCACAAGTCGCGAATAGGAAAGTCACCCGGCCCTTTTGCCGCGCGGGGGCCACGCTTTGCGTCAAGAGCGGCAGTTCGGCTAGCTTTGAAGACGTCCCGACTGGAGAGGATGTCCCCCACTCAACCAAGTTTTCTCGGACACCATAGGTGACACGTCTGCACTGGGATGAGGCGGCAACGAGAGTTGCCACTCAATTTTGCCTTTTGCAGACAATTTATTTTCATTTTTGACCTGCATCGTGACACGCACACTCACGCTTGCCGAGAGCTAAGTGCAGGTCTTTACGCTTTGGCGCTATATGGAATTGTGTGGGCTGCAGACAGTCACCGCTGGGTGCGTGAAGGTCAGACCTGATTGCCGGCGCTTCGTACGACGTTGAAGGCCCGATTGGCGGTTGAACCTGTTTAAAAAAACACTACATCTTTTTTTGACTAAAACATCCGATGAGGGTCTCCAAATGTCGACGTACTCCCCCCCCCAAACCTGGATATGGGACGATGAAAATGGGGGTGTATTCGCCAGTATCAATCGGCCAATCGCCGGGTCGACACATGAAAAGGCGCTGCCCGTTGGCAAGCATCCTTTGCAGCTTTACTCCCAAGGGACACCAAACGGCGTTAAAGTTACCGTTCTTCTGGAAGAACTGCTTGCGGCAGGCCACGACGCTGAATACGACGCGTGGCTGATCCGGATTAACGACGGAGATCAGTTCGGGTCTGGCTTTGTTGAGCTGAACCCCAATTCAAAAATTCCTGCACTAATGGATCACAGCACTGGCAGTCGTGTCTTTGAATCCGGTGCAATCCTGCTGTATCTTGCAGAGAAATTCTCCGCATTCCTCCCTGCCTCGGGCCCAGGTCGAACCGAAGCGCTTAACTGGCTCTTCTGGCTGCAGGGTTCAGCCCCCTATCTTGGCGGTGGCTTCGGTCATTTCTACGCCTATGCACCTGAAAAATTTGAGTACCCTATCAACCGCTATTCGATGGAAGTTAAGCGGCAGCTTGACGTTCTGGACCGGAACCTTTCATCGCGTCGCTATCTTGCGGGCAACGAATACACCATCGCAGACATGGCAACCGCCCCATGGTATGGCCGCACAGTACAAGGGTTTTCTTACAATGCGGGCGAATTTCTGGACGTCGACATCTACAAGAATGTGATCCGTTGGATGGACGAAATCTCAGAACGTCCGGCCTACAAGCGGGGTGCAATGGTGAACCGAACGTCAGGCGCCCCTGAAGAGCAATTGCGCGAACGCCACGCCGCCAGCGATTTCGACACCAAAACCCAAGACCAAGTTGGCTAAGCACTTTCAGGCGAATTATAATACGGGTTCTATCGGACGCTCCTATTTCATGATGTAGCGCGATTGTTTTTGACGCTCTGAAAGCATTGCAGCCATCACATCGGTGGTGAAGGAATAGAGTTCATAAACGTTGAGGACGAAGGGGCGTCCCTCAGTGTCGTCTGTCGTGTGCTTGCTATGCGCGCATCCGTTGGCCCTTTTCTACGGAACTCGGCTCCACGCCGCGTCATCCGAACGCGCGGCACGGTAGAGTTTGGTGCCACCGTTGCGCCGGACTTCGCGACTGATTGTCAAAGGTGACCGCTTCAAGGCTCGGGCGATTGAGCGCAAGGACACCTTCGCACGCAGGCCTCTGGATATCTCTTCTCGGTCGATCAGGGTCAGAGCGAGACGCGACCTCATGCGATCAGGTGGGCGGATGCCGCCAGTGCGCGCAAGCAGCGGATAAATCGAGGATGATCCCCGATCAAAACCGCGTCCAATCGAACTCATCGACTCTGAGCGTTGCCAACGATCCCATATCTCTGACTTTTGCTTGTCGGTAAAAAATACTCGGGGACGATACTTCATGCTCCACACTCCATCTTTCCAAAAAGACTAAAGTGTTGCGTCGAGCGATTGAACCCGCAGGACAGCCGTTGTTGGAAGCACGTCTACCAACGGCCGGTGCTGGCGCACAGCGGAGATGCGATTATAGTCTGCCAAGTTGATTGCTGAGCGAGCAGTAGTTGTTCCAGCATCGTTTCTTAAAAAGGACACAGTGATGTGAATTCCGACCTTAAGCACTGGATCAACGCAAATCTTCAAAGTCAGAAGGGCAAGACGATCCTTGTTACCGGCGGCAATTCCGGGATCGGCTACTATGCGGCACTCGCTTTGGCGAAGGTTGGTGCAGATGTGATTATCGCAGGACGCAACGCCAAGAGGGTCGACCAAGCGGTTCGAGACATTAAGGCGGAGGGCATCGAAGGTAGCATTAACGCGGGGATCGTTGATCTGGCGAGCCTCAAGTCTGTTCAGGAGTATGCAGAGCAGTTTCGTACCAAATATTCCCGTCTAGATGTATTGATCAACAATGCAGGCGTGATGATGCCGCCTGAAGGAGCGACCGAAGATGGGTTCGAGAGTCAGTTCGGCATCAATTTTATCGGGCATTTTGCCTTGACCGGCCGTCTCTATGACATGCTGAAATCCACGCCGGGTTCGCGTGTCGTCACCCTGAGCAGCATTGCACATCGCGGTGCACAGATTGATTTTGACAACCTGCGGCTCGAAAAGCCCTATGACACACGCCGCGAGTATTACCAAAGCAAGCTGGCCAATATTATCTTTACTCTTGAGTTGGGTCGTCGCTCTGACGCAAAAGGCGATGGCGTTTTGTCAGTGGCGTGCCACCCGGGGTTCACTAAAACCGAATTGCAGCGCCATCTGGACCCCGAAATCCTTGGTAAGATGACGTTCATGGAGGCATGGCAGGGGGCTTTGCCAACACTTGTTGCAGTGACGGGCCATGTAAAATCGGGCGATTATTTTGGCCCCGACGGCCCGGGAGAGATGGGCGGTTTTCCGGCACTTGGCGTGATTGACGGCGCAGCGCTTGATGCGGCGGTGGCGGACAGGCTTTGGGCTGTTGGCGAAGATGTGACCGGCGTTGTTTTCCCTTAGACGCGGGCTAACTTTTAACGACGATTGAAAGCAATTGGGTAAAGAACGAGGACCGCAGTGTCAGTTGAACGACGAAGAATAGCGCGCCGCACGATGATCCAAGTTGGGATCGTGACAGGGTTCGGTTTTTTGCCAGCAATGGCTGGCTTGACCGGGATCGCCTTAGCTGCTGAACCTGAAACTGGAAGCGGAGACATGAACATGGATGCCCTGATTGCCGCTCTCAAATCTATAGGAGGGTCGGTATGTCTCGATGCAGCGAGCAAGCTGGAGACGATTAATGCGAATAGCGGCGGCTTTGACCTGCATTTGCGTCGCGCAGAACTGGGCGCGCAGGATGCATTGCTCTTCTCATGCAACCGTAGGCTGCCAATTGAGAGCTTTTCGGCGGTGGCTGAAAACAACGCTCATGGAGCAAGTTTTCCGCATTGCGAAGCGAAAGTGGGAAGCGGACGTACATCATCACCGCCAGGCGGATTGCCCCAGCGTGTTTTAAAGCAATGAAACGGGCTGCGTTTTGTCATTCTACGAAGCTGGATCGTTGCCCTGCCCGTCTCAGGTCAATTTCCTCTGACAAAGTCATTCGCGCTGATTGGAAGGAAATGCGGGGATGCGAGCTCGACGAAGATGATGTTCACATTTGGACCGAAGGTCAGGAAACAAGGTCGTCGAGGTAGAGCGGCAGCATCTCTCGCCATGTCGGCCAGTCGTGATCATATTGCTCTCCCCAGGCATCGACGCGGTTAGGAATAGCCTTTTCGCCGAGAAGTTCACCTATGCGCCAACTTTCCGCGGGGTTCTCCCAGCGACCTTGGCCAAAAGGCAGCGCGATGAACCGGGATTGAAGCGTCTTGAGAATGGGTCCTTCGAGGTGCGGTAGGAAGGCGAGTGGCGAGGCGAAGTAATACTCGCTGTTGCCTTGAAAATCCAATAGACTTTCCAGATCATAGGTGCCGCTCATCCCCAGCGCAGTATGGAAAAGATGCGGATAGCGACATGTGACTGCCACCGCATTAAACGCTCCTATTGACGCCCCTGCCGCGAGGATTTCGATGTTTTCGTCGTTGCAGTCCGCGCGAATTGCCGGAACCACTTCGTGAGCGACATATTCGTGGAACTGGTTCAGCAGCCAGCAGCGATGCTCAATTGATCCTTCTTTCGACGCAAAAGCAGCGCCGGCAATACTATCACATGAGTATATTTTGATGCGTCCCTCCGCGAGCAGCGGGCCGAGAACGCGGATCACTTGCATCCGGTCGATTTCTTCCGCATCGCCGCCGGCGGTTGGAAATAGGATCACCGGCTGACCGAAGTCTCCCCAGCGTGCCAGCGCGATCTCACGATGCAGCCGGTCAGAACGCCACCTAGAAACCTTCTTTGTCACCGTGCCGCCCCTCCTGATCGCGCCACAACTGGATCCGGTCCCAGAACAGTTCGGTGAACTCCTCGTGTTCATGTGTAGGGAACAGCGCTTGGACCTTCTGGCGGATAGCATCGCGTAGCTTTTCCGAACCGAAGAAATCGTAGGCCAGTTCGTCGAGGTCACTGAGCTGGTTTTTGCAGAATTTGCGAAACTCTTCGGTTTCAAACCGCTTGTGGGCGATCTTGGCGTATTCGGTCAGCTTTTGCCGTGGGGATCGGTCACTATCGGCAATTTTGAAAAACGGTGCCCATTCCATGTTCTTGTGCATCTGTCGGTCGGTGGCCGCACAGTACAACGACCAGCGCAGGTTAGCCTTAATAAGCCAGGGGAAATGGTAATGTATCGACGTCACCTGACTGTCCGGACATGCGTTCGCAAAATCGATCGGTTGCCAGATCCCGTCGCGCCTTAGCGCTTCGCATGAATTGAATTCCCAACCGAAGAAGGCATTGATCGTCAGTGTCATGTCCTTAAGCGTCTGCTGATCCTCGGCGCTTAGGAAGTTGATGTCCTGACGATAGCGGTCGTGCAACGGAGCGCCGGGATCATAATTCACATGACGGATTTGCGGACCCAGCCCGACGTTGCGCACGAAAAAGTCATGCGGCAAAACGGCTGCCTGCAAGTTCATAACTTCAGTCCCGCTAGCATCATAAGCACGATGCAACTCATTTGCGTTGTCTATCTTCGTAACGCCCTTCCAGCCGCCTCCGTGATAGGGCTTCATGAATAGGGGGTAGCCGATCTTATCTCCAATCTCGTCCAGGTTGAACATACGGGCATATTTGGTCAACGTGGCTTCAAGATCATCAGACGGATCGTAGGCCTTGGGCGGCAGCATCCAGGTCTCGGGCACGGGAAGCCCCAGCCGCAGCATCGCTGCATAACTGGTGTGTTTCTCGTTCGACTGAAGCGACCAAGGGTTGTTGTAGACATAAAGATCATCGATCAGGATAGCTTTCTTGATCCATTCGCGGCTTGTGGAATACCAATGCGTGAGCCGGTCGATCACAACGTCATATTTGACAGGCTGTTGAAGGCTGAATGGCTCGATTGTTATGCGTTCAACAGCGAAGTCTAGCGTCTTTCCGCTAACCTTTAGGCCATCTTTGGTGAGTGCCTCGAACAGGGTTTCATAAGCGATGGGCCAACAAATATCAGCCCCTAGTGAGAGCCCTATGTGCTTTAAGTTCTTAGCCATGGATTCCCCCTGCCTCCAAGCGACACGCAAAGTATTGAGCCGAGTCTATTCGTCCGCCCTAGATTTAAGGACCCAGATCAACGCGTCCCGCAACTGATCCCGCCAGTTGTGCCAATGATGACCGTCCCACGAGCTTTTGAACATGACATCTACGCCGCTATTCCGCAAAAGATCCGCAAGGGCCTCGTTATCATCTGCCAGACCTTCTAGCTCACCGGTCGATATGAAGGCTCTCGTGCCGGTCAGTGCCGGTGCGCGGCGGACGACATCAACCAGTCGGGCGGCGCGGTGGAAAACGACGTGTGGTCGCTTACTCAGTTTCGAAGGGTCCAAGACGAAAGAACCCGATTTTAGGATTAGGCCGCCAAAAACGCCGCGAAATCGAAAGGCCGTCGCCAATGATGCGACGGCACCCAAGCTGGCGCCAAGAAGTATACGTTCTTCGGCTTTCTTCGAAACCGAATAGCTCTCTATCACCGCAGGCAGTAGCTCTCCGGCGACATATCGCGCGTGGCGACGGCCCTTAGGATACTCGCTCATCCGATCATCGGCCTCAATAAGAACTGCTATCAGAGGCGGAATATCACCGGCATCAATCAGATTATCGAGCGAAACAGTGAGGTCGGCATATTCGTCGTAGTCACCACCATCATGTATGACGACAAGTGGATAGGTCTCGTTCGTGTCGTACCCATCAGGTAGGTAAATGCGCTCTGTTCGGGTCCGGCCGAATACCGCACTTTCGATCTTCAGTTCTTCGATGAGGCCATCTGGTGCGCCACGATTTCGGCTCCATTCCGGAGGAGCATATCCGAAGGTCATCGCGACCGAATTCTCACCAAAGGGATCGCCGGCACGATGCGGATTCATGGGGTCAAGAACCCATTCCTCCCCGCCTGGAAACGCCACTTTCAATTTATATTCAAATCGGCCGCCGTCCTGAACTGATACCCTAAGAACCCAAAGATCGCTGCCAGCTAGGCGTTGGAAGACAAGCCGGTCGACGCCCGCATGGATCCACCGAAGCAGTTCCAGCGAAACTGCCTCGCCGCGCCAGAGAAAGGTTAACGCTCCAGGCTCGACAAGCGGTGACACAAGCCCGGATATGAAATAGTTGACGGCGTCGGGCGACATGTCGCCGGTTGTTATAAGTGCTTTAAGGCTCGGGTGCACCGCATCTGGCCTGCCCTCAGGCATACCCGCCTTGTTGCTCTGAGTGTGATTTTTCATAACTGTCCTGGCTGGCCGATGATCAAGTCGCCGTATGCACGCGTAGCTTCAGGCCTCAAGTAAGGGTTTGCGCGGTGCCCCACAATCCCGTCCCTTAGCTAGCACGCACCGCTCAGGCGCCGGTCGTGGATTATCTCTATGCCACGCGCGTCTCGTAGATTCTCCACATTTCGGAGCGAAAGAGGAAACCGAACGTAGATGGGGCTGCGTTTTGTCATTCTACCAAGCTAAATCGCCGCCCTACCCCTCTCAAGCCAGTTCCTCTGACAAAGCCCTCAGAGACAAGCTAAAGTAGGGCCGCAAGTGTCCCGCAGGTCTGTCTAGGCTACACCAGAGGAAAGCCAAGCAATGCAGTGTCATAAGGAAGGCATCAAATGCCCAAAATGACGAAGGCCGCCGTTTTCGTCGAACCCAACCGGATCGTTCTCGATGACAAACCGATCTCGGACGTGGGGCCGCTCGACGCGCTCATCCGCCTTGCGACAACGACGATTTGCGGCACCGATATTCATATTCTGAAAGGCGAATACCCGGCGGAAAGCGGCCTCACCATCGGCCATGAACCCGTTGGCTCGATCGAGAAATCGGCGCGGCGTACAGGAGTATTTCGATGGCAGCGCGTGATTGCAGGTGCGATTTGCCCCAGTGAGTATAGCAACGCACCGCTACACGCTTGACCAGATCGAGGAGGCTTAATGATCTGTTCCCGAACCAGCGGGGTGGCGTACTCAAGATTGCTCCCCCGGCTTGAGAAAATGGCATGACAAGGAAAATGACAGTCGCGCCGACCCCTTCTGAGAACGAAATAGGCGGTTCGTTTGTGTCGGGCTCGGATCGGGACCCGCACACGCTTTCGGTCGAACATGCTTTGGCGGCATTCGAGGCTACGCGTGCGGGTCTGAGTGCGACCGAGGCCGCGGAGCGGTTGGCGCGCCATGGTCCAAATCGCCTGCCGGAAACGGCGCGACGCGATCCGATCCTGCGCTTTCTGGCTCATTTCAACAATGTCCTGATTTATGTCCTGTTTGGCGCTGCGGCCACAACGGCGACCCTGGACCATTATGCCGACACGGCCGTGATACTTGCTGTCGTGTTCGCCAATGCGATTATCGGTTTCATTCAAGAGGGTCAGGCGGAACAGGCGATGGAGTCCATCCGTCAGATGCTTGCGCCCCATACGACAATTCTGCGCGACGGCGAGCGTCACGGCATCGACAGCGTCGACGTGGTTCCGGGCGACGTCGTGTTTCTTGAACCGGGCGAAAGGGTTCCGGCCGATCTGCGCCTGTTCGAGGCCACTGGTCTTCGGATCGATGAAGCCATCCTGACAGGTGAGTCTGTTCCCGTGGAGAAAAACCTTGAGCCTGTCGCCCAAGGCGCCGCAATAGGTGACCGCAACTGCATGGCCTTCAGCGGTACATTGATCACCGGTGGATCGGGGCGTGGCCTGGTCGTCGCAACTGGTGCGACAACCGAAATCGGCAGGATCGGCGGAATGATCTCCACGATCGAGACGCTGACGACCCCTCTTGTCGAGCAGATGGACCGCTTCGCCCGCTGGCTGACGATCCTGATCCTGCTGATAGCGTCAGTGCTGCTGGCCTATGGCTATTTCGTAAGCCACCTATCCTTCGTTGAGATATTCATGAACGTCGTCGGCCTGTCGGTCGCTGCAATTCCCGAAGGACTTCCCGCCGTCATGACGATTGCTCTGGCAGTTGGCGTGAGGGCTATGGCGCGCCGCAACGCGATTGTGCGCCGCCTGCCTGCGATAGAAACCCTTGGCGCCGTATCGGTCATCTGCACGGACAAGACAGGTACCCTGACCCGGAACGAGATGATTGTGGCCACCGCGATGACCACCGAAGGAAGCTTCACGGTGCATGGTGACGGCTATTCTCCCATAGGCACAATAGATCCCGAGCCTGCGTCCGGCGCATTGGTGGAACTGGCGCGCGCAGCAGTCCTATGCAACGACGCCGCCCTGCGCGAAACCGTCGGGTCCTGGAACGTTGCAGGCGATCCCATGGAAGGCGCGCTTCTTGCCTTCGCAGGAAAACTCGACGTCGTTTTCGATGGGTGGACCCGGCATGACGAGATACCGTTCGATGCCGTGCACCGCTTCATGGCAATTCTGGCTGAAGCGCCTGACGAAGACGGCCTTATACTGGTCAAGGGTGCCCCGGAACGCGTGTTGTCAATGTGTGCGACGCAACGAAGCGAGGGTCAAGACGTGGCACTCGACCATGCGTTTTGGGATCGCGCGGCACATCGCATTGCCTCGGAAGGCCAGCGTGTTCTGGCTTTCGCGATGCAAAGTACGAAGAACAACCGCATCGACAGATCGAAACTGGATGGGCAACTGACGTTGATCGGTCTGACCGGCCTTATCGACCCGCCCCGCCCCGAAGCCATTAAAGCGGTCGCCAACTGTCACGATGCAGGCATTGTCGTTAAGATGATTACTGGCGATCACGCCGGCACCGCCTCAGCCATCGGGCAGCAGATCGGGCTAAAGAACCCCTCCTCCGTATTGACCGGGGCTGACATCGACAGGCTCAACGACCCGGAGTTGGCGCTTGCTGCGCTGGACACCAACATCTTCGCCAGGACATCACCTGAGAACAAGCTGCGCCTGGTCACGGCGCTGCAGGCGCATGGCCTGACCGTCGCGATGACGGGTGACGGTGTCAACGACGCCCCCGCTCTGAAACGCGCCGACGTTGGCATCGCGATGGGCGTGAAAGGCTCCGAGGCCGCCAAGGAAACGGCGGTTTTGATATTGGCCGACGATAATTTCGCGTCGATCGCCGCCGCAGTAAGTGAGGGGCGCACGGTCTCTGACAACATTCGCAAGGTGATCGGGTTCGAGATCCCAACCAGCTTTGGCGAGGCCGGGGCAATAACGGTTGCGCTGCTACTTGGTCTGGCTCTGCCGGTTTCACCGTTGCAGATTCTCTGGGTGAACCTGATTACAGGCGTTTCTCTCGGGCTGGCCCTGGCCTTTGAACCGACTGAACCCGGCACTATGCTGCGCGCGCCGCGTCCGAGAAACGCCCCCTTGCTGGACAGAGGACTGGTCTGGCACATCGTCTTCATTTCGGTGTTGTTCGTCGCTGCCGTATTTGGTGTGAATTTCTATGCTCTCGACAAGGGCTATTCTCTGGAACTGGCACAGACGATGGCGATGAACATGCTGGTTGTGCTGGAGATCTTCCATATTTTCTTCATTCGCAACATCTTCAGCACGTCGCTGACCTGGGCCGCAGCACGTGGTACCAAAGCGATCTGGATAAGCTTGGCGCTCGTGGTTCCCGCGCAGCTTCTCCTGACTTACTGGCCAACGGCACAGCAAATCTTTGGCACCCGAGCCGTATCGCTCTTTGACGGTGTTCTGATCTTGATCATCGGCATGGTTTTCTTTGCAATCATCGAAACTGAGAAGCAACTTCGGCTTACCTTGACTGACCGTAGGAAAAGCCGCTAGCCGCCGTCCGGTTTCTGATAGCCGTCTGCCGGACCTTTGAGCAAAGCGTAGGTCGCCGCGCAGCAGGTCTGGCTTTTTTAAGGGCTCGGTCGCCACCTCTACGTCTGATGCCCATAGGTACCGGGGGCCTGGATGATCGGAGCGCGCGCCGATGCCCTAGCCTTGGTGCAGAAACGCGGCGGCTGCTCTTGTCGTCCAACCAGTCTTTCCAATAGGGCCACAATGACCCTCACTCGATCGCCAGCTGCGCAAACCATACATCCGGCCCGATCCCGTCGATGCTGTAATCTGTATAGACTTTGATATGCATGCTGGTTCCTTTCAAAACCTCCCTACAAATGGCGAAGATTTCTTGGTTGTAGCCGTCATTCAATCCGGTCGTGAGATGTCGCGAAATGCTGTGGGTAAAGCGCGCACCTAATAGTGCGTCCTGGACGGCAGCTTCGTTCCCGGGCAACAGCTATTGGTGCACGGTACCGCTAGGGTCATCGGGAAGCAGGATATGCGCAGGCAATCGTGATTACCGATCTAGACCCAAAACAGACCTTTGCAATTACGCGGGATCGATTTACGGCCACACGTGACACGGCTTTTCAAAGCTATTTGCTGAACATGACTGGCAGCTTTGCGTCACTGAGCAATGCATACGTGGCCGTACCAACGACGACATCATAGGCTTTGGAGTGCCCAAAGGCGCCAACGACGATCAGATCTGATCCTTTCTCGAAGGCGCTCTTCTTTATCATCTCTGCGACGTCCTTGGCCATTCCATCACGATGCTCAAGGGAGACCTTCAGACCGTGTCGTGCAAACATATTGGCAAGTTCAATTGTATCGGACTCGGCAAGCTCGTCCTTCTGTGACCTGCCCACATGCAGCACGCATACCCTTGCCCCCTCATCGGCCAGCGTCAAAAGATCGTGGGCTGCCCGTGCCGCTTCGCGTGTATCGCTCCACCCCAACAGGATGTTTTCTCCAACTGTCGGCCCCTCATATCCCAACGGCACGACGATCACTGGGCGGCCGCTGTCACGAATGACGTCCATGCGCGCATTGCGTTGGTCATAGCGTTCGGTCTCTTTGTCTTCATCGGACATGATCACCAGATCAGCCACCCGAGAGCTTTCAACCATTCTATCAGTGGCCGAGGTCGATTCTGCCTGCAAAAGGCGCCATTCATTGGGGAAGTCTTCGTTCTTTGTATATTTGTTAAAGATGCCCCTGATTGCCTCGGCTTCTCTAGCCTGACTTTTGTTGAAGGTGTCAAAGACAGGGGCCGGGATGTGCATTGCGATGCTAGGGTAAACGTTCAATGCCTCCAGCGTGTGAAGTCCCACCAGATGTGCATTGAGTTTGCGCGCAAGCGGCACCGCCAGTTTCATCAACGTCTCAGCATGATCCTGAGTTGTCAGGCAAACAAGGATTGTCTGTAGGCTCATTTTTCGCGACCTTTCTGGGGACGTTGGCAAGAAACGTCATAAGAACGTTATCAAACCCAAAGTGTGGCTCACTGATCCAGATCAACACTCCTGCCGATATTCTGTGGGCAAGAACGACGTATGTTCCCTGGTCTATGGCAGAGTGCGGTGATCCTGCTTTTTAGGACAGATTTGCTTCTTGGCTAAGAGGCATCTGGTTTCTGTTCATGCCGCTTTTCGTATACGTCGTGACCACAATCTTTCCCCGCCTGCGGTATTTTCTTCCATGGCACGGTGCGCCGCAAGGAATGTGTCCCATATCCCGACGAGTCGAGCCCGATGGCCGACACCCACTCCCTCACGAGCCGAGCGTACTGCCGCGTCGACAAGTGCTGAAAGGCCTGGAACCTGCTGGTGAAAAGAAATTCGCATCCACGCATGGCAGGTGACTCGACCCACTCCAACACAGACTTTCGAGTGTTCTCGGACACTTCAAACTAGACAGGTCGTACGGTCTTGCTCTGGATGACCGACACCCGTTCGCGCACTGAACCGTCGACAACGAGGTCGACCACCCTCAGGCGGACGAGGTCACAACCCCGCAGCTTGCTGTCGATAACAAGGTTGAACAAAGCGAGGTCTCGGAGATTGTCAGCGAGTTCAAGTAGCGCTCGTCTGGCCCAGACCTGTCTCGGCAGGAGCGGTCGTTTCTGGCCAACGAGTCGGCCTCTATTCCAAGGGGGGCGTTTTGTAATGGTTTCGGGAAGTTGAATTTTGGACATGATGGAGTCTCCATCCAGCCCTCCCATCCCAGACGTCGACGCCGTGCCGACCCTGGTAGAATATCATTACCTGGCGAATGACTGGTTTCGGCGCGGTCGGTCAGAATGCTTTCGCTGCGTCGCAGTGGGCCGCTTCGAGCCCAGAGCAGACAATCTCGCCAGATTGTGCTAGGCTACAATCGTTTGAGGCACCCATGCATCCAAGAACCGCACCTTTCGGAGGACGGATACATGATCATGCGGATATTTCAGGTCGTCACGAGACCGGGCAAAGAGGAAGAGTTCGGCAAGTTCTTCCACGAGACGGCGATCCCATTAATGAAAGGGACAAAGGGTATTGTTCAAGTGCTACCCGGTGCTCCACGTCAGGAATC
>Ga0075467_10003078_pt1 | contig 12929 bp, 6 predicted proteins | sample DEB08_DNA_9_FD_75067 | JGI IMG/M metagenome (GOLD analysis project Ga0075467, IMG submission 75067) | Aqueous microbial communities from the Delaware River and Bay under freshwater to marine salinity gradient to study organic matter... | ecosystem: Environmental > Aquatic > Marine > Coastal ...
CGGTGAATAACGAGCGAGAAGTCTTGCTGTGGCGCGATGGCACCGGTAAGCCCTTCAATATCGAACGTTTCTGAACCGGTTATGCCGAGGCTTTCAACCGTGTCATCGCCCTTGAATTGAAGCGGCAACACACCCATACCAACCAGATTGCTCCGATGAATACGTTCGAAACTTTTGGCAATGACGGCCTTCACACCGAGCAGCATCGTCCCTTTGGCAGCCCAGTCGCGCGAAGACCCGGTACCGTACTCTTCACCACCAAACACCACCGTGGGGGTGCCAGCAGCTTGGTAAGCCATGGCGGCATCGAATATCGAGACTTGTTCGCCAGATGGCTGCATCAAGGTGTCTCCACCTTCAAAGCGACTGCCATCGGCACGCAAGGGGATCATGAGGTTTTTGATGCGAATGTTGGCAAAAGTGCCACGCATCATGATTTCATGATTGCCTCGGCGAGAGCCGTAACTATTAAAGTCAGGTTTCTTGACACCATGAGCAAGAAGCCACTGGCCAGCAGGTGAGGTGTCTTTGATTGATCCAGCTGGCGAAATGTGGTCCGTTGTGACCGAGTCCCCAAAAATCCCTAAGACTCGGGCGCCCTGAATGGGGGTAATTGGAGTGGGTTCGGTGGTGAAGTTTTCAAAGAAGGGGGGCTCGGCAATATAAGTCGAATCTGGCCAGTTGTAGTGCTCGCCAGACACACCTTTGATGTTTTGCCAAAGCTTGCCAGGGTTCTTTTTAACGTTGGCGTAATTGCTGCGAAACACTTTGCCATCCAACGCAAAGCCCATGAGTGCATTGATCTCATCAGTCGTTGGCCAAATATCGCCCAGCCAAACATCGCCATGCTTGCCACGGCCAACAGGCTCTGTCATCAAGTCTCGGCGCATGGTGCCAGCCAACGCGTAGGCTAGAACCAAAGGTGGTGAAGCCAGGAAGTTGGCTTTGATGTTGGGATGGATGCGCGCTTCAAAGTTACGGTTGCCAGACAGCACAGCCGCACAAATCAGGTCTTGTTCAACGATGGTATTGCCGATGTCTGTGGCCAAGTCACCTGAGTTACCGATGCAGGTGGTGCAGCCATAAGCCGCGACATCAAAACCCAACTTCTCTAAGTAAGGGAGTAGTTTGGCGCGGCGTAGATAGTCAGTTACAACACGCGAACCTGGCGCGAGTGAAGTCTTTACGTAATCAGGAACGGTGAGCCCAGCTTGCACCGCTTTTTTAGCCATGAGGCCAGCTGCCAGCATCACACTCGGGTTTGATGTGTTGGTGCACGAGGTGATGGCAGCGATCAAGATGTCGCCATTGCGCAAGGCTCGGCCTGTAGACGTGGTGAAAGTCTTGTCGAGCTTGTCGCTCGGTTGGTTAAAACCGTTTTCAGTGATCGGCTTAGAAAACAAGTCATCAAAGGTTTTTTGGACATGACCGAGTTCGATTCGGTCCTGTGGTCGCTTAGGCCCAGCCAAAGAAGGCGTGATGGTGGTCAGATCCAAGGCCAAGTGTTTGGTGTACACAATGTCACCCGCCTTGGGGATGCCGAACATCCCTTGCGCTTTGAAGTAGGCCTCGAGTGCATCAATTTCAGCGTCGGTGCGTCCCGTGCCACGGAAGGAATCAAGTGTTTTACCATCAAAAGAAAAAAAACCCATGGTCGCGCCGTACTCTGGGGCCATGTTGCCTATCGTGGCTCGATCGGTCACCGATAAGCTTGCCGTGCCCTCGCCATAGAATTCGACAAACTTACCGACGACTTTTTCTTGGCGCAGCATTTCGGTGATGGTGAGCACCAAGTCTGTGGCGGTGACGCCGCCGCGCAATTGCCCCTTGAGTTCGACCCCCACCACGTCTGGCGTCAACATGTAGACGGGCTGACCGAGCATGCCCGCTTCGGCTTCAATACCGCCCACCCCCCAACCAACCACGCCGATGCCATTGATCATGGTTGTATGGCTGTCAGTACCGACTAGGGTATCGGGGTAGTAGACGTTGGATTTTTTGTCATGGTGTACGCCTCGTGCGATGTACTCTAGGTTGACTTGGTGAACGATACCAAAACCAGGTGGCACGACGCTGAATGTGTTGAAGGCCTGCATCCCCCACTTTAAAAACTGATAGCGTTCTTTGTTGCGATCGAACTCGACCCTCATGTTCAGGTCCAGAGAGTCCTTCTTTCCAAAGTAATCGATCATGACTGAGTGGTCGACTACCAAGTCAACGGGGACCAAAGGTTCGATGGATTTTGCTGATTTGCCGGTCTTGCGTGCGACCTCGCGCATGGCGGCTAAATCTGCCAGTAGCGGTACACCCGTGAAATCCTGCAGCACCACGCGTGCAACAACAAACGGAATTTCAGCTTCGCGCTTGGCACTCGGCTGCCATTGTGCGAGGTTTTTAACGTGCTGCTCAGTGATTCTTTTTCCATCACAGTGCCGTAAAACCGACTCCAGCACGATGCGAATCGAGACGGGCAATTGGCTGATGTTCAAGCCGAGTGATTTGCCCAGCGCAGGCAGAGAATAGAAATGGCCTTTTTGATGGCCAATTTTGAAAGACTTCAGGGTTTTGAAAGGATCGTGTCTCATGTCGTGTCACTCCTTTTGTTGATGCCTTTAGCATATATCACCAAGCCATGACTGTGGTGTCTCGCGATAAGGGGACTAGTGTATTTGGGGCTAAGGGACTTTTGTTCAAGCCGTCCTATTTCTGGGCAGCAGCGCTTTTGACTGCAAAACTCGGCCCGAAATCAATAGTTAAAGCGTCACACAACAAAAAACCCACCGGGTGTTAAACCGGTGGGTTGGATACGCACCAAATGGCTGTGCGTTGGTGTATTGAAGCGATTAGTTAGGTTTCGATCGTGTCAGCCACATCTTTGTAATCGGCGATCTGATCAAAGTTAAGGTATTGATAGATTTCTTCGCCGTTGCTGTTGATGACGCCCATGTCTGTCATGTACTCCTCACGCGTTGGAATACGCCCCAAGCGTGAGCAAATGGCCGCAAGCTCAGCAGAGCCCAAGTAAACATTGGTGTTCTTGCCCAAACGGTTGGGGAAGTTGCGGGTGCTAGTTGACATCACCGTCGCACCTTCACGCACTTGTGCTTGGTTACCCATGCAAAGCGAGCAGCCTGGCATTTCTGTTCGGGCACCAGCGCTACCAAAGACACCATAGTGGCCTTCTTCAGTCAATTGTTGGGCGTCCATCTTGGTGGGGGGTGCAACCCAAAGCTTGACAGGGATGTCGCGTTTGCCTTCAAGTAACTTTGAGGCCGCACGGAAGTGACCAATGTTGGTCATACAACTGCCAATGAAGACTTCGTCGATTTTGGCACCCGCCACATCGGACAGGGTTTTGACATCATCGGGATCGTTGGGGCAAGCTAAGATTGGCTCAATGATTTCATTCATGTCGATTTCGATGACCGCGGTGTATTGCGCATCGGCGTCGGCTTTGAGCAGCTTAGGATCGTCAAGCCAGGCTTGCATGGCATTGATGCGACGCGCCATGCTGCGCTCGTCTTCGTAGCCATTGGCGATCATCCACTTCAGCATCACAATGTTGCTCTGCAGGTACTCGATGATGGGCTCTTTGTTCAGGTGTACCGTACAACCGGCGGCTGAACGCTCTGCTGAGGCATCTGACAGCTCGAAGGCTTGTTCGACTTTCAAGTCAGGCAACCCTTCGATTTCTAGCACGCGACCAGAAAAGATATTTTTCTTACCTTGTTTTTCTACCGTTAACAGTCCGCTCTTGATGGCATACAGCGGAATCGCATTGACCAGATCACGCAAGGTCACGCCGGGCTGCATTTTGCCCTTAAAACGTACCAATACCGATTCAGGCATGTCCAAGGGCATCACGCCAGTGGCAGCTGCAAACGCCACCAAGCCCGAGCCAGCAGGAAAGCTGATGCCAATCGGAAAGCGGGTGTGCGAATCACCGCCAGTACCGACCGTATCTGGTAGCAACATGCGGTTAAGCCAAGAGTGAATCACGCCATCGCCAGGACGCAAGGAAATGCCGCCACGGGTGCTGATGAAGTGTGGCAATGTGTGGTGAGTTTTGACATCAACAGGCTTAGGATAGGCTGCGGTGTGGCAAAACGACTGCATGACCAAGTCAGCTGAGAAGCCCAAGCAAGCCAAGTCTTTGAGTTCATCACGCGTCATGGGGCCAGTGGTGTCTTGGCTGCCCACTGAGGTCATGCGTGGTTCACAGTAGGTGCCGGGGCGCACGCCCATGCCTTCTGGTAGACCGCAAGCGCGACCCACCATTTTCTGTGCCAGCGTGAAACCCTTGCCAGTGTCAGCAGGGTTGTGTGGCAAACGGAAAACCGTTGAAGGAGGCAAGCCCAAGGCTTCACGCGCCTTGGTTGTGAGACCACGACCAACGATCAAAGGGATGCGACCGCCCGCGCGAACTTCATCAAAGAGTACGTCCGATTTGACTTCAAACTCAGCAATGACTTTGCCGTCTTTGAGGGCTTTGCCTTCGTAAGGGCGCAATTCAATCACGTCGCCCATGTTCATCTGCGAGACGTCAAGCTCGATGGGTAGTGCGCCTGCATCTTCCATGGTGTTGTAGAAAATGGGTGCAATCTTGCTACCCAAACACACGCCGCCAAATCGTTTGTTGGGTACGAACGGGATATCTTGTCCCGTGAACCAAAGCACAGAGTTGGTGGCTGATTTGCGTGATGAACCTGTACCCACAACGTCGCCAACATAAGCGATGAGATGGCCCTTGGCCTTGAGCTCGTCGATCAGTTTGATCGGTCCAATCTTGCCGGCGTCGTCGGGTTCAATGCCAGGACGGGGGTTTTTGAGCATGGCCAAAGCATGCAAAGGAATGTCGGGACGTGTCCAAGCATCAGGCGCTGGCGACAGGTCATCGGTATTGGTTTCGCCGGTGACTTTCAAAACCGTCAGTTTCACGCTTTGTGGAAACTCAGGGCGGCTGGTGAACCACTCTGCATCAGCCCAGCTTTGCATCACGCCTTTGGCGTTGGCGCTGCCTTTGTCGGCTTTTTCTTTGACGTCATGGAAGGCATCAAACATCAATAGGGTTTTCTTCAACCCTTCGGCGGCGATTGGTCCCACGACAGCATCGTCAAGCAACTCAACCATCGCAACGATGTTGTAACCACCTAGCATCGTACCCAAGAGTTCAGTGGCGCGTTCACGCGAAATCACAGGGCACTTTTCTGTGCCATGGGCAATGGCGGCCAAGTAAGACGCTTTGACCTTGGCGGCGTCATCGACGCCAGCAGGCACACGGTTCACCAGAAGGTCAACCAGAAAATCTTCTTCGCCCTTCGGTGGCGATTTGATCAGCTCGATCAACTCAGCGACTTGCGCGGCGGTCAATGGCAGAGGAGGAATTCCAAGCGCAGCGCGCTCGGCAACGTGATCACGGTAGGCTTCTAGCATCGGGTTGGCCTTTTGAAGAAAGAAAAAAAATAAACGGGCTTGTTAGTATCTTATTTTAAGCCCATGAATAACCGGAAGCAACTGTCTTATATCTTATATAAGACTTAGGTTTTTCCTTGGTTTAGTAGATCGGTATATTCAGGGTGACGCTTAATGTAAACAGCGGCATATGAGCATGTTGGCACCACGCGCCACTGGTTTTGCCGAGCCGTGTCCAGTGCCACTTGTGTCAGTGCGGCCGCAATTCCTTTGCCGCCGACTGCAGTGGGCACGCCAGTGTGGGTGATGGTCATCACCGCGTCATCAAGTTGGTAATCCAGCACACACAAATGCCCGTCAACCGAGGTACTGAACCGGGGGTGATTTGTTTCGTGTCTGATGTCATGCGTCATGGCAACTCCAATTCGTGATTTTTGCTGCGTTTGATGTGCCGCTCAAGTGGTGAGTTTCTAGAAGGTATCGCTTGGCACGCGAACCTGACCTTCCATCAAAACGCGGGCGCTGCGACTCATCATCACTTTCTTGACAGACCACTGACCGTTGATTTGATCAGCGGTTGCACCCACGCGCAGCGTCCCAGAAGGGTGCCCAAAACGTACCGCTTCAAGCTGGCCACCACCTGCCGCTAAGTTAACCAGCGTGCCAGGGATCGCGGCGGCTGTGCCAATGGCTACTGCCGCCGTTCCCATCATGGCGTGATGCAGCTTACCCATCGACATGGCGCGCACCAACAGGTTAATGTCCTGCGCTTTGATAGTCTTGGCGCTCGATGAGGTGTAGTCAAAGGGTTTGGCAACAAACGCCACTTTAGGCGTGTGTTGGCGCCTGGCTGCCTCGTCGATATGCTTAATCAAGCCCATCCGCACCGCACCGTGAGCTCGAATGGTCTCAAACATAGCCAACGCACGGGCATCGCTGTTGATGTCACCTTGCAATTCGACCCCTTTATAACCAATCGCTTCGGCATTTAGAAAAATCGTCGGGATGCCTGCATTGATCAAGGTGGCCTTCAGTGTGCCCACACCGGGTTCCTCTAAATCATCGACTAGGTTACCAGTGGGAAATAGGGCGCCGGCTGCGCCTTCCTCTTCAGCAGCCGGATCCATAAACTCTAGCGCCACCTCTGCAGCTGGAAAAGTCACCCCATCTAACTCAAAATCACCGGTTTCCTGGACCTGCCCATTGGTCATCGGCACATGAGCAATGATGGTCTTGCCAATATTGACCTGCCAGATGCGCACGACAGCCACGCCGTTTTGTGGGATTCGGCTGGCGTCGACCAAGCCGTTGGCAATGCCAAAAGGGCCAACAGCGGCTGATAAGTTGCCACAGTTTCCACTCCAATCGACAAAGGCTGTGTCAATGGACACTTGGCCAAATAAATAATCAATGTCATGATCGGGACGGCTGCTTTTGGACAGAATGACGGTCTTGCTTGTGCTTGACGTTGCGCCACCCATGCCGTCGATTTGCTTCTCATAAGGGTCGGGGCTACCAATAACGCGCATCAAGAGCGCATCTCTGGCCGCGCCTGGTGTTTGTGCTGCTGTTGGTAAATCTTCAAGGCGAAAGAAAACACCCTTACTGGTGCCTCCGCGCATGTAGGTCGCAGGTACTTTGATCTGAGGAGCGTGAGTCATGGCAAAGATTCCGTTAATGGTTTTGGTTTGGCTCGGGCAGGCAGCTTGGCCTCAAGAGGCAGCAGCAGACTCCAAGAAATCCTCAGCAAAGCGTTGTAAAACCCCACCGGCCTTATAAATTGAAACTTCTTCAGCGGTGTCTAGCCGGCAAGTCACGGGCACTTCAATTTTCTCACCATTCATGCGATTGATGACCAGCGTTAGCGTGGCGCGTGGCGTAGGTACACCAATCACATCATAGGTTTCGGTGCCATCAATGGCCAGCGTTTTGCGGTCAGTGCCGGCTTTGAATTCCAGCGGTAACACGCCCATGCCCACTAGGTTGGTGCGGTGAATGCGTTCAAACCCCTCAGCGGCAATCGCTTCGACGCCCGCCAAACGAACGCCCTTGGCTGCCCAGTCTCGCGATGAGCCTTGACCGTAATCAGCACCGGCAATGATGATGAGCGGTTGCTTGCGGTTGATGTAGGTCTCAATCGCCTCCCACATGCGAGTGACTTGGCCTTCAGGCTCAATGCGAGCCAAGGAGCCTTGCTTCACTTTACCGTCTTCGAGCACCATTTCGTTGAGCAACTTCGGGTTGGCAAATGTTGCCCGCTGCGCCGTTAAATGATCGCCACGATGGGTGGCGTATGAGTTGAAATCTTCCTCGGGTAAGCCCATCTTGGCCAAATATTCGCCAGCAGCGCTGTTGAGCATAATGGCGTTCGAAGGTGACAAGTGATCGGTTGTGATGTTGTCCCCGAGAACAGCCAGAGGACGCATGCCAGTCAGCGCCCGATGGCCCGCCAAGGCACCTTCCCAATAAGGTGGGCGTCGGATGTAAGTGCTTTGGGGCCGCCACGCATACAGAGGGCTCACAGATTCGCCACTTTGGACGCTAGCTGCAAACATGGGTTCGTAGACTTTACGAAACTGCTCTGGCTTAACGCTCGCGGCCACAACAGCAGCGATCTCAGCGTCGGTTGGCCAGATGTCTTTTAGCGTGACGGGATTGCCATGCGGGTCATGGCCCAAAACATCTTTTTCAATATCAAAGCGAATGGTACCGGCAATGGCATAGGCCACCACCAGCGCGGGTGACGCCAAAAAGGCTTGCTTGGCATAGGGATGGATGCGGCCATCAAAGTTACGGTTACCTGATAAAACAGCCGTGGCATACAAGTCGCGATCGATGATTTCTTGCTGGATTTTGGGATCGAGCGCACCACTCATGCCATTACAGGTGGTGCAGGCAAAGGCCACAATACCAAAACCTAACTTTTCAAGTTCAGTGAGCAGCTTGGCGTCTTTGAGGTAAAGCTCAACCGTTTTTGAGCCAGGCGCCAGTGAGCTTTTGACCCAAGGTTTGCGGGTCAAACCGCGCGCATTGGCGTTGCGAGCGAGCAAGCCCGCCGAGATCACGTTATGCGGATTGCTGGTGTTGGTGCAGCTGGTGATGGCGGCGATGATGACCGCGCCGTCAGGCATCAGGCCAGCTTCGTTTTCGACCGTGCCAGAAATGCCGTTGGCTGCCAGGTCGCTGGTCGCCACACGACGGTGAGGGTTCGAAGGACCTGCAATATTTCGCTGCACTGAGGACAAGTCAAATTCGATCACACGCTCGTATTCGGCAGTGGCCATGCTGTCGGCCCAGAGCCCCGTTTCTTTGGCATAGGTTTCAACGAGTTTGATTTGAGGCTCTTCACGACCCGTCAGACGCAGGTAATCAATGGTTTGTTGGTCGATGTAAAACATGGCCGCTGTGGCGCCATATTCAGGCGTCATGTTCGAAATAGTGGCGCGGTCACCAAGGGTGAGGTGCGAGGCCCCATCGCCGAAGAACTCAAGATAAGACGAGACGACTTTTTGATTGCGTAAGAACTCGGTTAGCGCCAACACCATGTCGGTGGCCGTGATGCCGGACTGCAAGCGACCGTTGAGTTTCACCCCGATGATATCGGGCAAGCGCATCCACGATGCGCGACCAAGCATCACGCTCTCGGCTTCCAAGCCGCCCACGCCGATGGCGATAACGCCAAGCGCGTCCACGTGAGGGGTGTGACTGTCAGTGCCAACCAAGGTGTCAGGAAAGGCAACACCGTCACGCGCATGTACAACTGGCGACATGCGCTCTAGGTTGATCTGGTGCATGATGCCGTTACCGGGTGGAATCACATCAACATTCTTAAAAGCTTTTTTGGTCCAGTTGATGAAGTGAAAACGATCTTCGTTGCGTCGGTCTTCGATGGCCCGATTTTTTTCAAAAGCCAGCGGGTCATCGCCGCCGCTTTCGACGGCCAATGAATGATCAACGATCAGTTGCGTCGGCACCACTGGATTCACCAACGCGGGGTCACCGCCCCTGGCGGCAATCGCATCTCTCAATCCCGCCAAATCAACCAAGGCTGTTTGACCAAGAATGTCGTGACAGACCACACGTGCTGGAAACCATGGGAAGTCAAGATCGCGCTTGCGTTCAATCAGTTGCTTCAGTGCATCAGTTAGCATTCCTGGGTCGCAACGACGAACCAAGTTTTCTGCATGAACTCGAGACGTGTATGGCAGGGTGTCATAGGCACCAGGCTGGATCGTATTGATGGCCTCGCGGGCATCAAAGAAATCCAGCTTGGTTCCGGGTAGTGGTTTGCGATATGCAGTGTTCATGGCAGTCTCGGCAAAAAAAAGGGCGAATCAAAACGACGGGGTAATTGCGCATCGCGGGGGACGATCCCCGCGATGGTATTGCGGATTTACTTGCGCCGGCCGATCGGCACGAACTTCAGGTTCTCAGGCCCCATGTAGTTGGCCGTTGGGCGGATGATTTTGTTGTCAATGCGCTGCTCAATCACGTGGGCCGCCCAACCAGCGGTGCGGGCGATCACAAACAATGGTGTAAACATTGACGTCGGCACACCCATCATGTGATACGAAACGGCAGAAAACCAGTCCAAATTAGGAAACATTTTCTTGGCATCCCACATCACCGTTTCAAGCCGTTCGGCGATGTCGTACATTTTGGTGTTACCAGCTTTTTTCGACAGGCGCTGGGCCACCGCTTTGATAACCTCGTTGCGAGGATCAGAGATGGTGTAGACGGGGTGCCCAAAGCCAATCACGACTTCTCTGTTTTCGACACGGCGACGAATATCGGCTTCCGCCTCGTCAGGCGTCTCGTAACGCTTTTGCACTTCAAAAGCCACTTCGTTGGCGCCACCGTGCTTAGGCCCACGCAAAGCGCCGATACCACCAGTGATCGCTGAATACATGTCTGAGCCGGTACCGGCAATAACGCGACTGGTAAAGGTTGACGCATTGAACTCGTGCTCAGCATACAAAATCAGTGACGTGTGCATGGCACGCACCCATGACTGGTCGGGTTGTTTGCCGTGCAACAGATGCAGGAAATGCCCGCCGATGCTGTCATCGTCGGTTTGAACGTCGACTATGCGACCGTTATGACTGTAGTGGTACCAGTAAAGCAGGGCAGAACCCAGGCAGGCCATCAAGCGATCGGCGATGTCTTTGGCGCCAGGCATGTTGTGGTCGTCTTTTTCTGGCAATACGCAACCCAGAACAGAAGTGGCTGTTCGCATGACATCCATTGGATGGCTGGCCGCTGGCAGCGTCTCCAGGGCGGCTTGCACTTGTGCAGGCAAGCCACGCAATGAGCGCAGTTTTTCTTTGTAAGCCGCAAGCTCAACCTTGTTGGGCAATGTGCCATGAATAAGCAAGTGAGCCACTTCTTCGAATTCGCAAACGTCGGCGAAGTCGAGAATATCGTAGCCGCGGTAGTGCAGATCGTTGCCAGTGCGTCCGACGGTGCAAAGGGCGGTGTTGCCAGCCACAACGCCAGACAGGGCGACTGATTTCTTGGGCTTGGGCACCACGGGTTCAGCAGCGACCTTGGTTTTTGATACGGTGCTTTTTTTGGAAATAGCCATGTGTAACTCCTTCAGAAATCAGGACTTGCCTTGTTCAAATAATTGGTCGAGCTGTTGCTCGTAGACGTGGTAACCGATACGGTCATAAAGCTCATCGCGGGTTTGCATCATGTCAACGATGTTCTTTTGGTGGCCATCACGGCGAATGGTTTCGTACACCATTTCTGCCGCCTTGTTCATGGCTCTGAAGGCTGAAAGCGGATACAGCACCATGCCAACACCAACAGATTTCAGTTCTTCGACAGTAAACAGCGGTGTCTTCCCAAACTCAGTGATGTTTGCCAAAACAGGGACGTTGAGTGCTTTGACAAATTTTTCGTAAGTGGCGAGGTCGTAGGCGGCTTCCGCAAAAATGGCATCAGCGCCTGCCTCGGCGCAAGCAATAGAGCGCTCGATGGCGGCGTCAACACCGTGCGATGCGATGGCATCGGTGCGCGCGATGATAAAAAAGTTTTCATCGGTTCTGGCATCAGCAGCCGCTTTCACGCGGTCACTCATTTCCTCGGTCGAAACAATCTCTTTGCCCGGACGGTGGCCGCAACGTTTGGCACCGACTTGGTCTTCAATGTGACAGGCCGCCGCACCAAACTTGATCAAGCTTTTGATTGTTCGCGCGATATTGAACGCAGAAGGCCCAAAGCCTGTGTCGATATCGACAAGTAATGGCAGATCGCACACATCGGTAATGCGTCGCACGTCTGTCAAAACGTCATCTAAGGTGTTGATGCCCAAATCAGGCAAGCCAAGCGATCCGGCCGCAACGCCACCACCCGAGAGGTATATGGCTTTGTAGCCAGCGCGTTTGGCCAAGAGAGCATGATTAGCGTTAATGGCGCCAATGATTTGTAAGGGGGATTCGTCTTTTATGGCAGTGCGAAATTTAGCACCTGCGCTGGTCATTGAGGTCATGTGAGGTCTCCGTAGTCAGTGTCGCTGTCGGGTGGTTAAGCGAGCTTACGCTTGCGAAGTTTAAAAAAAGGCCCGCCGAGGGCAGGCCTTTTTTAAGTTACTTCAGTAAGTCAGCAACGCCGTCGCGCTCTTCTAAGAGCTCTTTGAGCGTTAAGTCCATGCGCTCGCGAGAGAACGCATCGATTTCAAGATCTTTCACGCGATGGTATTGGCCGGCTTCGCAAGTCACAGGCACGCCATACATGATGCCTTCAGGGATGCCGTAGGTACCGTCTGAAGGGATGCCCATCGTGACCCACTTGCCGTTAGTGCCCATGACCCAGTCGCGAATATGATCAATGGCCGCGTTGGCAGCCGATGCCGCTGAAGACAGGCCACGCGCCTCGATGATGGCGGCGCCGCGCTTGCCAACGGTTGGTAAGAAAGTGTCGCGATTCCAGACATCGTCATTGATGATCTTAGCCACGCTTTGACCACCGACAGTCGCAAAGCGATAATCGGGGTACATGGTGGGTGAGTGGTTGCCCCAGACGGCGAGTTTCTGAATGTCAGCCACAGGGCGGCCAAGCTTTGCTGCCAACTGTGACAAGGCACGGTTGTGGTCTAAGCGAAGCATGGCGGTGAAGTTACCGGCTGGCAGATCAGGTGCCGACTTCATGGCGATGTAGGCGTTGGTGTTGGCAGGGTTGCCGACAACCAAGACACGCACGTTGCGATTGGCAACGGCATTTAACGCTTGACCTTGGACGGTGAAGATCTGAGCATTGATTGTCAACAGATCTTTACGCTCCATGCCTGGGCCGCGTGGACGTGAGCCAACCAAAAGGGCCACCTCGACATCTTTGAAGGCTTCCTTGGGGTCGCTATGGGCTGTCATCGACTGCAGCAGTGGAAATGCGCAATCGTCTAGCTCCATCATGACGCCTTTAAGCGCTTTTTGCGCCTTTTCATCAGGAATTTCGAGCAGTTGTAGGATCACGGGTTGGTCTTTGCCCAGCATTTCGCCGGACGCAATTCTAAACAG
>Ga0075467_10003079_pt1 | contig 12928 bp, 11 predicted proteins | sample DEB08_DNA_9_FD_75067 | JGI IMG/M metagenome (GOLD analysis project Ga0075467, IMG submission 75067) | Aqueous microbial communities from the Delaware River and Bay under freshwater to marine salinity gradient to study organic matter... | ecosystem: Environmental > Aquatic > Marine > Coastal ...
AATTCGGCGCTATTGCGGAAAGTCTCCAAAGTTTGCTGATTATTGTAAGATTCATGCAATGCGAAAACAGCATATCTTCCTAAAAGTGCTTCGTTTTGAGCATAGCTAAATCCATTGCCACTGTGTCGGCCTTCCAATGCCCGAAAGTCGGCATGTGGATCAATATTTAAAACATCAATATTTTTCTCTTTAGCGGCAGCACAACCTTTAATTATACCATAACTATTATTGTGTCCGCCCCCGATAATAATGGGCACTTTATTAAGACTCACTACGGCCTGTATTAAGGCGCTAACCCGCAGGTCGATTAAAGCGGTAAGCTCGCGTAGCTTGTCTAAATCGGCTTCGATATTCGGATTAAGATTAACCGCATCTGCCATATATTCGGGAAAATCCAAATAGCCTAATAAAGCAAATTGCTTAGCCGATAAGAAGCGGTTTTCCTGAATATTCAGGAGGGCAGGTAAAACATAATCGAAACAATTAGCGGCCCCGGGTTTGCCAAAGTTTGCCCTTATACCAATATCTTCCTTAATGGCTAGAATAACAAAGGGTGCTTCCAAATTGCTAAGTTCTTCTATGCTTTGCAAGCAGTTAATTTCTTCGCCGATTTTTGTCTCCCCCTTGCGCATCTGCGTAAGCGAAAGAATTTCCTCTTTTTTAAAGTGAACCAGATTTTTCATTATTGTATTTCTCCTTTAAGGATTACAGTTTCAATTAAATTGTGACCAAAATGGTAGGGGATAGACTCTAGGGTATATCCTTGCTTTAAGATCATTAGGTTCGCTAATTTACCCACTTCAATACTTCCTAAGTGGGCACTTAAACCCATGGCGCTCGCTCCATTTAGGGTAGAAGCAGTTAAAGCTTCTGCAGCCGATATTTTCATCTTAACACAAGCTAAAGAAAGCACGGTATTCATATTGCCATTTGGGGCAGAGCCTGGATTGAAGTCAGTTGCTAAAGCCACAATGGCATTTTTTGCAATTAACTCTTTAGCCGGTCCGAAAGGTATTTCTAAAAAGTGGCTGCAACCCGGCAGCAAACAAGCTATCGTATTGCTTTCGCAGATGCTTTCAATATCAGCTTCCGTCATTACTTCCAAATGGTCTAAAGATAGCGCCCCTCGATTTACCATGGCGGGAACAGCGCCCAAGCTGTTAAACTGGTTTACATGTACTTTGGCTTCCAAGCCGTATTCTTTACCGGCCGAAATAATGCGCAAGCTTTCTTCTAAACTGAAATAGTTTTCTTCACAAAACACATCAATATAGTCGGCTAAATTTTCGGCGGCGATGGCAGGAAGCATTTCATTAATAAGCAATGAGATATAGCCTTCTTTATTATTTTTAAACTCTGGAGGTAGGGCATGGGCTCCTAAGAAAGTGGTTTTAATTTCCACTTTACTTTCTCTTGCCAGCCGCCTTGCTACCCTTAAAATTTTCAGTTCCGATTCTGTATCCAAACCGTAACCACTTTTAATTTCTAGGGCGCCGGTGCCCATTTGGATTAATTCAGCCAGTCTTTTTTGCGCATCTGCAAAAAGCGCCTCCTCGCTGTAAGCGCGTAATTTTTTTGCCGAATTAATAATGCCCCCACCACGGGCGGCAATTTCTTCGTAGCTCAAGCCGGCAAGGCGCATTGCGAATTCATCTTGACGGTTGCTTGCGTAAACGAGATGACTATGGCTATCTGCATAAGTGGGCATTAGCGTGGCACCTTGCGCATCGATGCTGTTGGTAGACTCAGGGGGTACTGAATTTTCGGCCCCAATTTCGTGGATACGTCCATTTTTAATAGTTAGCCAACAATTGCTAAGAATAGGAAAATCAGACATTTCTGAACCGCGTTTATAGGGTCGGCCTTGGTTTTCGACTTGAATAAGTTGACCAATATTTTTAAGGAGGAGTAGTGACATTATTTGAAATTTGCCACGAAGATAGAACTTGCCGAGGAAGGCCTTAAAACAATCTCCTTATTGTTGGCATTTTGTACCTTGCTGCCAAAGTTTTCACTCTTGCGTAAAATTCTACTCTTCGGCCTACTAGCGGCTTTTATTAATAGTGGCTGCCGCCCAGATATAAACCAATTAAACTGGCAGGTAGAGGCCTTGGTTCCTCTTCTAAAAACACGAATCGATTTTAATGACTTACAAAGTCTTGATAGCGCCGTTGCTAGTAGTGATTCGGGCCTAATTCAATTGGTTTTCAGCACTAAAATTGCTTCTTTAAAGCCGGGCGAAATTGCTCCTCCCTTTAACGATGTTTTTGAAAATACGGCCACACTTAAGAAAATCACTCTAGGACAAAGGGTTATTACCAATAGCATTTCCTTAGGGAGAATTGCTGGGCAAGCAGGTATTCAAGGCGCTTTATTAGTGGCCGCCAATGGCACTAGTCAGGTTATTCCGCCACTTGCGAATATCGGCCCGTCGAATTTTAATATTGATGCTACTGATTTCTTTCAGTCGATGATTCTGCAAGACGGCTGGCTGGTTTTAAAAATGGAGAATAATTTTCCTATTGATATCACTAATATTCAATACGAAATCCGCAACCAGATTAGCGGCAGCTTTATTATTCAAAATACCGTAGCTAGTTTACCGGCTGGAACGGTGCATTACGATTCGGTACGCCTAATTAATAACTTTTTGATTGAAGGTCAATTGGTTGCTTCTTTGGTAAACTTAGATTCGCCCGGGAGTAATGGTAATTCAGTTTTAATTGATACTTCCGATGCAATAGATTTAAGAGTTACGCTCGATAAGCTAGATCCAGTTTCGGCTACAGCAGTTTTTCCGGCCCAAGATTTATTTAATGAAACGGCCACTGCGCAAATCTTTCCCCCTTCGGCTTTGCTTACCTCCGTTCATGTGAAAGAAGGTAAAATATTTATGGACGCCTTAAGTACCATAGATGATAGTATTAATCTCATTTATCGTTTACCCGGTGCAACTAATAATGGCACTGTTCTCGAGTTCTTAGAAATAATACCAGCGGCTCCTGCTGGGTCTTCAGTTAACGCCTTTCGCGAAATTCCGGTTGAGAATTACACTTTAGATTTAACGGGATTACCTGATACTACCGGGGTTTACAATACTTTTTACACCATTTTTAGAGGAGGGATCGACAGCACAGGCCGACTGATAAATTTATCATTGGATGATAGTGTATTTGTGAGAACCGGGATTAATGAACTAATTGCAGATCGCGGCTATGGCTTTTTAGGTTTTGACACAATCAGTAGTGTGGAGCGTGCTCCTTTTGATGCTTTTTCTGAAATAGTTGGTGGTAATTTCCAGCTCGAAGATGTGCAAATGACACTGGAAATCGAAAACTACATAGGTGCCGAGTTTGATTTTAGGATTAAGGATGTGAAGGCATTTGCTCCCAATCAAACCACGTCTTTGAATTGGAATCAAATGGGCTTCGATTTTAATATTGGAAGAGCTTTTGAAAGCAGCCCTGGGGCAAAACCAACACCAGGCCTACTCACCATCCCATTAAATAATACCAACAGTAATATTCAAGATTTAATTGAAATCTTACCGGATACCTTTTCGATCGATTTAGATGCCTTTATGAATAAAGGGAAGAGTCCTAGCGATTTCACCCAATTTCTAAATACTAATTATGGAATTGAAGCATGGTTAAATGCTACGGTTCCTATGAGTGTAGGCATTGAAGATTTGATTTTTAGAGATACCATTCCTTTTAACTTTGATGATTTTGACGAAGGGAATCAACTTAATTCAGGTAGTCTTAAAATTTTAGCAAGCAACCACTATCCTTTTAGTGCGGATCTTAAAATTTATCTTGTAGAAGATGATGCCTATGTAAGTGATACCTTATTTACAAGCCAAGCTATTGCTGCCGCAGAAGTGTCTTCAGAAGGCAGAGTAATCGCAGCGACTGACTCGCAGGTGGAAATAATTTTAGAGCCTAATGTATTTAATCGCTTGAGAGCCACGCGACAATTAGTTCTTGAAATCCAAATTAATACGCCAGCATATCCAGATTTGTTTGAATTTAATTCGCGCGACTATATTGATCTTAGTTTGATTGGTGATTTTAAAACTTGGGCACGATGAGAATCTATTTATTTTGCCTTTTCGCTTTCGCATTATTGGTTTCAAAGCCAGTTTTAGCACAGAACGATAGCCTCGGACCTGAAATATACACACGTTCTGTTTTAGGGATAAAAGCACGTCCATTTATTGAGTATCAGTCTATGATCTCTGCCGAAAGTGGTACTTTACCCACTTCCTTATTATGGCAACTTCGCACCGCTACTACTTATGATCAGGCCCTGAAAGATGAAATATTTGCCAGCTTGGATGGCGGTTTAAGATTAGGGGCTTTGCAAAATAATGAGATTCGCTTTGCCTACAAGGGCCACAGAAATCGTTATTTAAAACCCTTTGCTAAGGAGTCGATAGCTTTGTTTCATCGTGGACAAACATCTCTTGCGGCCAGTGAAGATTTGGTTAAGTTGATATTAAATGGCAATAAGGCCACCGCTGGAATAGAGCAAGATTTATCTGATTTTGCCTACGAAGACTGGCTTTATACCGGACTGCAATTTCAGTTTGGTTTTTTAATCGACACCTTACCAGTTTCCATCGGTACATCCTTAATACTTGGCCACTATTACCAGAGCGCTAATTCGGCCAACACGACTTTATTTACCGCTGAAAATGGTTCGGAAATAAACTTTGCCGGTTCTTATAATTACAATTCAGTCAGTCGTCCCGCCTATTTGGGTATTGCTGGTGTGGGTTTAGCCATTGATATTGAAACCGAGGAGCGATGGGGCAAGCATCAGTTTAATTTTAAGGTGCAAGATTTGGGTTTTATTTCTTTTAGCGATGGAGCAAGCCTAGAAGTTGATTCGAGCTTTAGTTTTAGGGGCATTAACGTTTCCAATATTTTCACGTTGCAGGAAAGCGTTTTTCAAGCTTCACTCGATTCCACTACTGGTGTTTTAGGTGATCCTGCTGGTGGTGATTTCACCCGCTTAATGCCTTTTATGTTACAGCTAGAGTATGAATATCACCTTGCGTATGGTTCCTTAAAATCGTTATACTTACAAGGAAGGTATCGTTATTTAAAGCGTTATCTACCTCGAGTGGAAGTAGGCGCTCGCTGGCAGATCCGTAAAAACAAGCAGCTTACTACTGCTTTAAATATGGGTGGTTTTAATTCTTGGGGATTGAGTACCGAATTCGACTGGCAGATAAAGAAATACTGGCAGTTAGGCATCGGTGTATCCCATGTAAATACCATGGTCGTGCAAAGTATTGCGGGTGGTTCTAGCGCCTTTTTTAGCTTGCGCTATTATTTATGAAAAACCGTTTAGCCATATTTTTAAGCCTGGTCTTTTTTGTCGCTTGTAAGCAGATGCCCAAACGCGATGACACAGCCGTTTTTAGATATAATGAGTCGGCGGGAATAAGCAGTCTCGATCCCGCTTTTGCGCGTTCTCAGTCAAATATTTGGGCCGTCAATCAGATTTTTAGTGGCTTGGTCCAAATGGACAATCAATTGCACATTCAGCCTGCTATTGCCCGTTCTTGGGAGATTCTCGATTCGGGAAAAACTTATCTTTTTAAATTAAGGCAGGATATCTATTTTCATCAAAATGCCTGTTTCGGTATAGATAGCAGCCGCGCAGTAAAGGCCAGCGATTTTGTGTTTAGTTTTCAAAGACTAATCTCTTCGGATTTAGCTTCTCCGGGTGCTTGGGTATTTAAAAATGTGGTTGGATTTAAAGCGCTAAATGATAGTGTTTTAGAGATCGATTTAAGTCATGCTTTTTCGCCTTTTTTAGGCATTTTAAGTATGAAATATTGTGCGGTTGTTCCGCCAGAAGCGATTGACTTTTACGGCAAGAATTTTAGCAGAAACCCCGTGGGAACGGGACCTTTTCAATTTAAGCTTTGGCTAGAAAATGAGAAACTCATTCTACGTCGTAATCCTTCTTATTTCGAAAAAGATGAAGCGGGCCAGCCTTTACCTTATTTAGAAGCCATCGCCATTAGTTTTGTTCCCGATAAGCAATCGGCTTTTCTCGAGTTTTTAAAAGGGAAGAATGATTTAATTTCGGGCTTAGACCTATCGTATAAAGATGAGTTACTAAGTCCTGAGGGTAATTTAAATCCGAAATACGCCCAAGACTTTAAACTTTATCGTCAGGCTTATCTGAATACGGAGTACCTCGCTTTTTACGTGGATTCAGCTCAGGGTAGAGGAGCTTGGCAAGATGTCCGTATTAGACGGGCTATAAATTATGGTTTTGATCGGGTGAAAATGATGCGCTATCTCCGCAATAATATTGGTGAGCCAGCCTTAAAAGGTTTTATTCCCAAAGGATTACCGAGCTACGATTCCCTTGCGGATTATGGCTATAGTTACCAACCCGAAAAGGCGCGGCAATTATTAATTGAAGCGGGTTTTCCCCAAGGTAAAGGACTGGAAGAGATTAGTTTACAAACCAATGCCAGCTATTTAGATCTCTGCGAATACTTACAAAGTGAGCTAGCTAAAATTGGCATTCGCATTAAAGTAGAAGTTAGTCCGCCTAGCACTTTACGACAAGCCATGGCCACGGGTAAAGTCGATTTCTTTCGCGCTTCGTGGATCGCCGATTATCCCGATGCGGAAAATTACTTGTCGCTCTTTTATAGTGCCAATGCAGCCCCTAATGGACCGAATTACAGTCATTTCTCCTCTAGCTATTTTGATTCGCTTTATGTCTTGTCGTCTGTGGCGGTAAATGACAGTATCCGCGAAAGTTTGTACCATCAAATGGATAGCTTGCTGATAAGCGAAGCGCCCATTGTTCCTTTATTCTACGATCAAGTGCTGCGTTTTTATCCCAAAAACATTGAGGGCTTAGAAGGCAATGCCCTAAATCTGCTCGACTTAAAGAAGGTGAGAAAGCTTCCGAAAACTTAAGGCTAGAGAATGAGAGGAGTTTCTGAAAGTCCAATTGCAGAAATATCAATCATCTAAAAAGTGTTTACTCTAAAAGAATCTAGCCAGAATCTGTCTTTTAGGTGTTCAAACAGTTGATTTATTCTGATTGAGTAACACTGCATCATTTTGTATAGTGAAGTAATTCGGATCACCGAAATAGGTACCACTGAATTGTATCCGCTCTGAGTTGTGGATAAACTATTCCCTTGCTTCATTTTCCGCATCTTCAATAATGCTCTGCGCTTTATCTACATTTATACTTTGAACAAATAGTTCCACATCATTTTGTTGTGCTCCGAAGCCGGCTAAACGGGCTGATTCAACATTGTCTCGCACTCGGGTTTCGATATTATTATCGTTTAGCAGATATTCCAGTCTACTGATAGTTATGGCACTGCCGGTTATTATTTTAATGAAGTCGCTCATGGAGGAGAATATAAAGTTCAAGTTATTTATTGCACATTTTGGTAAATATCGAAAATAAAGCATTCAAATTAGCGCAAGTGCCACCGAAGCTCTATGGTAATTGATACTTCAGGGCTTTCTCCTTTCTATTTAAGCAATAACCTAGCATATATACAAGTCTTTAAGCTTTCAATGTAAGACAAAGATGGCCTACTCGGGTCAACTTTGGTTTTAAACATATAGGACTATGAAAGCCAATAAAACAGCAGCAGAGTTGGAGCAAGAGATCATCCTCGTTACGATGAAAATCCAGTCGGAATTTCCCGAATTGTCTAAATTCATTAGGGAAATGCCAGTTAAATTTTCGGAGAATGGTGAAGTAAGTTCCTTTGCTCAAAGTCTGCAAGAGCATTACGAATCGCTGGCAAATGTGTTGAATGATTACTCCCTAACTCATAAAGGGAATAGGCTTAAAGAGCAGGCAGAGAAGGCTTTATTTCCAGGCTATCCTCATTATTCGTCTTCGGAAGACATCTACAAGCAAGCCAAAGAACTAAAGAGTCTAAATCCTGAAAATCTATCCCAAACCAAAGCCCCCAATGAAGAGTCGGGTACCCGCAACGAAAAGGGTTTTGCGGAGGATATGTATGGCGGCGACCTAGATATTCCCGGTGCAGAGCTGGATGATCAGCAAGAGAAAATGGGAAACGAGGACGAGGAAAACAATTTCTACAGTTTGGGTGGTGATCGTCACAATGGTTTAGAGGAAGACAAAGGATAATAGAAAACAGCAATTATGATCATTCAAATCAACACCGATAAAAACATCGATGGCAACGAGCAGCGTAAGGCCCATTTTGATGCGGAAATACTGCAAGGACTCATACTTTATGCAGCACACATTACAAGAATTGAGGTTCATCTCAAAGACGAAAACGGAAAGAAGGACGGTGTTAATAACATCTCTTGCCTTTTAGAAGCTAGGCTAGAAGGAAGAAAGCCCATAGTGGTTTCCGATCAAGCTGACAATGCTGAAAAGGCCCTAGCAGGAGCTATTGAAAAGCTCCAAGCCTCTTTGAAAACTATTATGGGACATATTCAACATCACTAAATAAAAAAAGAAATGAAAAGACTAGAAAACAAAGTAGCCATTATTACCGGTGGTGCAGGCAGTATCGGCTTAATCACCGCCAAATTATTTTTAGCAGAGGGCGCCAAAATTATGTTGGTTGACCTTTTTGAAGAATCCTTAAAAAAGGCAGTGGAAGAATTGGGCAGTACGCAGGTGAAATATTGCGTGGCCGATGTATCCCAGTCAAAAGAAGTGGCGCACTATGTAGATGAAACGGTAAAACAATTTGGAAAGATTGACGTCTTTTTCAATAATGCCGGTATTGAAGGAGTGGTGAAACCAATTGCCGAATATCCTGAAGAAGAGTTTGATAAGGTTATTTCCGTTAACGTAAGAGGAACTTTTATGGGTAATAAATATGTCCTGCCTCAAATGAATGATGGCGGAAGTATCATCATGACCTCTTCAGTAGCGGGACTCTTAGGTTTTGCTGGCTTAGGTGCTTATGTAACCAGTAAGCACGCCGTTGTAGGTATTATGAAAACCACTGCGATTGAAGCCGCTCCGCGAAAAATACGAGTAAATTCTGTGCATCCAGCGCCAGTAAATAATAGAATGATGCGCTCTATTGAGGAAAGTGCCTCTGCCGGCCATGCGGAAGAAGTTAAAACCCAGTTTGAAGCGACTATTCCCTTGGGCCGCTACGCAGAACCGATTGAAATTGCAAAATATGTTTTGTTTTTAGCCAGTGATGACAGCCAGTACATTACTGGAACCACACAGGTTATTGATGGAGGAATGGCGGCGCAATAGGCCAATTCGCAAACAATGCTATACTGTTTTAAGCGAAGGGTTGTTCTTGAAAGGGAGCAGCCCTTTTTTTAATATTTAAGGGTAAAAGTTCGGCAATAAAGCCTAAAATTAATGGGCACCTTTTTTATAAAGTATAAATAATGTTTGCTTGGAGCTATTGTATTTACTCGGCTTGTAATCAACTAATTAATAGGCAAACCCTACGCTAGAAGCTGCTCGAAAAAGCCCCCAATCTTATGTACAGGGTCAATAAAGTGGATTTCATAAATCCAGTGCCGCACGAGCTTATTGTTATATAAAGCGAGCATGGGAAGATTATTATTGGGATGGATATAATTTACTTCTTCCTCGCCATAAATGTTTTCGTGGGGAAAATTACCGATGAGATGGCCGCAATGTTCGTTGCCGTATTCCCAGCCGTATTTTTGGGCTAAGTTGCAGGTATATTGGTAAAAATCGGCCCCAGTAATACTTTCTTTATGCGCTTCAAAATAGGCTTTGCCCTCGTACCAGGCGAGTTCAACGTCTTGCTTTAGTTTTAGTTTGTTGGCATCTTCGCCCAGTACATAAGTTTTACCTACATCGGCTTCCCAATCGTCGAAGACGGGCCCGAAGTCAAAAAATAGGATATCATTTTCCTCCAAGCGATGATCAGGTGGATTATCACGATAGGGTAAAAGGGTGTTGGCACCAGCTCGCACAATACGCTTGTGCCAGTATTTCTTAATGCTAAACAGCTCAAAGGCTAATTGATAAACTTCGGTGTTGAGTTCCTTCTCACTTTTGCCTGCCTGCACTAATTGACGCTTTTCAATTTCCTGAAAAAGTATTTCCGCCTTTTTCTCGGCTTCCATTAAGTTTTGCAAAGTCTTATTCATGGTCGGTCAGTTTAACCGCTTCCTTTTCGGGACTAATTAACTTTTTAATTTTCCACCCCATGGCGGCATAGATCAGAGTAGTAATTGGACTCAAATAGTTGAAAAAGGCATAAGGTAAATAAGCCATGGTGTCAACGCCCAAAACCGTACTTTGATAAGCACCACAGGTATTATGGGGAATTAGCACGGAAGTAACCGTTCCACTATCCTCAAGGGTTCTACTTAAGTTTTCGGGCGCGAGACCTTGCTTTTTGTAGGCATCTGCATACATTCTTCCGGGCAGAACAATCGCTAAATATTGATCACTGGCAGTAATATTTACCAAGCCGCAGGTTCCCACCGTGGTGGCCACTAATGAGAAAGTTCCCGTGGCCAGTTTTAGCAAGGCAGTACTAATAATTTTCAAAAATCCACTCGCTTCCATGCTGCCTCCGAAAATCATGGCCGCAATAATTAACCAAACCGTATTCAGCATACTTACCATTCCACCAGATACCAGAAGCTCCTTTAAGATAGGATGCGTGCTCGGGTAAACGACTTCTACCGTAAGGGCATTAAGCAATAACTTGTAATAGGAACCATCGCTTAAACTGCTCGAAAGCTCTGCTAACAGTTCACTTTGAAAAATGGGGGCAAAAGCAATTCCCGCCAAAGTGCCAATAAGAATGGCGGGTAAGGCAGGCATTTTTTTAATGATTAGAAAGATAACTAAGGCAGGCACTAAAAACAGCCAAGGACTTAAATTATAAGTGCTTTCTAATTCGCTTAAAAGCGGTTGAATCTCATCTATGGAAATGCTACCGGATTGGCCTAAACCAATAAAAGTAAAGAGGATTAAGGCAATAACAAAAGAGGGGATGGTGGTGTAAAGCATGTACCGGATATGCGTAAACAAATCTGTGCCAGCCATGGCTGGTGCTAAATTGGTCGTATCCGAAAGGGGAGAAAGTTTATCGCCAAAATAGGCGCCAGAAATAACCGCTCCTGCTACCATCGCTTCATTTAAACCCAAGGCCTTCCCGATTCCAATTAGTGCAATCCCCACGGTGGCTGAAGTACTCCAACTACTGCCTGTAGCCAATGAAACCATGGCGCAAATTAAGGCCGAAGCAGGTAGAAAAATTTCGGGACTAAGTATTTTAAGACCGTAATAAATCATGGCGGGGACAATACCACTAATCATCCATGCTCCCGCCAAAGAACCAATTAATAAAAGTATGATTAAGGCGCCGGTGGTCGATTTAATGGAGTCTTCAATGCCTTCTAAAACGGTTTCCCATTTTGTGCCCGTAAGCAATCCCATTAGGGCCGCCACGGCACCACTCATCATTAAAATGAACTGGTTGGAACCACTGAGGGCATCATCACCAAAAACGCCGATTACGTTAAAGGAGAGTGCAATAATTAAGAAAATAACAGGTACTAAGGCTATTGCTAGGGAGGCTTTCTTTTCCATTTTCATATCGGCCTGCATGATACGAAAAAAATGAGAGAATTAGCCCATGGGTAGGGCTTTCCAAGCTTTTAATTGTTCAGAAATTAAATGGGTGGGTAATCCCATTACCGTAAAATAAGAGCCGATAATTTTTTCAATCCCGATCATCCCAATCCATTCTTGAATGCCATAAGCACCCGCCTTGTCGTAGGGTTGGAAATTCTCTAAATAATAGTCAATCTCACTTTCCCTAAGCTCTTTAAAAAACACTTCGGTGCTATCGTGCACAACTTTACTTTGCTTTTTATCGCTAAAGCAGATGGAGCTGATTACGTAATGGGATTGTCCGGATAAACTTTGCAGCATTCCTTTAGCTTGCTGATAATCGGCGGGTTTTCCTAAAACTTGGTCGGCTAAACAAACAATCGTGTCCGAACAAATTAGTAATTCATCGTCGTCTAATTGCCCTATTAAAGAATCGGCTTTCGCCTGAGCAATAAAATCTGAAATTTCGGCGCCTTTTAAACTTGCTGGATAAGATTCATCGATATCGCTACTTACTTGCCGAAAGTCTAAACCCAGTGCCTTTAGTAGTTCAGCCCGACGTGGCGATTGAGAACCGAGAACCAATTTTGGAAGCATGCTAAAAGAATTTTAAGGAAAGGGTGAAAACCAACATACTTAAAATCCCGGTGAGCATAATAAGCTTTAGTATCGTACTTATCTTTTTATAGTCGCTAGGGCTATGCGCCAAGGCACTTTTGTAGATGAGATACACGAGCGGCGCAACTACCAAAATAAAGAGATAAAGAGAGGATAATTTATCGTTTCCAAAAATATCGAAGCTATAATAGGCGAGGGGCACAATATGGACAAGAAGCAGTAAAATTAGAATCGCTTTGAAAATCCCAGCGGGTAAAATAAGCGCAAGGGTTTTATACTCGGCTGCTTTATCGCCTAATTTATCTTCCGCATCTTTAACCATTTCGCGCATAAAACTGATGCCGAAAGCGAAGAGGGAATAGGCTAAAATAACTTCCATGGTTTGCGAAACCTGCAAAGCATTTTCATCGTTGGCCGCGGGAAGGATATCGAAAACACCCACTAAAAAAACGGGTAAAGCGCTGAGGGCCGCTACAATGAAATTGCCTAAAAAAGGGCGGGCTTTTAAATCGTAAGCATAGAGGTAAAGTATCACGGCGGCTAAGGGAGCAATCATCCACAAATCATTGACTTCGGCTTCTTGCGCTAAAAGATAGGCACAGGCAATAGCAATAATTACCGCGGCATAATAAAGGTTCCAAGCGGTATTTTCTTTAATGCTCTTGCCGATGGTGATGCGCTTCGG
>Ga0075467_10003081_pt1 | contig 12927 bp, 10 predicted proteins | sample DEB08_DNA_9_FD_75067 | JGI IMG/M metagenome (GOLD analysis project Ga0075467, IMG submission 75067) | Aqueous microbial communities from the Delaware River and Bay under freshwater to marine salinity gradient to study organic matter... | ecosystem: Environmental > Aquatic > Marine > Coastal ...
CGGCTTTGTCTGCGACCTCGACAACCTCGGCGTGGCTCAGCGGGCTGGGAACATCAGCATTATCCAAAACAAAACTGGATTTGACACTGTCGAAATTATGCGCGCTGTGCATAATGAGCCCGCGGTGTACCAATCCGTCAAGCAGCAAGCCCAACAATTCAACCTCATCAAGTTCGCCTGAAGGGCTTTGTTCATCCTCGACGCCTAGATCGAGACCATACCAAACCGGTATCTGATGTCCCCACCACAACTGGCGCGAGATGCACCAAGGCTCGATATTCTCAAGCCAGTGATAATACACTTTCTCACCGCTCTCCGGCATGATCTTGGTGCGGCCTTCTTTCACCGCATCCAGCGCGGGGCCGACGATCTTGGCTGTGTCCACGAACCATTGATCGGTCAGCGCAGGCTCGATCACCACTTTGGAGCGGTCGCCAAAAGGCTGCATGATCTTTTTGTCTTCGACGTAAGGCACGATGGTTTCGACCTCTTCGCCTTCGTCGTTCTTGACCATTTTTGCGGTCATCACCGCGTTGCCGTCTGCGGTGATGTCGGCGACTACGCGTTTGCGTGCCTCGAACCGATCCAACCCGCGGTAATCTTCGGGGACCATGTTCATTGCGGCGATCATCGCTTCGTCGAATTCCAATTCCCCGTTTGCGATGGCTTGGGCGGTTGCTGCCTCTTCCGCATAAGGCTTGCCATCGGCGCGCATCGCACCTTTGGTGTCCATCAAAGCGTACATCGGGATGTTGCCGCGTTTGGCGACCTCGTAGTCGTTGAAGTCATGCGCACCGGTGATTTTCACCGCACCAGAGCCGAAGGTCATATCGGGGTAGGGGTCAGTTATGATCGGGATCAGGCGGCGCTGGGTCTTGGGACCGACGGGGATTTCGCACAGCTTGCCTACGATGGGCGCATAGCGCTCGTCGTCTTTGTGAACTGCAACCGCGCCATCACCCAGCATGGTTTCTGGGCGGGTCGTCGCGATGGATATGTAATCGCGGGTCTCGCGCAGGGTCACGTTGCCGTCTTCGTCTTTTTCGACGTATTCGTAATTCTCGCCACCAGCGAGCGGGTATTTGAAGTGCCACATGTGGCCGTCGACTTCGATATTTTCGACCTCAAGGTCGGAAATCGCCGTTTCAAAATGCGGGTCCCAGTTCACGAGGCGTTTGCCGCGGTAGATCAGGCCTTTATTGTACATCTCGACAAAGACCTTGAGGACGGCATCGTGGAAATTGCCGGACTTTTCCGTTGCGGGCGCGCTTTCAGCACCTGACATCGTAAACGCAGAGCGTGACCAGTCCATGCTGTCGCCCAAACGGCGTGCTTGCTGTTCAATCGTGCCACCTTTGGCGGCTTTCCATTCCCAGACTTTTTCAAGGAACTTCTCGCGGCCCATCTCAACCCGCTTGGGTTGGCCAGTTGCGGCAAGGTCTTTTTCAACCATCAACTGCGTGGCGATCCCTGCGTGATCCAGACCCGGTTGCCACAGCGTGTCATAGCCTTGCATCCGCTTCCAGCGCGTCAGCATGTCCATGATTGTGTGGTTAAAGGCGTGACCGACGTGCAGCGAGCCCGTGACATTGGGCGGCGGCAGCATGATGCAAAAGGTTTCATCGCGCGACGCGTTTGCGCCTGCTTTGAACGCGCCGCTGTCTTCCCACATCTTGTAGATGCGCGGCTCTGCGGTTTGGGCGTCGAATGTCTTTTCCATCGGCATCATCGTGGTCCTTGCTGTGTCAGCAGCGCAGATAACGTGCAGATGGCGTGAGGGAAAGAGTAAGGTGGGTTTTAACCCAATTTACGCAGCAAAAAGCGGTTTGCGCTGACCTGATTGAACGACTTGCGGATCATACGGTGTGCGGGCAAAGACCTCTTCGACCCGCGCTGCGAAATGCGACAAAGGCAGCGTATCATATGCTGGATCGAAGGAGCTTTGGTCCCAGCGTTCGCAAAAGGTTGCACAGTCGTCAAAGTATGGGCTGTCCCTATAGGCATCGCGTTTGTTGGCGTCCCCGCCCACATGATCGCCATAGTAAAGCATCTGGAAATCGCCATGCTTTTCGACAACCCAAGTCACCTGTTCGCGCACAAAAGGGCGCAGGATCGCGGCTGCATATTCGTCGTGATTGTAGGGTGCATAGATATCGCCGATGTCGTGCAGCAAAGCGGCGACGATCCAGTCAATGTCGGCCCCGTCGCGTTCAGCTCGCGTCGCCGATTGTAGAGAATGGCCCAGCCGCGTGATCTGATACCCCGACAGACCTTCATCAAGCCGTACCATCGCCTCAAGCAAACGCGCGGCTGTGCCTTTCGTGTATTCCACCTCATGTTCGGTCAGAAAGTCATAGTCTTCTTTGTCGCCATCCTTCATCGCGGTGAATTTGACACGGTCCATCGGTTTTCCTTTCGCTTACGCTTTTGCAATGATGTTACGCCATTGCACGCAGACTTGTAGTGGTTTTGCGCGTTCACGCTAGACAAGGTGTGGCTGGTCAGTAGGGTTTAGCCAGTGCAAGGACAGCAAAATATCCGGTGAAGACCTTGGGACAAATTCAACCCGTGCAGAGTAAAAGAGCCTGCCATGCAATTACCTGACTGGTTTTTTGGTCTTTTCGGGCGCCGTGCGCGCACCGAAGACGAAGGTATTCGAAAACGCGGTTCGGCTATCCATGTCGTTATCCTTGATGGCACGATGTCATCACTTGCCGAAGGACGCGAAACCAATGCGGGTCTGACCTACAAGTTGCTTTGCGAAGTCAGTCGTTCGGCAAATATGACGATCCATTACGAGGCGGGCATCCAGTGGCGTGATTGGTCAAATACATGGGATGTCATGACTGGGCGCGGGATCAATCGCGGGATCAAACGGGCCTACGGTGTTGTTGCATCGCGGTACCGCGCAGGCGACCGGATCGTGTTGATGGGCTATTCACGGGGTGCTTTTGCAGTCCGGTCGCTCGGGGGTGTGATTGATATGGTCGGTTTAGTGCGCGACGATTGCGCAACCGAACGTGTCATTGAACAAGCGTACCGGCACTATCGCGCAGGTGCCAAAGGCGATGCCGCACAGACGTTTCGCAAGCTCAATTGCCACGAAGGCGTGCAGGTCGAAGCGGTTGCTGTCTGGGACACCGTCAAGGCGCTGGGCCTGCGGTTGCCAGTTGTTTGGCGTTGGGGGCAAGCACAACATGCCTTTCACAGCCACACGCTTGGTTCGCATATACGCCACGGTTTTCATGCCCTCGCCAAAGATGAACGCCGTGCGGCTTACGCCCCTGTGATGTGGGATTGCCCGCCTGACTGGAAGGGCCATATGGAACAAGTATGGTTTCGCGGCAATCATGGTGACGTCGGAGGTCAAGTCTGGCAGCACCCTGCTTCAAGGCCCTTGTCCAATATCCCGCTCGTGTGGATGCTCGGGAGACTTGAGGCGTGCAATGTGCCGTTGCCAGAAGGATGGCAAGACCGCTTTGTTCAGGATGTGACGGCCCCTTCGATAGGGAACTGGCGAGGGTGGGCAAAGATTTTCCTGACGCGGCGTAGGCGCCGTATCGGCATCGACCCGTCAGAACGTTTGCATGAAAGTATTACAGGGCAAATACCCGATACCTCAGTCCTTGTGCCGCTGCATAATCAAACACGTAGCTGATCCCGTGGCATAAAGTCTGTCGCTTTTCGCGTCGCGGATCTCGCCATGCGCCACACCTGTGCTGCGACCCGCGTGGTCGATTGTACCGGTTGCGATGATTTCGGTCCCAAGAGGAATAGCTCCTGTTAGGTTCACCTTGTATTCCAGCGTGGTATAGACCGACCCCTTGGGCGTCACCGTCATCACCGCACATGACATACAACTGTCGAGCAGTGTGCCGTACCAGCCGCCATGCACGCCCCCTGCGGGATTGGTGTGCTGAAATTCAGGCACGCCGCGAAAGGCAACCTTGCCAACCTCGACGGTATCAAGCGTGTAATTCATCAGCGCAGAGATCGGTGGGCGGCTGATCTTGCCATCCCGCATCGCCTGCATAAAGTCTAAGCCCGACATTGAAAGCATCGTTTCAAGGTCGGGCATCTGGTCGGGGGATGTTGCGGTAAACATAAGGCCTCAGGTGGTAGTCGTGTTCGGCCTTAGGCTGGCGGGTTAAGCCACGTTTTGCAACTGCACTTTTGGCGTTTTGCCAAGCGCATGGCACACATCGCGAGACAGTTCTGGGCGGTTCAATGTGTAGAAATGCAGGTGGTCTACACCGCCTTGGATCAGATCGTCGCAAAGCTCTGTCGCGATTGCGGTGGCCAATAGTCCGGCGGTATCCGGTGTGGCATGCGCAAAGGCATCACGGATCACGAGCGGGATTGATGCGCCACATTGTGCCGCGAAACGCTGGGTGCCAGCCCAGTTTTCAATTGGCAAGATGCCAGGGATGATCGGGGCATCAATGCCCGCTTTTACGCAAGCATCGCGGAAGCGAAAGAATGTATCTGCCTCGAAAAAGAACTGGGTAATGGCTGATGTCGCGCCTGCATCGATCTTGCGCTTGAGAAAGGCGATGTCTGCGGCTTGGTCTGCGGCGTCCGGATGCTTTTCTGGGTATGCACCAACGCGGATGTTGAAGTTGCCAGTGTCAGCAAGGGCCGCAATCAGATCGACGGAACTGGCAAATCCTTCGGGATGGGTCGAAAAGTTGCTTGCGCCATGGGGGGCATCACCGCGTAAGGCCACGATTTCGCGCACACCTGCATCGGCATAGCTTTGGGCGATAGCCAGCGTTTCGGCCTTGGTGGCATCAACACAGGTCAAATGAGCAGCAACGTTCAGGCCGCTTGTTTTGTTGATCGCGGTGACAGCTTCGTGGGTCAGTTTGCGCGTCGCACCACCGGCCCCGTAAGTCACAGAGACGAAAGCCGGATCAAGTGGGGCCAACGTATTGACGCAATCCCACAGGCGGAATGCGCCTTCCAGATTTTTGGGTGGGAAGAATTCGAATGATACGGACGTATTTGTCATTGGGGCACCTCTTGCTTGCTTTGCAGTTGTGCTGGGTTTAGGGAGTTGAGGCAAATTCATAAAACTCACTAAGTTAATGAGGGTCAATCACATATGCATATTGAGTTCCGGCATCTGCGGACGATCAAGGCGATCCATGATACTGGTGGCTTGGCACGTGCCGCCGATCAGTTAAACATCACGCAGTCTGCGCTGTCGCACCAGATCAAAGGCATCGAAGACCAAGCTGGCGTCGAACTTTTCGTGCGCCGTTCCAAACCGCTGAAACTGTCTGCTGCAGGCATGCGTATGCTTGCCGCCGCCGAGACGATATTGCCACAAGTTGCTGCCCTCGAGGCAGAGTTCTCGGGATTGGTTGCAGGCAAGTCAGGGCGTTTGCATATCGCAATTGAATGTCATGCGTGTTTTGAGTGGCTCTTTCCTGTGCTTGAACAGTTCCGCAAGGCTTGGCCTGATGTCGATGTCGATATCCGCCCCGGTCTGGCTTTTGACGCGCTGCCCGCTTTGCGCAAGGAAGAAGTGGATTTGGTGGTGTCGTCGGATCCCGAAGACCTGCCAGAGACCGATTTCACACCACTTTTCGATTATGAGCCCGTATTCGTGGCCTCTTCTTCGCACCCTTTGGCGCAAAAGGACGTGATTGAAGCAGAGGATTTTCGTGGTGAGACCGTAATCACCTATCCGGTTGACCGTGCCCGACTGGATATTTTTTCCCAACTGCTGACGCCCGCCAAGGTCGAACCTGCAGCTGTGCGGCAAGTTGAGTTGACGGCCGTGATCTTGTTGCTGGTTGCGTCCAATCGTGGAGTAGCAGTGCTGCCCGATTGGGTTGTGCGGCAGGTGCGCTATAGCTCTGACTACGTAACCCGTCCGATCACCAAGCAGGGTATCACCCGCCGTCTTTATGCCGCGACACGTGCCGAAGACACCAGCCGCCCGTTTATGTCGCATTTGATCCGCTTGGCCCGTCAGGAAGCTGTGAAGCTGCAACGCGCCTGAGGTACTTGCCTCGCGCGGATTAGGGGCCTATACGCCGCCTCTGATCCCGAACCAAGGACGACCGATATGGCTGGCAGTGCAAACCTGAACGTGATGATGAAAACCGCCCGCAAAGCGGGGCGTGGGTTGCTCAAGGACTTCGGCGAGGTCGAGAACCTTCAGGTCAGTACAAAGGGCCCCGGTGACTTTGTTAGCCGTGCCGACAAAGCTGCAGAGGCCATGATCAAAGAAGAACTGATGCATGCTCGTCCGTCCTACGGCTTTTTGGGCGAAGAAGGTCAAGAGATCGAAGGCGAAGATCCGACCCGTCGTTGGATCGTCGACCCGCTTGATGGCACAACAAATTTCTTGCACGGTTTACCGCATTGGGCCGTATCCATTGCGCTCGAGCATAAGGGTCAGATCGTCGCTGGCGTGGTCTATGATCCGACCAAAGACGAAATGTTTTATGCGGAAAAAGGTGGCGGTGCTTGGTTGAACGAAAGCCGTCTGCGCGTGTCAGGTCGTCACCGCATGTTCGAAAGCATCTTTGCCACTGGTCTGCCCTTTGCTGGCCGCGCAGATTTGCCCGAAACGCTGCAAGACCTTGCGCGTATTCTACCGACTTGTGCTGGTGTACGCCGTTTCGGCGCTGCGGCGCTTGATTTGGCCTATGTCGCTGCTGGCCGCTATGAAGGGTTCTGGGAACGCGGATTGCATTCTTGGGACATTGCCGCAGGTGTCATCATTGTGCGTGAGGCGGGCGGTATTGTTGAGCCACTCAGCCCAGCTGGCGACATCATGTCCGATGGTCAGATGATCTGCGCCAACGAGGCGATTTTTGATACCTTCGCCAAGGTGATCCGCAAATCCTAACGCCGCACAATCGGGATATTGCTACGGGCATAAGTCGCCTCTGGATGCGGCGGATGCCCTTGCGTTTGGCGCCAAAACAACATCCCGCCGCGTCTGAGCCATAGCGGTAGTGTGAAAACAAACCCGATCACGAACCCGCCGGCATGGGCCCAGTAGGCGACACCGCCAGCGGTCGTATCAACGTTTATCCCGCTAAAGAGTTGAATACCAAACCATAGAACCAGCATGATCCAAGCAGGGATTGGCAGGATGCGGAAGAACACGATAAAAAAGAGGAAGATATCGACCCGTGCTTTGGGGAATAGAAGCAAGTAACCACCCATAACCCCCGCAATTGCACCAGATGCCCCGACTGTTGGAATCTGAGACATGGGGTCAGTGACAACCTGCGCCAATCCCGCCCCGATGCCGCAAAGCAGGTAAAAGATCAGGAAAGGGACATGGCCCATTTCGTCTTCAAGGTTGTCCCCGAAAATCCACAAAAACAGCATATTTCCAGCAAGGTGCATAAGGCCGCCATGCAGGAAGATAGACGTGACAAGTGCCTGATAATTCTGCCCATCCGTCAGCCGGAACGGCAGCAAGGCGTAATCAAAGTAGAACGCCGACAATGCGCGGTCGGTCTGCAATAGCGCCAGCCCGCCCAAAAAGACTGCCACATTGAGGGCGATCAGGCAAAGCGTGACATATGGCGTACGCGCAGAGGGGTTGTGGTCGCGGATTGGAAACATACCGCGACCGTCCCTGATGCGGGCTTGGGGGTCAAGTGGGTGCTTGCTCTGCCACCTCTGCCAGAAGCGCGGCGTTTCCGCCTGCTGCTGTTGTATCGATGCAGACATGGCGTTCGTGCAGCACATGCGCCGCGTCCGGCATGCCGGTGATCAGGGCTGTGATCGGGCCTGACCGCGCGCTGAGTGCTTTTTCAATCTCACGGCCGGTGTTCTGATCACCCCACCAGATCACACCTGCAAGCGGATTGAGACCAGCAAGAGTTGCGGCTGGAATATCGCCGTTGGCGGCGATTCCGATGCCTCCGAGTGCATTGACCGCCGTGACTTGATTAGCCGCTGCTGTTTTGCCCGGACCCATGCAAAGGATTGGTCCGCGTGCATGTGTGCTGTGGCGGTTTGATTCGCCCGTCGGGCCGGGTAGATTAGTCGCCGGATAGGTAAAGGCCTCGGTTCCTGATCCAAGGTCGGTGAGCAGGGCGGTTAGGTCGGCGTCTTTATCCCAAACCTCGTCTGATTGGGCGGGCTTGGACGCGGTGAAGCGGGGTAGATAGTGCGGGCCGCCCGCTTTGGGGCCAGTGCCGGATAGGCCTTCGCCGCCGAAAGGCTGGCTGCCGACAACTGCACCGATCTGATTTCGGTTGACGTAGATGTTTCCGGCTTTGACCTTTTCAACGATCGTCTGCACGCGATCGTCGATACGTGTGTGCAGACCAAATGTGAGGCCGTACCCCGTTGCGTTGATGGCCGCGACGACTTTGTCCAGTTCATTTGATTTGAAAGTTGCGACATGCAGCACTGGGCCAAAGATTTCTTTGGTCATCTCTGCAATACCGCTGACGCGAATAGCCGTAGGCGCGATGAAATGGCCGTTCTGCGGAGCTTTGATCTGGTGGATGATCCGGCCTTCTGCGGTTGCTTGCGCGATGTGGTCGGCAATGCCTTTATGTGCGGCAGCGTCAATAACAGGGCCCACGTCAGTGGACAGGTGCCACGGATCGCCAACACTCAGTTCATTCATTGCCCCTTTGAGCATCTTGAGAAGGTTATCCGCTATGTCCTCTTGGACATAAAGACAGCGCAGCGCTGAACACCGCTGACCGGCAGAACGGAAGGCGCCGTTGATAATGTCACGCACCGCATGTTCGGGCAGCGCGGTGCTGTCCACAATCATCGCGTTCAGGCCGCCTGTTTCAGCGATCAGCGGTGTGCCTGGCGCGCAATGCGCTGCCATGTTGGAGCGGATTTTTAGCGCGGTCGCAGTTGATCCAGTGAACGCCACGCCGTTGACGCGTGCATCCCCCGTGAGCGCAGCACCCACTGCGCCGCCCCCGGGTAGAAGCTGAAGGCTTGCTGCAGGTACGCCCGCCGCATGAAGCAATGCAACGGCGCGGGTGGCGATGATCGGCGTTTGTTCAGCGGGTTTTGCAAGAACAGCGTTGCCAGCGGCAAGCGCCGCAGCAATTTGACCAGTGAAAATCGCCAGCGGAAAGTTCCACGGGCTTATGCATGTCCAAACACCGCAAGCTGTTTGATCAGCTTGTGCTTGGGCCGCGTAGAACCTTAGGAAATCGACTGCCTCGCGCAATTCGGCCACGGCATCGGGCAAGGCTTTGCCCGCTTCACGTGTCAGGATTGCGAAAAGTTCGTCTGCATGTGCTTCATAGGCATCGGCGGCGGCGTTCAAGGCCGCTGCGCGTGTGGCGACATCTGCAGTCCACGGGGTCGCATCCGCAAGGGCCGCGTCAATATCAGCTTGGGTTGACTGCTGCACTTGTCCCACCACAACGCCTTGTTTGGCGGGGTTGATAATGGTTTGCGGATCTAGGAGCTTTTGACGGGGATAAACGTGCTCTGAAGACGTCAACGGATGTGCTGTGAATTCCGATTCCGCGAACGGGGCGCGTCCTTTGGCGATTGCTTCCAAAGTCGGGGCGTGGGTCAGGTCCCAGCCTTTCGAGTTTGTACGTTCTGGCTGATAGAGATCAGGACCTTTGGGTAGGCTTGGCGTTGCACCGATGTGGTCAAAGGGGCAGGCGGCCACGGTTTCGGGACTGACCGCTTCGTCCACGATCTGGTTTACGAAACTAGAGTTCGCGCCGTTTTCCAACAAACGCCGGACCAGATAGGCCAGCAGGTCTTCGTGAGCGCCAACGGGGGCGTAGATACGACAGCGGGTGCTTTGTTCCTTAAGGACGATCTTGTGAAGCGTTTCGCCCATGCCATGCAGACGCTGGAATTCGAAAGCCTCGGACCCGCAGCCTTCTTGGGTTGCGATATCAAGGACGGCTTGGACGGTATGCGCGTTGTGTGTTGCAAATTGCGGATAGATACGGTCGGTCATGCCCAGAAGTTTGCGCGCATTGCTGATGTAGCTAATGTCGGTGTGATGCTTAGAGGTGAAAACCGGAAACCCGTCGATCCCTTCGACTTGGGCGCGTTTGATCTCGGCGTCCCAATAAGCGCCTTTCACAAGGCGGACCATGATCTTGCGATCCAGTCGCGTTGCAAGATCATATAAGTAGTCCAGCACTAGCGGTGCGCGTTGCCCGAAAGCCTGAACCACAACTCCGAAACCTTCCCAGCCAGCGAGCGCAGGTTCAGCAAGAACCGCGCTGATCACGTCAAGCGACAGGGACAGACGGTCAGCCTCTTCAGCGTCGATATTGAAACCCATGCCAGCCGATTTCGCCAGCAGCGCCAATGCACGCACACGCGGCACCAGTTCTTCTATAACGCGGGCCTCTTGCGCGACCTCATAGCGCGGGTGCAACGCAGAGAGTTTGACAGAGATACCGGGGTTTTCGGCGACGCTGTCACTTTTGCAGTGGTCGGCGATCGCGCTGATCGCACGTGAATATGCAAGGTGATAGCCGCGTGCATCTGCATCTGTACGGGCGGCTTCGCCCAGCATATCGTAACTGTAGGTGAAACCTTTGGCTTGCATCCCTTCGGCGCGCTTCATCGCTTTGCCGATATCTTCGCCCAGCACAAACTGGCGGCCCATCTCGCGCATGGCACGCGCAACAGCCGTGCGGATCACAGGTTCGCCCAAACGCTTGACGGCGCTGCGTAGGTGACGCGTGATACCCGGCTTTTCGTCATCCAGTACACGCCCCGTCAGCATCAATGCCCAAGTGGACGCGTTCACCAGTGAAGAGGCCGAATGCCCCAAATGCTTGCCCCAATCAGAAGGTGCAATCTTGTCCTCAATCAATTCGTCCATCGTGTCGGCATCCGGGACGCGCAAAAGTGCCTCTGCCAGACACATAAGGGCGATGCCTTCGTCGGTAGACAGGCCGTACTCGGCCAAAAAAACTTCCATTAGACCCGGTTCAGAACTGCCGCGGATCTTGCGTACCAGTTCTGCAGCAGCCGCACTTATGCGGGCGCGGTCGCTATCGGACAATCGGGCAGTTGCCACAAGGCCGTCCACTGACTTTGCCTCGTCTTGGTACATGGCTAGGTCAATTTGGTGGCGCAGCTTAGGTGTGTGGTCGCGTGGCATTATGTTGCTCCTGCAAAAGGGTATGGCTCAGCATATCGGATATTTTGTGGTCTATCTAACTTCTGTATGGCAAGTTTGCAGTCTAGTTGACTTATTCAGGACCGCAAATATGGCCGAAAAGCTTTCTGACGTTGATCTGTTCGATCGCAAGATCCTAGATATCTTGACCGTAGAGGGTCGAATCAGCGTGACCGAATTGGCGCGCAGGATCGGGTTGTCGAAGTCACCAACACAGGCGCGGCTCAAACGGCTCGAGGAAAGCGGAGTTATTCGCGGTTACCGCGCACTTTATGATCCGATCAGGTTGGGCAGGGATCATGTCGCTTTTGTCGAAGTTAAGCTGACAGACACGCGCGAGGCCGCACTGGCGGCATTCAACGCGGCAGTCATGCGGGTTCCAGAGGTCGAGCAATGCCATTTGATCGCTGGTGCATTTGATTATCTGCTCAAGGTGCGCACGGCAGGAATGACGGGATATCGGGCGGTTCTGGCAGAGAAGATTTCGACCCTGCCACATGTGGCGAACACATCGACCTATGTGGCGATGCAGGCAGTAAAGGAAGAAGGCCTATCGCCTGTGTCACCTTCGACAGTGGTGTGACTTGACCAAACGCCGAAACGTTGCAGATACTATAGCATGAAATGGATAGCCCCACTGTGCCTTTTGGCCTTTCCTACCGTTGCCGAAACCTGCCCACCCGTTGCCGATCATAGTGCGCGGTTGTCGCAGATCGTCGCATCTCTTGGTGCGGCAAAGCGCCAAGAAGAAGCCAACATCCTTTCACAAGAGCTTTGGGCGCTCTGGACGGATGCCCCTGATGAACGCGCGCAGGCGCTTTTGAACGAGGGAATGGCACGGCGTAGCAATTATGACTTCTTGGGTTCACGCACGGCGCTAGACAGATTGATAGATTACTGTCCTGAATATGCGGAAGGCTACAACCAGCGCGCCTTTACAAGTTACCTTGGGCAGGACTTCGAGGCGGCCTTGATTGATCTGGACCGTGCATTGGACATCTTGCCGACACATGTTGCGGCACTGTCTGGAAAAGCGCTGACTTTAATGGGGTTGGGCCGTAACGCGGAAGCACAAGAAGTGTTGCGTGCAGCATTGGCGCTGAACCCGTGGCTTCAGGAACGGGCACTATTGGTTGAACCAATCGGCACAGAACTCTGATCACGTCTTGCCCACGGCAAAGAGGACGCTTAGGAATAGCGCCGTGCCCGCGTGGTGGAATGGTAGACATCGGAGACTTAAAATCTCTTGGCCGCAAGGCCGTGCCGGTTCGAGTCCGGCCGCGGGCACCACAGACTTTCAAGACAGTAATTCTAAGTAGCATATAGTGATGCGGTCAGCCTCGCGTGCTGGACACTATATAGATTAGAATCCAGTGATCTGAAAACTGCCCTTTAGAGCCTCTTAGGCTGGGTTCACTGTTATAGTTGTGCGCAACACTGCGCAGATTCGCGTTTGAAAAGTGATGCGAGTCGCTTTGCTAGGGTGATTGCCTCCCAGAGCGCATCGAAATGTACTGGCTTGCAACCGCGAGGCGCAGCGACTCGCTGATTTGCCGGGCAATTAGGGTCAAAACCCTACCGCTTTTTGACGTTTGCGTGGGAAACTGCCGAAGTCTGAAAATCAAAACCCCTTTAAAATATGGCAAAAAGCGGCATTCGCTAAAAGCTTTGAGGAAAGTTTGATTTTCTTCAAAAAAGGTCTTGCGGCTGTAGTCGAGTAACCGTAGAACCCCCTTCACAGGCAGCGCGGAAGTGCTGCAGGTGGCGCCAGACGGGCCTTCGGGCAACGAGACGCGGAATAAAAAACA
>Ga0075467_10003084_pt1 | contig 12917 bp, 10 predicted proteins | sample DEB08_DNA_9_FD_75067 | JGI IMG/M metagenome (GOLD analysis project Ga0075467, IMG submission 75067) | Aqueous microbial communities from the Delaware River and Bay under freshwater to marine salinity gradient to study organic matter... | ecosystem: Environmental > Aquatic > Marine > Coastal ...
CAGAACAAGAGCCAGAACAAGAGCCAGAACAAGAGCCAGAACAAGAGCCAGAACAAGAGCCAGAACAAGAGCCAGAGCCAGTAGCGGCTCAGATTATCATAAAAGATGGCGATGATATTGACCCTGAGCTTAGAGATATCTTCATTGAAGAGCTCCAGAGCCTGCATCATGAGCTAGATGATGAAGTCGCAAAATTGTCGAGCCTCGGCGAAATGGGCCCTGCAATGGCTAATGTCATGCGCCACTTGCATACTATTAAAGGCAGTTCTTTAATGGCCGAAGCGAACGCGCTTGGCGATTTAACGCACCACACAGAAAGCTTTCTAGAGAGTAACTTCATCCGTAACGAAGATGATCTTCGTGACGTTAGAACGACACTTGAGCTGTTTGTAGATGCGGTTGATTTCGCATCGAAAGAGTACCAAGCGAATAATCAGTTTCAAGCACCTAACGAGTTGTTGGTAAAACTTGGGGTTGCGGCAGATACCAAGGTCGATCAGAGTGCGGCTAAGGCTGAAATCATTCATGCCGCAAAAGAGGCTGAAAAAGCGCAAGCTGACGACGAACTTAGTAACATTGATATTACTGAGGGCTTAACGCTAATTGCCTCTCAAATAAGTGAAGTCAATGCTAACTGGAAGTCGGCTAAAGGATGGGAGGCTATTGCCCCTCAGATGTTAGATCAATGCGTTGCGCTGAGTAATTTAGCCGACGACAGCGTCGATGTACTGGAAGATATCAAGCCGCTTATAAATCGAACTCAAGTTTATCTAGAAGATTTATCGATTCAAAGCGATGATGAATTTACACACGCTAAGGCGCTCTTAGAGGAGTCCTTCGATGTCATTATTACTGGTGGCAATGGATTAGTCGCTGGCAAGGCAGTCGACGATTATACCAAGCTGATGCAACAGCTCTCGGAAAATTCGCCATCAAGTGATAAGCCAGTTAAACCTAAGGTTGACGCATTAGCCACAGCGTCAACCGTCGAAGCTGCCATTTTTGTGCCTGGGTCTACCGAGGTCAGTGTCGCTGAACAAAAAGATATTAATCGACAAGAGCAAGCGGCTCGAGATAGAGCTGCTGCACTCAGAATCAGAACTGACACTCTAGATTCACTAACCAATTTCGTTGGTGATGCGAGTATGAATCGCTCGCAGATGCGAGAAGACGTGCTTTCTGTTAAGTCGGTTGTTGAGGAGCTTTATAACAATGTTCAGCGATTTAGTACGCAGCTTAGAGAGCTGGAAATTGAAGCCGACAGTAAAATTACGTCACGAACTAATCAAAGTTTAAACACAGAGCGAGGCGATGAATTTGATCCGCTCGAGCTCGACCGATACACTAAGTTGCAACAGTTATCACGCGGCTTGGCCGAGAACCTCGATGAACTCGGTGGTATCCAAAATAGTTTAAGCAACTTCGTTTACAAAGCTGAGACGTCACTGCAAAAGCAAGAGCGTCTGAATCGAGAACTGCAAGATGAAATTATGCAGGTCCGACTGGTATCGTTCGGCGGTATCGGTGCTCAGTTGCGACAGGTTGTACGTAGAACTGGCCGCGAGTTGAAAAAAGATGTCGAGCTAGAAATGGTCGGCTCTGATGTGCGTTTAGATAAGACTATTCTTGACGGAGTGGTCCCTGCGCTAGAACACATGCTGCGGAACGCGGTAGACCACGGTATTGAAACGCCGGAAGATCGTACAAAAGCAGGCAAGGTCAAGGTCGGTAAAGTGACCGTAGAGTGCCGCCAGGTAGCCCGAGAAATTATGATTTCGGTGCGTGACGATGGTGTGGGTCTAGATTTGGAGAAAATCAGAGCCAAAGCTATTGATGATAAATTACTGACTGATGATCAGCCGCTGAACCCAGAAGATATGCTGATGTATATCTCACAAAGTGGATTTAGTACAGCTTCGAAATTGACCCAAATTTCAGGCCGTGGTGTCGGAATGGACGTAGTTCAATCAACCTTGCGACGTATGAGTGGTAGCATCGCGTACGATATTGAAAATAAGAGCGTTGGCTCGCATTTCATTATCAGACTACCGATCTCGCTTGCGGTTTCTAGCGCAATGTTCGTTAATTCCGGCGATCAAATGTTTGCTATTTCTGCACGAACTATTGAGCGTATCATCAATGTCGATACCGATGAATTGATAGGTCACCTGAAAGCAGACAAGCCTAAAATGGATGTTGGTAATCAGAGCTATGCGCTAATCGATTTAGCAGATTACTTGGGCTATGACTCTACGTTAGCAACTCTGACTGGCAAGCAGTCGGTGATTTTAGTTAATGCTGGTGTGCAAAATATTGCCGTCATTGTTGAAAAGTTACTTGATACTCAAGAAATTGTGGTTAAAAATCTTGGTGATCACTTAGGTCGAATCCCGATTTATGCTGGTGCAACAATTCGAGCTAATGGTTCGGTAGTGCTGTTGTTAGACTTGGTTGGAATTTCTTACTACGAATCATTTGTATCGATTCCGGAACAGAATACTACCGTCTCCCAAACTATTCCTACTGTTATGGTGGTCGATGATTCACTTACTGTTCGTAAGTCTGCTGAGCGTGACATCACCGGTTTGGGAATCAATTCGGTGCTGGCCAAAGATGGTTTAGACGCTCAGCTTCAATTGAATCTAAGCGCGCCAGATATGATCTTGCTAGATATAGAGATGCCCCGAATGGATGGCTTCGAACTATTAGAATGGGTTAAATCGGTTGCTGAACTAAAGCATATTCCGGTAGTGATGATCTCGTCTCGTGCAACCGAGAAGTATATTGATAAAGCAACGGCCTTAGGATGTAGCGCTTTTCTAGGCAAACCCTATTTATTAGAGAACTTGGTGCAGGTTTTCAACCAACACTTAAAACTTGATGCGCCAATCGAGCTAGATTCATAGAAATCGTTGTAGCAACAATAAGAGACCTCAACAAGAGAAATAATGCTGACTTATGAGCACTGAAACACTAGATTGTTATATTTTGCCTTCGGTAACGATGCCATTGTTGCTGCCGGTCGAAACCATTTCAGAAGTGGTTGCTAAGCCCGAAATAGAAATGTTGACAAAAGCCCCTGCGAACTGGATGAAAGGGCATGTGAATTGGCGTAATCAGCGCTTGCCGGTGGTCTCTTATGGTGGTCTGCATGATGCTAAATTGAAAGTTAAGAGCGAGTCTGCAGACGATGCATTGCTGGTTGTGCTAAATCCAATTCCAAATGCGGCACGAAAAACATATTCAGGCTTACTTTGTCATGGCGAAGTAAAGAGAATCACTGTGGAGCCAGACATGGAATTCGGCGATGTGCCAGAGGGCATGGATAAGCGTTACATTGAAGCGGTAGTAAAGATTGGTAATACTAATTTTATTATTCCTAAGCTAGTGGCACTGGGTGTCGCGTTCTCATACTTCTAAGCTTATTTGCGAAAGCACTAATTAGAATTTGTTTCCTCGGTTCTTGATAGTGGCTCAATCGGGTCAAATCAGAGCGCAAATAACACCGCTGGTATTGTAATCGCTGGCGGTATTGCTTTCTTTTCATAGTCCTCGCTATAAAGCTGTGCAAAAAACCAATTATTTGTGCTCGCATTCAGGGCATCGATATCCAAATTTGTTATATTACGCCCTGTTCTTAGGCGTGGTGTGTGTCGGCCTGTTTTCGGCTCTATGGCACTGGCCTAAATTTTCCAAATCTTTGCTCAAGGAGCTACTCTAATGTCGTCGACAAATCGCCAACAACTCGCTAACGCAATTCGCGTGCTCAGCGCTGACGCTGTTCAACAAGCTAATTCAGGTCATCCTGGTGCGCCAATGGGCATGGCTGATATTGCCGAAGTTCTGTGGAACGATTTTTTGAGTCACAACCCGAAAAATCCAAACTGGCATAACCGAGATCGGTTTGTATTGTCTAATGGTCACGGATCGATGTTGATTTACTCGCTTCTCCACCTTTCGGGGTACGACTTAAGCGCGGCAGATTTAAAAAACTTTCGTCAACTTCATTCGAAGACACCGGGGCATCCTGAGTACGGCTATACGCCCGGGATCGAGACCACTACAGGCCCGCTGGGGCAAGGTATTGCTAACGGCGTTGGTATGGCTATTGCAGAGAAAACGCTAGCGGCCCAGTTTAATACCGCTGAGCACACCATCGTTGACCATAATACTTACGTGTTTATGGGGGATGGCTGCATGATGGAAGGAATCTCTCATGAGGCATGCTCTTTGGCTGGCACACTCGGTCTTGGTAAGCTTGTTGCGTTCTGGGATGACAACGGCATTTCGATTGATGGCGAAGTTGAAGGTTGGTTTACTGACGACACGCCTGCTCGCTTTAGAGCTTATGGCTGGCACGTAGTCGACGCAGTCGATGGCCATGATGCAGATGCTTTGCACGCCGCTATAACGCAAGCAAAGGCCGAGACATCTAAGCCCACGTTGGTGTGTTGCAAAACCGTCATCGGTAAGGGCTCGCCTAATAAAGAAGGCAGCGAAGATTGTCATGGTGCACCTCTTGGGGCCGATGAAGTTGCCTTGGTGCGTGAGCAACTTGGTTGGGATGCGGCACCATTTGAAGTGCCAGTTGATATTAAATCGGCTTGGGATGGTAGTGAGAAAGGAGCCGACGCCGAACGAGCATGGCAGCTAACCTTTGACGCATATCAAGCTGCAAACGCTGAGCAAGCGGCTGAATTTTTACGTCGTATGACGGGTGATTTGCCGGCAAACTGGGCTGAAGAATCGGCCAAGCTAGTGGTTCAAGCTGATCAAGCCGCACAAACAATTGCGACACGTAAAGCAAGCTTAAACTCGTTGAACCAACTTGGTCCACTATTGCCGGAGCTAATCGGCGGGTCGGCTGATTTAGCTGGCTCAAACTACACCATTTGGAGCGGCTCTAAGGGTATTAGTGCTGACGATGCCTCGGGTAACTATTTGTACTTCGGTGTGCGTGAATTTGCCATGGCGGCTATCTCAAACGGGATTACACTGCATGGCGGGTTCAAAACCTACGGTGCCACGTTCTTAGTATTCGCTGACTACATGCGCAACGGTATGCGTATGTCAGCGCTGATGAAGCAGCCGGTAATCTATGTTTTGACACATGACTCAATCGGGCTGGGTGAGGATGGACCAACACATCAACCGGTTGAGCACGTTGCAAGCTTACGGTTAATTCCTAATATGTCACTATGGCGGCCGTGTGATGCGGTTGAGTCATTGGTCGCATGGAAAGTTGCCATAGAGTCCCAAGACAAGCCTAGCAGCCTAGTATTTTCTCGTCAAAATCTACCCCATCAAACCCGTGATGCAGAACAGTTAGCTAATATCGAAAAAGGCGGCTACGTGTTAAAAGATTGCGATGGCACGGCTGACGTTATTTTGATTGCTACAGGATCAGAAGTAGCCTTAGCAATGGAATCATCTATTGCTCTTGAGGCGCAAGGCAAAGCGGTTCGTGTAGTATCAATGCCTTCGACCGATTGTTTCGAAGCTCAAGATGCTGCTTATAAAGAAAGCGTTCTTCCGAGTTCAGTGACTAAGCGTGTAGCGCTAGAAGCCGGCATTAGTGACTATTGGTACAAATATGTTGGCCTTCAGGGTGCTGTTGTCGGCATGACCAGCTTTGGCGAATCGGCTCCTGCTGATCAGTTATTTGAGCATTTTGGTTTTACCGTCGACAATGTAGTCAAAACCGTTAGTCAGCTGTAACCGGCTTGATCACATATAGCTTCAAACCTTATAACCCTACTTAATAGACTGCTTAAATGAACGTACTTCGTATGCAAGACCTAGACCTCGCCGGTAAGCGAGTTCTGATTCGCCAAGATCTCAATGTGCCTATGAAAGACGGCAGTGTAAGTAACGATGCGCGTATCCGGGCATCGCTGGCAACAATAACGTTGGCGCTAGAAAAGGGAGCTAAGGTAATGTTGATGTCTCATCTTGGTCGGCCAAGCGAAGGCCAACCGGAAGATGCATTGACACTTCAGCCGATTGCGACTCGGTTGAGCGAGCTCTTGGGCAAAACAGTGCGTCTTGAGAAAAACTGGCTAGACGGTATTGAGTTGGGTGATGGTGAGATTGTCTTGTGCGAAAATGTTCGCTTTAATATCGGTGAAAAGGCCGATGACGAATCGCTATCAAGGGCCATGGCTAGCTTGTGCGATGTGTTCGTAATGGACGCATTTGGCACAGCCCACAGGGCGCAAGCGTCGACCCATGGAGTGGCGAAGTATGCGCCGCTTGCGTGCGCGGGGCCGTTGTTAAGCAGTGAGTTAACAGCACTGACAAAAGCTTTACATGAGCCGGCAAGGCCTATTGTCGCAATTGTTGGCGGTTCAAAAGTTTCTACAAAATTGACCGTGCTTGATGCGCTTTCGAGCAAAGTTGACCAACTGATTGTTGGTGGCGGAATTGCTAATACGTTTATCGCCGCTGCTGGCTATGAGGTTGGTAAATCTTTGTGTGAACATGATTTAGTCGATCAAGCTAATGAGCTAACAGGTAAAGCTCGGCAAGCCAATGGCGATATACCGATACCAACAGATGTGGTGTGCGGGAAAGAGTTTTCTGAAACCGCCGAAGCGGTTACTAAGGCCTTGAGCGACGTCGTTGCTGACGATATGATCTTCGATATCGGCCCAGATACCTCTGAGCAATTTTCAACATTACTAAAAAATGCCGGAACAATCGTATGGAATGGGCCAGTTGGTGTATTTGAATTTGATCAATTTGGCGGCGGCACTGAGGCGCTTGCACGTGCTATTGCTGAGTCATCAGCGTTCTCGATTGCTGGCGGTGGTGATACCGTAGCAGCAATTGACAAATATGGAGTTGCCGATGATATTTCTTATATCTCGACGGGTGGTGGTGCTTTTTTAGAGTTTCTCGAGGGCAAGACTTTGCCTGCGGTGAGTATTCTCGAGCAGCGAGCCGCAGAGGTTTAGGGGATATCTAAATAAAGCTGCCACTGAAAATAACCGCCAGATCCCCTTGATATAAGGGGTGTAGTAGAAAAATAGATCATTTATAGACCTTTGTCGCCTTGAATACTGTGTGTTGCGGGTTCAAAATTAAGGGGAAGATTAGGGCGAACGTGTTGTTGGGGTTAACGTTATCACGATGTCGGCTTAGTGTTCGTTGGTGTTGGCGCGCAGCTCAATGTAAGCTCGAGCAAGCGCGGTCTATTTGGTGAACCCAAAGTACTTGATGGCATAAGCTGCTTTATGGCGAGAGACTTTTGGTTCGATATAGAAGCAGGGGTTATTCATGAGGGCTTGTCTCACTGAGAAGAGCAGCTTTAGAAGGTCCGATGTCTCAATAAGGGTTAAGCGAGCGGCTGCAAAGCTGGAGAGATCGAAGCTTGTTCTAGTAGCATTACTTATATTGGCCAGCGTTGTAAGTGCTAATGCAAATGGCTTGAGTGTCGGCGCGATTAAAATCGCAGCAATAGAGGGTGTGCCGTCGATAGAGTTAGGCAGCGAAAATGTCAGTGAAACTGCTGAGCAAGCGCGTTTAAATATCGACAAATCGAACTCGATATCACCGATTCTAGTCACCGGAATTGTTGCTTCTGGCCCTAGTGCTGGAACATCGGAATTGTTTCAATCGCAGCAAATCATCGCTACTTTAAGCGAGACTGTTGAGAGCCTTTCTCAGCAATTATCACGTAAAGATCAACAAATAGAATTCTTGCAGAAGCAGATAGACGAGTTTGAACGCTATATTGGTGACAACGCATCTGCCGAGCCGTTAGCGTTGCTCGAGGGTCATCCTTTTTGGTCAAGTGAAGTTGAAAACTTCTCTATCAATGATCCTGAAGTAAAACAAGCAAACCCCTGGTGGCAATGGGCGTTATTCTGTTTTTTTGCGCTAAGCTCCTCAGCATACCTAATGCGAGCACGTATCTACACTTTGGGACAATCGCTGAACCTGTTTGGTTCTAAGCATCACCTTAAGTCTAATAGCGTCGCCGAGCAAAGGCCATCCGATGGCACTTCATTGGCTAATGACTCTTCGTTAGCTGATGGCTCTTTGATCGCTGATGGCTCTCACCAAGCTAACGAAGTCTCAAGTGTTGAAGTCAACGCGGCTATAGAAGACATAGATGATCTGAGCTTTGATCAACGGTTCGAGAAGTTGCTGGATGAGAACGATTTTGCCTTTGCTAGAGAACTGCTCGATTTCACACGCTACAATGAAATCAACGATGAGCGATATCATTGCGAGCGTTTACGTTTGCTTGAAAAAATGCAAGATGAGGATGGCTTTTATGCCTATTACTATGGCATCGAGTCGAAGATTCCAACTTTTTCAGAGAATTTACAAACGCAAATTTCCCAGCTTGTGGTAATGTTGGCGCAACGCTAAGCTCACCTAATAAAAACAGACTTATGATTGCGTTTGAGCCCATTTTAGCGGGCGCTCCTTCTGTTATGATTTTGGGCTCGATGCCGAGTCAAGTATCGTTGCAGGAAAACCAGTACTACGCTCATCCGCGTAATTCCTTTTGGTGGATAATGTCCCAGCTATTTGAATTTGATTTAGGCATAAGCTACGGTGAGCGCCGCTTGGCTTTGCAGAGTGCAGGCGTTGCGGTCTGGGATGTTTTGCATGATTGTGAACGAAAGGGCAGTTTGGATAGCGCGATCGTGAAAAGCTCTGAGCGCTCGAACGACTTTGATTTGTTGTTTACTCGCTACCCAAGTATTTCCAAAGTCATTTTTAATGGTGCTGCAGCTGAGGCGATTTTTGCTCGGCATAATAAAAAACTTATCCAGCATCTAAAGCAAACGAGGCCAGATTTTCAATGGCATCGCTGTCCTTCAACTAGCCCCGCGCATGCAAGTATCAGTAAGCATGATAAGCTTAAGGCTTGGCGACTAAGCATTAGAGACTGAGCCTTAGATAACCGCTGGTGAATTCAGCACTGCACTAAACTTAAAATGGGCCGTAAAAGCAATGCAAGATGATAAGCCTTTCTGGCAGAGCAAAACTTTATTTGAAATGTCTTCTGATGAGTGGGAGAGTATCTGCGATGGGTGTGCGAAATGCTGTTTGACGCAACTGCAAGATGAAGACAGCGAGCAATTAGTATTTACCGATGTCGCCTGTGATTTACTTGATGACCAGACTTGCCAGTGTACAGATTATACTAATCGCTCTATCCGAGTGCCGAGTTGTGTGACAATGAACAAAAGTAATGTTGAAAATTCAGCCGCATTTGCGCCACCAAGTTGTGCATATCGCTTATTACTAGAGGGTGAAGAGCTGCCCAGTTGGCACCACCTTAATACGGGTAGTAGTGAGAGCATTCATCAACAAGGACAATCGGTTCGTCACCGAGTTAGGTTTCAGCGCGAAATTAATGAAGATGACATTCAAGACTACATTGTCGAATGGCCAGCGAATAAGGGTTAATATAGCTTCTTAGCTGAAGCACAAGTGCAATTATAGTGGTAGTTGCTTAATGCTGAGCTCAACGATTATTGCATGGTGTATACTATCTGCACAAATTTAGGGTAGTAGATGGGTGGCAAGGCCAAGAAGCTTTTCTTAATCGAAAATCTTTACTAGAGTCTTTGCTGATAAATGATAAACAGTAGATCCGCTTGGAGCGAAACGAGTGATTGCAGCACGTTGGTATTGGGTAGGTTTGATTGGTTGTGGCGCGTTGTTAGCCATAGCTTACTTTTATTTTCAGCAGACACTCGGGCTCGCGCCATGTCCGCTATGTATGTTTCAGAGAGCCGCTTTAGTAGCGGTAGCTTTTTTCTGTTTGCTTGGAATTATTTTCAAGCCTAAGAGAATTGGTTCTAAATTGCTGGTTTTCGGTGCAACTGTTTCGTCGTTCATCGGCCTTAGTATTGCTGGGCGTCAGGTATGGCTACAACATTTGCCTGCCGATAAAGTCCCAGAATGTGGGCCCGATTTATCTTTCATGCTCGAGATGAATCCCTTATTCGATGTCATTAAGAAAGTGTTCGCTGGCAGCGGCGAGTGTGCCGAGGTGAAGTGGAGTTTTCTCAGCTTTAGCATGGCAGAATGGATGGTTGTAGTGTTTGTCGTAATGATAATCATTTGTGTTCGTCTTCTACTCCGTAAAGAACGTAATTATTTTTCAGGCGCCCTCGGCCGTTAGCTGCCGAGTGTTTCGCTGGCTAGAAATCAGCGCCCCTGATACCGACTTTCAGCGCTGCGGGACAGAAATTCATGGCTGTGCGACTGAAATGGATGGCTGTGCGGCATCAAATGGAATTAGGCCGCAGTATTATAGAAGAGTAACTTGTATCAAGGATGAGTTTGCTTATATTCTAGACGCAACAATTCTAGGCCAAACAACTAAGCCGGACAACTACGCTCATGTTACTGGCATGAGCTTAGCGTCAAGCTGTTAATCAAAAGAGCCAGCCCTGGCCGTCAAGAGATGCATTATGCGAATCAAACCTAACGTTCAACTTAAGAAAATTACTGCCGTTATGCTTGGGGTATACGCCTTAGGCGCCGGACAAGTTAACGCTCAACAAATAGCAATTCTAGACTCAGGCGTCGACCCGCAGCCCAGCTTTAACCTCGTTCAAGGTTTCGACTACTTCAATAACGATGATGATACTAGCGATAAATCGGGCGAGGATGATGATGTCGAAGCTCATGGCACGGCGACCGTTCGTTTAGCAACAGAATCATTTAGTGGTGAGATTGTTCCCTTTGTAATTACTGACGGAGCCTCGGTGGATGTTGATCAAGTGCAAGTTCGCACTGCCCGAGACAGTGCTTTGTCTGACATTTTAGGTCGATCTTCGGTGCGCGTTATCGGTATCACTAATAACTCCCTGGGAGTGACTAATTCTTCTGCGCCACTGATCTCCAACTTGTCAGGTGCCGGTAAGGTAATCGCTATTACCGCGGGCGACGGTGGATCAACACAGCCGAATGCCTTATCAACCTCAAGCTTTAATTTATCAGGAGTGGTAATTGTTGGTGCTACCGATGCGAGCGGTGAACTACTTCCCGACTCTAATCAAGCCGGTACGACGTCAAATAAATATGTTGCCGTTAATGGATTGCTTGGTAACGACCCAGATTCGACCGAGGGTGATACCTCATATGCAACCGCCAGGTTGTCCGGCATTGCGGGTGCGGTATTGCTACAGAACCCGGATTTAACCGCTGAGGAAGTTGTTGAAGTCATTCTAATGTCGGCGGAAGACCGAGGTGAAGATGGCACCGATAGCGTCTACGGGCGGGGCGTGATACTGAACGCACAGCAGGTACTCAATAATGTTATTGGGCCAGTGGTGGTGCCGACGCCGCCAGTGACACCTCCAGCGACCCCAATGCCATCAAGTGGGGGAGGCGGTGGTGGTGGGGGAGGCGGCGCCATACTTCTGGTTGGTGGAGCCCTAGCCGGTGTATTGTTATTGAACCGAAAGTCATCGACTAAACTGGAGAAAACCTTAGTTCTGGATTCTTACGGACGGAGTTTCGAGGCTGATTTGAGTCAACAGGTTGAAATCAACGATGGCGCTCTGCACCTAAATCAGTTTTTCTATTCTCTAAAGCAACAGGCCGCCAATAGTTCGGTTGGCAGTCAGGTGTATTTACCTCGACTTAAATCAACTGTCGCCTTTCAAGCGACGGCGTTAGTCGACCCGCGTATCGACATGATCGAGTACTTTGCTATGCCTGGTGATGTGGGTATCGAAGCTAAAAATAAAACTGTGTCACTCGCAGTCGAAAGTAAGTTGAGTCAACGTTTTGACTTTAGTGCCGGTTACAATGTCAGCCCAAATCAAGAATTCGGAGGCGCTAAAAATCTTGAGAGACATAGCCGCTTTGGTGCAAGTTCGTTCATCACTGGGCAATCTTTTGGGTCTGTTTTGTCAGGTTTCAGTACGCAGGCAAATACCTCGAGCTTGAGTTACCGGAGTTCTGATAAGTCATCGATAAAACTTGGCTTAGTGTCGGTCGACCAGACCGAGCGTTTTAACCAAACGTCGTTGTCGGCTTTACTCGAAGGAAGTTATCAATTTACTGATAATGCTGGAATGACACTTCAATTTGGTCAGATAAAAGAAAATGGTAGTGTTTTAGGTGGCGGCGCTAGCGGCGTTCTAGGTGTCGATCATTCACTTACCTATGCGCTAAACCTTGCCGGTAATATTAAAGCTACGAATAAATTCTCAGTGGTTGGAAACTATGGCGTTGGTCGCACACGTGTTGAATCATCAGATTCAAGTTTGCTAAATGACTTTTCCACCTTAACTAGCGACTGGTATAGCCTTGGTTTGATAGGCAACAATGTTTTTAGAACTAACGATCAAATAGGATTCGCCTTTTCTCAACCGCTTAAAGTGCGATCGGGTTCAGTAAATTATTCCATTCCGGTCGGTCGTTTAGACAGTGGCCGCATTGGCTTTGATACCGAACGAGTAAATTTATCGGATACCAATGCGACGGAGCAAACACTGGAAGCCTATTACCGCACGATGCTGAACCACAAGCTTGAAGTTGGAGGTTTTGTATCGTATAGAAAGAATCCGAACCATATTAGTGATGGTGGCGACGAAGGTATTGTTATGGCGACTGTGCGTTACTGGCAGTAGCGCTAGCTTGAATATTGCCGCTCAGAACGCTATTAATATCGATTCATCGAGGTCAACAGGATGACGTGCACTGTGTGACTTTGAGTGCGCCAATATTTAAGAATACTTAGCTAAGCGCACAGTCATAATTGTTTTTTTTGTTAATAAGCTGAGCTGGCCGCAAACTCTGGCTTGCAGCGGTTTTACAGGCTGTTACACTACTCGTATTGCGCAGTCAGCGCGTGGTAATTCACCGTCTGGCTGGAAATTTAACTGTTAAATTCTTAGTTTGCCACGTGAAATTCTATAACACTGAAACCAAAG